>Ga0255053_10000242_pt1 | contig 29548 bp, 24 predicted proteins | sample JV7_2_22_MG_FD_188635 | JGI IMG/M metagenome (GOLD analysis project Ga0255053, IMG submission 188635) | Seawater microbial communities from Jervis Inlet, British Columbia, Canada - JV7_2_22 | ecosystem: Environmental > Aquatic > Marine > Inlet | place: Canada: British Columbia | collected... | reverse complement strand
TACACAGCGCCGGCGGCATGGCTTGTTCCTCGGGTGTCAGGTCCATCAAGCGGGCAACGGCTTCCTCGTGGCGTGCAACCGGGCTGGGCCGGTCAGGAAACACCATGTCGAGCGCGCCGGGCTCCATCTGTTCGAACCCGAGCGCCAAAGCGCACTCTACGGCGCCGGATTCCACCGCCTGTGTCGCCAGCGCGAAAGCTGACGACCCGCTGGCGCAGTTGTTGTTAACGTTGAAAATTGGAATGCCACTGATGTCCAGGTGATACAGCGCAGCCTGGCCAGCGCAACTGTCCGCATAGACGTAGCCGACAAAAGCTTGTTCCACGGCGGCATAGGTGATTCCGGCATCCTGCAAGGCATTGCGCGCCGCCGCGGCCCCCATCAGGTCATAGGATTCGGACGTGCCGGGTTTACGGAACGGCACCATGCCAACTCCGCCAATGACAACTTCCTGGATCATCTGTATTTTGGCCTCCGGCTGCGCATAAATATGCCAACAGCCTGTAGTGTCGGCGGGTGAAAAAATGTGATTGAAAGGTAACCTGCGCGCAGATGACGCGCATGGTAGATCCGGAAAATGTATTGTCTGCCGGGCTGCCCGGCGCGGCCAGGGCAACCGGTATTGTTCCCGCTGTTATCCGGCGAAACACTGCGCGATGGACATCGCACTGTTTTGCGATATCGCCTTCCACCGTCGCGAAAATCGATAATCTGGCCGAACATCCCCTAATCTTCTCCGGATTCGATTTCCATGATCAATTGCTTAGCGACTACCTGCTCTCCCGGCCGGGCATTCACTGATTTCACGACGCCGTCAACGCCAGCCAGGATCTCGTGCTGCATTTTCATCGCTTCGAGGACCAACAAGCGCTGGCCGTTCACCACGGTCTCCCCTTCGGACACGAAGATTTCCATCACCTGACCGTGCATGGACGCCAGGATATGTCCGCTTCCCGCCGATTCGTCTCCCCCCACCCTGGAAGATAGCTGGTTGATGAACCGCTCGCTCGACCCCTCCAGACTCAAAAACGTCTCTCCGACTGCGGGATTGCAATAAATCACCCGGTGGCTGGTCCCATCGATCGAAATTTCGGCACTACTGCCATCATCGTGGTGCACTTCAACGGCACATTGCGATTGACTGTCACTGACGACGTACTCCGCTCCGCGGCTCTTGACGGTAAGGGTGTTGTCCGGCCCGTCACCAGCAACGCAAAAATGAGAGCCCTGGCCGACGGAACTGCTCCAGTTCAACAACTCGGAAGAAACCTGGACGCTGGCGGCAAACGCGCGTCGGCTTGCCGCCCTGTAATCCAGCACAGCGGCTGCCGACAGCCGGTGAAACGCCGGTATCTTGCCTGAAACGGCCCTTGAGAGCCCCGTCTCTTCAATAAAGGCAGTGGTCGCGGAACCTTCGATGAAGGCGTCCTCCTGCAAAATGCGGATCAGGAAGTCCCGGTTCGAAGGGGGTCCGAACAGGGCGGTTTCGTTAAGTGCTCGAAGCAGGCGTAGACGGGCGGTTTCGCGGGACTCGCCCCATGCCACGATCTTCGCCACCATGGCATCGTAGAAAGGGGAAACATCGAGCCCGGTCCTGATACCGTCATCGACCCGGATTCCCTGGCCGGACGGTGCACGCCACAATTCGATCCGCCCGGTGCCGGGCATGAAGTCCCGTGAAGGGTCTTCCGCATACAGGCGGACTTCAATGGCATGGCCCGTTAGCTCAACATCGTCCTGCCCGAATGGCAATTGCTCTCCCTGCGCTACCGCGATCTGTAGCGCGACCAGGTCGAGACCGGTCACCATCTCGGTGACCGGGTGCTCCACCTGCAGGCGGGTATTCATTTCCAGGAAGTAGAATTCGCCGCTTTCGTCCAGCAGGAATTCTACGGTGCCCGCGCCACGGTATGAGATGCTCCGGGCGGCCTCGACAGCCGCGGCGCCCATCCTTGCCCGAAGCGCTTCGCTCATGATCGGGCACGGCGATTCCTCGACCACTTTCTGATAACGGCGTTGAATCGAGCAATCCCGTTCGCCCAGGTGAAGCACGTTCCCGTGTTCGTCGGCAAACACCTGGATTTCGACATGGCGCGGGCGTTCGATGGCTTTTTCGATGATCAGTTCCCCGGACCCGAAAGCGCTTATGGCCTCCGAGCGTGCCTGGCCGAGAGCCTGGGGCAAGTCCTCGGCACTCCTGACCAGGCGCATGCCACGGCCCCCGCCGCCGGCGGCGGCCTTGACCAGCACCGGGTATCCGATTCGTCCGGCCGCTTCGATGAGCACCTTGTCTTCCTGTGCCTCGCCTTCGTAACCCGGAACACAGGGGACGCCGGCTTCGATCATCCGGCGCTTGGCTGCCGCCTTGTTACCCATCAGCTCGATGGCGGAAGGAGGTGGACCAATGAACACCAGGCCGGCCTCGCTACAGGCTCGGGCGAATTCTGCGTTCTCGGACAAAAACCCGTAGCCCGGGTGGATGGCCTCGGCGCCGGTCCGGGCCGCAGCGTCGATGATTTTCCCGATGTCGAGGTAAGACTGGCCCACCGGCGCCGGGCCGATCAGGACTGCCTCGTCGGCCAGATGCACAGGCGGCGCATCCTCATCCGCCTCGGAATAGACCGTGATGGTTCGATAACCCAGGTCCCTGGCGCTGCGCAGCACACGGCAGGCAATCTCCCCCCGGTTGGCGACCAGGATGCTGCTGAAATTTCTCTTCATGTCGTTAATCCTGCCCATGTCCTACTCAATCCGCCCACCGTGGCTTTCGCTTTTCAATAAACGCGGCGATTCCCTCGCGGCCCTCCTCGCTGAGCATGCAGCGGGCGAAGTGTTCACCGGCATAGCGTTTCATCGCCTCCCGATCCAGGCTGGCCGTGGCCAGCAGGATCGCCTTGGTCGCCGCATTGGCTCCGGGCGCGCCGCGCCGCACCTGCCGCCGAATGGTCTCCTCCTCGTCATCCAGGCCCGCCGCATCATCGGTGATGACGTTCGCCAGGCCATAGCTGAATGCAACCTGGCCGTCGAAGCGCGCCGCAGTCAGCATGATGTGGCGGGCGGCTGCAAGGCCGATGCGCTGGACGACGAAGGGAGCGATCTGCGCAGGCGGGATACCCAGCGTCGTTTCGGTCAGTGAGAATTTCGCATCGCGGGTCACAACGACGATATCGGCGGCGCACAGCATCCCCAGGCCGCCCGCTATTGCGGCGCCCTCCACGAGCATGATGACAATCTGGGGCATGCTTTCGATCAACTCGAACAGATCACCGGCGCGCCTATTGGCGGTGGCAATCGCATCTTCATCCTGCGATTCGCCCTCGATCACGGCCCTGAACCCTTTGAGGTCGCCTCCCGCGCAGAACACGCCGCCGTTACCGCGAATCGTGATGCCGCGAATTCCGCGGTCTTTGTGCGCCGTCTGCAGCGCGCTGATCAATGCCTCGATCATCGTCGTGCTCAGTGCATTGCGTGCCTCTGGACGGTTCAAGCGGATGGTCAGCCAGTCCGATTCGTGTTCCAACAGGATCTCGGCTGTAGTGGCCGATTCATTCATGGTTTCACCTCACATCCGGGCAACGCCGAAGCTGTTGGGTGCCAGCTCCCGGCTCCTGCCTTCAAGGATGGTTTCCAGCGCGAAGCCCAAAACCCGACGCGTGTCGCGCGGATCGATGACACCCTGGTCCAGAATGCGCCCGGAGGTATAGAAGGCATTCGACTGTCCATCGAAGCGTTCCACGATGGCCCGTTTCTGCGTTGAAAGCCGTTCTTCGTCGACTTCCTGTCCCCGGCGCTTGGCCGACATCCGCGCCACGTGGTCCATGGTCAAAGCTGCCTGCTCTCCCCCCATCACACCAGTGACTGCGTTGGGCCAGGCGAAAAGAAATTCCGTCTGATAAGCATAGCCCGCCATGCCGTAGTTGCCGGCGCCGAAGCTGGCGCCAATGTACAGAGTGATTTTCGGAACCCGGATGTTGGAGACGGCCTGGATCATCTTGGAGCCATGCTTGATCATCCCGGCGTGCTCGTATTCCTTGCCCACCATGAAACCGGTGGTATTGCTCAGGAAGATGATGGGTATGTCGGCCTGGTCGCAGAGCTGAAAAAACTGCGCGGCCTTGGTGGCACCATTAGGGTCGATCGGCCCGTTGTTGCCGATGATGCCGCAGGCCCGCCCGAAAATGCGCGACTGCATGCAGACCGTCGACGGACCGTAATCCGGCTTGAAGTCGACAAAGTCCGAACCGTCAACAATGCGCGCAACGATTTCGCGCACATCGTAGGGCTTGCGGTAATCGATCGGAACCACGCCGGCAATCTGGTCCGGGTCGAACAGCGGCTCTTCGAAGCCCGCCGGCGGAGGGAGCGTGCATCGGCGGTTCCAGTCCAGCCGATCCACGAGGTCACGAGCAATCAGGATACCGTCGGCATCGTCCTCCGCCAGGTATTCGACCAGTCCCGAAACCGTTGCGTGCATCTGTGCGCCGCCAAGCTCCTGCTCGTCCGCCTGCTCACCCGTCGCCGCGTAAAGCAGGGCCGCACCAGCCAGGGCCGCCATGCCGTTTTTCTTCACGCCGATCACGTAGTCGCTCATGCCCGGCTGATAAGCGCCGCCCGCCGTGGAAGGCCCATGCAGTACCGTGATAGTCGGAATGCCGGCGGCGCTGAGACGGGCGAGGCCGTTATACATGCCTCCGCCAAGAGCCCAGATCTCCACCTCGTATTCCATCAGGTTGGCACCGGCACTCTCGACCAGGTGTATGAACGGCAGCTTCTGCCGGAGCACGATATCGATTACCCCGAGGAACTTGTCGATGGACTTCTTCTTGAGCGCACCCGCGCTGATGCCACTGTCGTCCATCATAACCATGCAGCGCACTCCGCTGACGAAGCCGATGCCGGTGATCATACTGGCGCCCGGAACGCTGGTCTTGCGGTCCGGGTCATCGACCAGGAAATTCGCGAGATTGTAGAGCTCCTGGAAAGGCATGCCCGGATCGAGCAGGCGGGCCAGCCGGTCACGTGGTGTCAGCTGTCCTCGCTGCTCGAAGCGTGGGCGGCGGCGTTCGGACTGGAGCGCCGCCCGCGATTCGACTTCCCGGAGCTCGTCGACCAGGGCGATCATGTCTTTACGATTAGCCAGGAATGTGTCGGAATCAGGATTCGATTTCGACTGGAAGACCGCCATCAGAGCACCTCCGCCAGGGAGCCGGGCACCGGTATGGGATAGGCGAGCAGTATCTGGGCATAGCCTTTGCCCTGCGGGTCGTTGTGCAGGCTGGCAATGCCGCCGCCGCCAAGCACATCGTGCAGCAGGAAATTGATCGAGTGTGAACCGGGCAGGTAGTAGCGCTCGACACTGCCCTCGAGGAAATGCTCGAATACGTCGGCCACCGCCTGTTCGGTCAATGCCGCCCAAATCCAGGGCAGGTATTCGGGATTGCGGGCAATGATGCCGACATTGGCTTTGTCGCCTTTGTCGCCGCTGCGCCCCAACGCCAGGCGAATCAGTGGAACTTCGACCCGGTCTTCATCCCCGGACGGAGCGGGAGGCTGTGCAGGCCGTTTGTGAGCGTCAGGGTCGTAAACGTCATCTTGTGGCTGATCTGACGCCATCAACCGGTCATCGCCGATTTCCACTGCGATCTCGATTCCGTCCTTGGGATACGTGAAGGAAAATAACTTCACCACCGGCGACGGTTTCGGTCGCCCTCCGGCGAATCCCGTCAGCCCCGGAGGAGTGCTCAAGGCCAGGCCCGTGGTTTCCCGGAACAGCATGGACAGCGCCGCGCGGTCCGGATGACGGGCAGCGATCGTGACGGACACGTCGCGCACGCTCGATAACGCCCGGTGCTTGCCGAAATAGCTTTCGTCGCCGATCAGTTCCACGCGGGTCTCCGTGAAATCAGGCAATCCGCTGCGCGACAGCCGGTCGCGCGCCCGCTGCAAGGCAACTTCGGCGAATCGCCGTGCTTTCCGGTCGGCGTCAAATCCGTAGAAAAACAATGTTTGCGCACCGCGAAATCCGTCGGCATAAGTGGCGCTGACCTTGTATTCTGCCGGTGCCGGCGATCCTGTGGCGCCGCAGAGCCGGACTCGGTCTTGTGCTTCCTGCGTAAGAGTTACCGCCGAGAAATCGCATACCACGTCGGGCAGGAAGTAGGCCTGGGGATCACCGGTCTCGTACAGCATCTGTTCTCCCACGGTATGCGTTGTAACGGCCCCACCCGTGCCCGCCGGCTTGGTACAGACGAAGGAGCCGTCGGCCGCCACTTCGGCGATCGGATAGCCGATGTCGAAATAGCCGCTTGCTATTTGTTCCCAATCAGTGAAGTTCCCGCCCGTCGCCTGCGGTCCACATTCGAGTATGTGTCCCGCCAGGCTTCCCCCGGCCAACTTGTCGAGATCGCTCCTGCCCCAGCCAAACTCGTGAATGCAGGCGCCCAGAGTCACTGCACTGTCCACCGCCCTGCCGGTAAGCACGATATCGGCGCCCTGTGCCAGGGCCCGGGCGATTGGAAAGGCGCCGAGATAAGCATTGATGCTGGTCAAGGATTCCACGGGGGGAAAGGGCTGGCCGGAGAACATCTCGGGTGGTGCCAGGGCGGACAGCTCGTCCGCAGAGGCGATAAAATCATCTCCGGTGACGACGGCCACCGTCAGATTCAGGCCCGCATCCTCGATCAGCCGACCTATTGCTTTCGCGCATGCGCGGGGATTGACGCCGCCGGCATTCGAAACGATCCGGACGCCCTGTCTGGCGATCTCCTCGAGATTCGGCTCGAGTACGGCGCTGACAAAATCCGTGGCATAGCCCAGCTCGGGATTTCGGGCTCTCGCCCGGGCAAGAATCGACATCGTGATCTCGGCCAGGTAGTCGTAAACGATGTAATCGAGGTTTCCCCCGGCCAGCAACTGCGCCGTGGCCGACGGTGATTCTCCCCAGAATCCGCAGGCACCGCCTACCCTGATGACCCTGTCTTTTGCCCGAGCATTCATATTCTTTCGCATAAGATTGACCTTGACATATGAAAGCATTTCATTATAAATGAGTCAAGTTCATTTTTACGTCAGGACCTTTTTGAGTATTGCTATGAGAAACCCCTTCGAAACGGAAGAGCATCAGGCCTTTCGGGACACCGTCAGAAATTTCGTCGAGCGTGAAATCCGCCCCTACGCCGACGAGTGGGACGAAGCCTGCGAAACGCCCTGGGAGCTACACGAAAAAACTGCTGCGCTGGGGGTATTCGGCTTTGACATAGACGAAACCTATGGCGGGCTGGGATTCGACGATGCCTTCATGCGCGCAATCTGGGCGGAAGAATCCGCGAAATGCGGTGCGACCGGCATCATCGCCGACATGTTTTCCCGTACCATTTCGGTCGACCCGATCAATCAGCTAGGGTCGGAAGAAATCAAGCGTCGTGTACTTCCCGAGGTTCTCTCCGGAAGAAAGTGTTCCAGCCTGGCGATAACCGAGCCGTCAGGCGGTTCGGACGTTGCGAATCTCAAGACGAAAGCGTTACGCGACGGCGACCACTACGTCCTGAACGGCTCCAAGACTTTTGTCACCGGCGGCATGCGGTCGGATTATATCGTCGTCGCCGCGCGCACCGGGGGCGAAGGACTGACGGGTATCTCCCTGTTCCTCGTGGAGGCCGGTTTCCCGGGGTTTACCCGCGAGGCGCTGAAACGGAAGATGGGCTGGTGGTCCTCCGGAACGGCGACGCTGTTTTTCGACGATTGCCGTATCCCGGCAGGCAACCTGCTCGGTCCGGAAGACAGAGGATTCATCGCCGTGATGGAAAACTTCAATCGCGAACGCTTTTTCATCATTGCACAGGTGCTGGGGATGATGAAGGTCTGCATGGAAGATTCTATCGAGTGGGCACAACAAAGAAGGACTTTCGGTAATCTGTTGATCGAACACCAGGTGATCCGGCACAAGATAGCGGAAATGGCAGCGCGCATCGATGCCGTCGAAGCTTTGGTCAACCAGATTGCCTGGCAGATGAACGAAGGTGAGATGCCAGTAGCGGAAATCTACAAGGCGAAGTTCTTTTCCACGAAGGCCCTGGAATTCTGCGCCAGTGAGGCTATGCAGATACTGGGCGGTGCGGGTTTCCTGCGTGGCAACCGTATCGAGCGCATTTATCGTGACGTCAAGGTCTTCGCTATCGGAGGCGGTTCGGAAGAGATTATGCGCGACCAGGCAGTACGCCGCATGGGCCTGTAAACTACATCCCGTACTTCAAGGAATGAAAGGACATGGCTGAACCGAACAACCAGACACGCCGGCAACGGCTCGAGGCGCGCGAGGAATCGATTATCGCGGCTGCCCACGAAGAGTTTGTCGAGAACGGCCTCGAGGGTGCAAAGGTAGCCGGCATTGCACGCCGCGCCGGCGTGGCAGAGGGGACGCTGTACCTGTATTTCAGGAACAGGAACGCACTGCTTGCAGCGGTCGTGGGCTCATTCTACGCTCGAATGACCGAAACGGCGGAAGCGGGGATCCTGGAGCGTCCCACGACTCTGGACCGCCTGACTTTCCTTGCCCGGCACCACCTCGAATGCTGTATGGAAGAGTGGTCGATTCTCGAGTTGGCGATACCGGCTTTCTACCGGGTTTCGGAATATCGCGAATCCGATTTTTTCGAACTCAACCGTGCCTATGTCGCGGTATTCGACCAAGTGATAAGAGAGGGGGCCAACCGGGGCGACATCAGCACCGCGCTGCCACTTCACGTGATGCGGGATTTGTTCTACGGGACGTTGGAACATTCGGTCCGAACCTACATGGTGCGCGGGCAAAACCTTGAGGACGAAGAGGCGATCGAACAGCTGGCCGAGCAGGTGATGATAATGGTGCGGCCCGCCTTTGGCGTGGAAAGAAACAGCGATAGCGCCGAAAGCCGTTCTGACCTTACCTCGCTCGTAAAGCGGATGGAAAAAGTGACGAGACGGCTGGAAGCGGGAACAACCAAGAAATCGAGACGTTCCTGACCTGGCGCGGTTATCGTTTCTCGGCTTTCTGGCATATTTTCACCAGGCCATCTCGGCGGAATGTCTCACGTCCGAGTTTCTTACCCATGCCATCGCAACGCTCGCCGCGTGGCTCGTCACGACATCGGCCTGCTACCCGGATGTCACGGGCCTCAACGCCGAGGAATCCGCCGTTGCATAGGCCAACCTCAGAAAATATAGCGCTCTGTGTCATGCGATGACCGCCAGGGCTATATCAATGACAACGCGTCTTCCCTGCGTTCGGAATCCCTGAACCGTTCCGGCTCTCCGTTCCACCTGCTGTTTACCATCGCCTACGGCAGCCGTGGTACGCCGATGGGAGGCTACTTCGAGGAAATCTATGCCGATCAGTGCGCTGTCTGTCACGGTGAAAAAGGCGAGGGTGAGATCGCACCGGCCATCGGCAATCCGGCCATGCTGGCCAATACGACCGACGCCTTCCTCAGGTATGCCATCCGGAACGGCAGGGCCGGTTCATTTGGTTATTTTGCCAGTGCATATGGACGATCCCATTACCGCGGCGGAACAATGCCGTGTTGCAATGCGCAGATTCATAGAAGAGCAGGATTTCCAGGTTGTTGTTCTTGATGGCCACGGCAATGACCCACAGGTGAATAGGGACGTCTACACAGCTAGAGGCGCATTGACCAAGCTCGGATTTGAAAGTGTGATCTAGCGATTCGTTTGGCCGAGCGAGATCTAAGTCTTACTCTACCAATCTCGCATGCGTGATATTTGCGTGAGTTAGCTGTGCATCGTTATGCATCGTGATGCAATTCAAGCAACGGGCGCCCCAACAGCTCTTCTTTTATTACAATAAGTTGCAGTTCGATAACCTAACTACGAACCAAGGGGTTTTCTTCTAAGAATTCGCCTGTGTACCGCATATGTAGGTGGCCAAATCTCAACAATTTTCTAAGAGAATGTTGCTGTATGCCGCGTCACTATGCGTTTGCGAGAATGATTTGTAATCAGTAGGTCCCGTGTTCGAATCATGGTGCCGGCACCACACAACGAACGCCCGCTCCGGCAAACCGGAGCGGGCGAATTGCCTAGCTTGTGCCGGCTGCTTCCTTACGCAGCATCGCGAACCAGACGCTGTTGAAATTCCAGTTCGCTACCTCGTGCAAGAGTTCGTCGGCCTCCTGCGACTGCCCTGCGCCCCGCAGGGCCATTGCCAGCATGTAGGCGTTTTTGACATCGCCCGCGCCAGCGCTGGTGCTTAGATTGGCCTGTCGGTAATGCTCGATCGCAAGATCGTAGTCGTCCTGTTTCAGCGCAGCTAATCCGAGCAGTTCGTGGTAGCGCTCCATTCTGCGCGGGTTGTCGTCATCGGCCAGTAACGCCGCAAACTCTTCAGCCTTCGCTTGTGCCGCCGCATAATCGCCCTGCCGCGCGGCGAGTTTTCCTTGCCAGAATACAGCGGTCGCTTTTTGTTGCCGCACGAAGTTCTCGTCACCTGAATTAGCGCCGGCTTCTGCCAACGAGGCGGACAGATGCTCGACGGCGTCCGCGGCATCATCCAGCATATCGTGGTTAAAACAGATATCGGCGAAGTTCGTCAGCAGGAAGTTGCGGGCGCCGATCTTCTGGTCCCCCGGCATTTCAAGTGTGTCGATTCGATCCAGTTCGCGCTTCAGCTCGTCGACAGCCGCCTGGTGATCACCGGCATGCAGGTTCACAAAGGCTCGGTAGTTTGCCAGCGTCGACTTGTTGCCTTCCTGGCCGGCAGCGATACCCGTGTCGTAGTCCGTGCGGGCTTCATCATAGTTACCCAGGAACGAATTGACGTGGCCACGCTTCACCGCCGCAATCTCATTTTTGGCGTCAAGCTGCAGGGCCTTGGAGTAGTCTTCGCGGGCTGCTTCTAAATTGCCCATCGCACGATGCACATCGCCAATATTGACCCAGAAATTATCTTCGTCGGGCTCGAGTTCGATCGCGCGCTGGAAATACTGCTCCGCCTTGGTGAAGTCTTTGGGATTGTTGAACAGATAGGCAAAGCCGAGGTTGTTGTAGCTGAAAGCCTGATCGGGAGCCAACTCGACCGCTTTCTCGCCTGCAGCACGCGCATCGGCATGTTGGTTCTGACCGGCGAGCAATCCGGCGTAGACGATCCACGCTCGAGGTGATTCCGGATAAGTGTCAACCAGCTTCTTGCCGAGTTTCAGGCCTTCCTCGGTGTCGTTCGTCACAAAGCTCATATTGATCGACGCCCAAAGTTGCTCACCTTCGGTGCCGCTGGCAGCTAATTGCTTGGCGTGCCGGGTCGCTTTGACGAATTGCTCACCGGACAATGCCGTGTTGCCGAGCATGATCCAGCCCCCGACGAAGTCCGGATGCTGGTCAGTCAACTCCCGCGCAGCCTGATTGGCCTCGATGAAGTCGCCACGGTCCGCCAGAGATCGAACAGTCTTGTAGAGCGACAGTGCCGCCTCATCCGAGGATGACAGCGGGATACCGCCGTCATTTGCAGCCATAGCCGCCGTTTCTGTTGCCGTTTTCGCTCCTACGTCCATCGGTGCCTGATGCGAACTGTCTTGTTGCTCCGAGCACGCGACAACCAGGGCAAGTGCCGCGAGGCACGCCAAAATTTTTTTATACGTCATTTATCTCTCCCCACAATGAGTGGTATTTGTCGACTTGTTCTCGGTCCTCGCCGGTTTGCCCTTGCGCCAAACCGGGGGGCCATTTTTTGGTGCTACATAAGACCACCACCCTGGAGTTTAGTTCATGACACGCTCGGCGCCGCTGCGCACAGCCAGCGTGACCTTCAGCGCCCCATTCCGGGGCGCTGATTCGTCATGTAGGCTTCGTGTAGACAAGTTTCCATCGTCGAAACGCAGACCTTTTATATGACAACCGCGACAACACCAATCAGCATCTGGACCGGACAAGGGCTGCACGCAGTTGGCCTGGTATTTCTACTCGCCATTGTTTGGGCGATTTGGACGTATCTCGGCGAGCCGTTTCCGGCCGGATTTTGGATCGCTGTTTCCTTTCCAATCGTGCACCAGGTTTTCGTATGGGTGGCATGGCGGCTCGAATTATTATCCTCAGCTACGAGCAATGCGATTGGCTTCCGAGGATACGTCGCATGTTTTTTCCTGCTATTTGGCGGCCGCTTCCTTTCATTGTTTGCATTGGCCTGGATGGACCGTGATAGCCTCCAGCTTCAGGCGCTTCCGCGAATTGTTGTAACCGGGATTCTTGCTGTACTCGGTGTTTACGCCATGTACAGTGTCATGCGATTCTTTGGAATGGCTCGAGCGGCAGGCGCCGATCATTTTGATACACGATACCGCAACATGCCTTTGGTGAAGGAGGGCATTTTTCGATTTACGAGCAACGGTATGTACGTCTATGCGTTTCTTTTGTTTTGGGCCGTCGCCGTTGGTTTCAATTCGTCAGCAGCGCTCACTGTCGCGGCATATAGTCACGCCTACATTTGGGTGCATTTCTATGCCACCGAGAAGCCCGATATGGACTTTCTATACTCCTCGACTTGATGGGCTCGATGCGACGAAAAAATGGCATTAAGCAAAGGCCCCCAAATGGGGGCCTTTTTCTATTCGACACGCATCAGCCTGCCGCTTTGGTCGAAGATGGCGTACTGGGTCTTGCCGGACTTCTCGTAAATCCAGGTATTGCCGTTCCTTAGCGTCGGCTCACCGCACTTTTTCAGTACTTCGTATTTGCCGGGGCCATGTCGCTGGCCACCGCTAACAATGTGCGATCCGCAGCGCATGGAACCGGACGCAAATACCGGTTCCGGCAACAAAGTAAGAAAAACCAAGGTCAATGCGACGATTATTAGAGATCTGCAAATCATTTCTTGTACCTCCGATACCTTTATTTCGTGGTCGCAGTGAATACCCGATTACGGGATGCGATATTCAAGATCCTTAACGACAAGCAGACCGGAATCGACGCGGATATCCGCGCCTGCTGCAGCACCGGCGACCAATGCGCCGAGCGGCGAGCGAACACGGAGCTTGCCTGAGCCCGAAATGCCCGCGAACCTGCCTTCACCGTCAATCAATGTGAAGGTGCCGGTGCAATCTCCCACCTTGCCTTTGCAGGCTAGTTCTGCATAAGCGACATCGTCAGCGGATGCTGTAATTTCACAATGCGCGGAGGCATCGGAATCGCCTGATGCCGGGTTGAGGTTCAGAGTTACCGGACACATGACGAACGCTTCGTGAATCTCGCCGCGCGATGACTGGACATACATAACGCCGTGCATTGCACCGAGGAACATCATTGTCTCGGTATCCACCTGGAAAACACGTCCCTCAGCAGCCCAGGGAATAATCGCCTGGATGGTGTCCTGCTCAGCAGACTGAACCGGTGAGATATTCAATAGCAGTAGCGCTGTAGCCGCTGCCAGGTAGCCCTTCTTGTCGGTCATTACCTCGTCTCCTGAATGATGTTCGGATTGTATTGTAGCCTTGAAAGACCGCACCAACAAAAGATTATGTCTGCTTGCTGCCGCAAGGGCATACTGGCGACTGGTAGAGGAGGTGATGTGCGCAGAGCAATTCAGCTGCTGCTATTTGGAGTCGCAATTTCATTTCCGTGGGCAATGTTGCTGGCCGACGAAATTGAAGGCACAACAAAGGTTGCCTATAAGTCTGGATACGGTGATCTCGAGGAGTTCGGTGGTCCGGCCAGTACAGCCGCGGAACTGAAGGAGGCTGACCGGGTCAAGTCGTCCGTCTTTCGATTCGAGAATATCGAAAGAGGCCTCGAATCCTGGTTCGAATGGAAAAACCGAATGTTCGACAACTATGGGTCGAGTTTCGGATTCGACGTGAACTGGCTGTACCAGCGCGCGTCGGCAAGCCTCGGTGACCGCGATGCATTCGGAGCGATCTATCGCTTGCGAGGTGAGTGGATCGCGATTGGCCGCGGTTCACCCAATACGGGCAGCCTGGTCTACCGTGCGGAATACCGCGACAATCATTTCACGGATGTAGCGCCTGCAGCGTTCGGCAAGGAGGTCGGTGCCGCCTCGATTACCACGGGATTCGCGTACGCTTCCAACTTCGGCCCAACCGTGTCGGAGCTGTATTGGAAACAGCTATACAACGACAAGCGCTTCGGCTTCGTTGTTGGCATCCTGGATTTTGGTCCCTATTTCGATTACTACCCGTACACGACCCTCGGCAAGGGGTTCCTTACGCGCGAGTTTCTGCTGAACCCGACGCTGGCAACAACGGGTGTTGGACACCTGGGTGCTGCGGCGAAGGGTTTCATCGGCGATCACGTCTGGGTCGGTGGTGCGCTCTATGATGCCAATGCTGTCAATGGCGAAATGAATTTCGATACGTGGGATGGCGGTGAGTTGCTTAGACATGTCGAGGTCGGCTGGACGCCCAGTCGTAAGCGCAATCGCACGGACCGGGTACAAGTTACTTACTGGGAAGTCGATGAACGTCGGGATGCGGGTATTCCCGCGGGTAGTGGTTGGGCGCTTAGCATGAGTGGAGAATTCGGCGACAGGTACGTACCGTTCTTTCGCGTCGGTGATACAGACGGCGGTGGCGGCGCGCCGGCCGAACACCATGTTTCTGTCGGATTCGGAAAGGTACTTCGCCGCGACGATCGGATTAGTGTCGCGCTTGCCCGAAACAAACCATCGCGGAAGACAAATGGTGAGGACCTTGACTACGAGTACCTGGTCGAAGCGTCGTATCAGGTTCAGGCATCTCAGAACGTGTCGCTTCTTCCCAATGTCCAGCTAATCATCGACCCCGCCAATTACCCGACAAAGAGCCACGTCTGGGTATTCAGTCTTCGGATCCGGTTGACGCTGTAGTCGAAAAATGACCTACAACGCCGACCTGATCCCGGGATCTCTATCGCCTGCGGCCACCGCCACGAGATCGGTTGTAACTGCCGGAACGCTGGTTGCCACGTTGCCGCTGGCTGTGACTGCGGTCCATTTGTTGCCTGTTGGAGCTGTTGCTGCGCTGAGAAGAGCTCTGTTGCGATGAGCGTTGGCTCTGTGCTGCATCTGATCGTGATTGTTGCGACTGGTTACCGGACTGCTGCTTGTCCGTTTGCCAACTGTTGCCTGATCGCTGCTCCCATCCCTGGTCGGATTTGCGATGGACATTGCCGTTCTGGTCTGCATAGACATTGTTTGGACGATTGCCGCCGGCCGTCGCGCCGGCCTGACTCCGCGCCTGTCCTTGCGCCGTCGATTGTGCCTGGTTTCGAGCGGTGGACTGCGCCTGATTACGCGCCTGGCTCTGCGGTGTAGACCGGGCCTGGTTGCGGCCGCTGTTGTACATATTTTGCCGGTTGGCATTCCTTTGTCCGGCGCGATAACCCGCTCGATAACCGGCGCGACGACCATGTCGGTAGCCACGACGGTAACCACGGCGATAGCCGCGGTAACTGCGGGGGCCCCACCAGCCGCCCCGATACCAACCGCCGCGGCCGACATAGAAAGTAAACGGACCGGTCGAATAGCTCAGGCCGAAACTCCAGCCACCCCATGGGTTGTAACGAACGTGAAAGCCCCAGGTGGAATGACGTGGGTAATAACGCGTGCCATACCAGTACGGATAGTAATAGCCAGTGCCGTAGACGATAGTCGTGTTGTACACATAGGTACCGGTGTAGCCGGGCAAGTAGCCTACGTACACGACGTCGTTCGTATAACTGTAAATACGCACGTAGGTAACGTGATACATCGGTGAGCTTGGTGGAATCGTATAGATGACATCAGGTACCGACGTCGCAACAACCCACGGACCGGTCGGGTTGCTCGCAACAAACCACACCGCATCATCAACGGCATAGTAAACGTTATCCGCCTTGATAACCGGTGTTGGCGAATTCAACGCATAGTCCATCGACGTTTCTTCGATATCTTCGAACTTCGGGTCGCCGTCGTATTCCACATCCAAACTGGCTTTCTTACGCTCGATGGTCGCTGTTTGCGGTATCTGGGCATTGATCACCGCTTCCTCTGCCAGATCCGTGCCGGGCACGGCGTATAAGACCGTGCCCATCTGGTCTTCCTCGGGAATTGCGGCGAAGTCATCGGGTAGTTCGTTGCCGGGAACATAGGCCCACGGTCCGTCCAGCGAGTCCGCGGCGTACCATCGACCTGCCAGTAACACGTAATGCATCTGATTTGTGAGGTGCAACAGTACATCGCTGTCTGTGTTGCTCATGTACAGGAGGTCAGTCCCGGAAATCGGCGTGTATTCGGGCTCACCGGTCGAGGAGATGAGCTCCGTGGGATCGGTCGCGACGACGATCGCAGGAGGCGGCCCTGGTTCCTCGCCCTCTTCTATCTCTTCCGCGTCTTCAATTTCTGCCGGGTCGGGCTCCGGCGCGAGTGCGGCGACTTCGTTGGGTACGGATGCCGCAACTGTCCACTCGCCCTTGATGTCGGACGCTGTGTACCAGGTCTCAGCATCGGCATTCAGGTAGTAGGTTTTCTTCTTCGAGTCCAGTAGCACCGTAAACGGCGTGTTAATCACCCGCATCAGCGCGCTATTCTCTTCTTTTTTCAGCCTCGGCTCGCCGTCGATCGTAATAAGTACGGCTGCCTCCGGCTTGAATATGACGATCGGTGGCTCAGTACTGATCTGGCTCGCGGCACTGATTCGTTGCTCACGAAGGTCCAGGCTTGCCAATAGCCGGTCCAGGGAGATCAATAAGTCCCATTTGGGCATCTCTGTTTCCAGCAGCCCCTTCAGCTGAGCCGCCTTCGCCTCATCCTGCTCCGGGAACCGGGTCCGGGTTACCGCAATATCTGTGAGCGTTGCAGTACGTTCTTCACGATCCGTCTCCAACCTCGCGGAAAACCAGACCGCGCCAAACACGGGTTTTTCGGAGCCGGAGATTTCGAGCGCCATGGCTGCGCGGCCATCCAGGCGATTGCCGTCGAGTTTCTCGGGCTGCGGCTGGTAAAACACGACCGTGCCCTGGGATGTCGGAATCTCACGCGGCCACGGAGTGTCCTGCTCCTCCTGGCCGTTGGCAGCGGTCGCCAGACCCATGCAGGCCAGAATCGCGATCGTAGCAGTGTCAATTCGTCTCATCGTGCAGCTCGTGCGGCATCAGGTACAGAAGGTCGGAAGACTGCTGCATTTCGCCGGCAGGGTCAATTTGATACAGTGAATTCCTGCATCTTCGTGCACGAATAAGAAATTCCGAAAAGCAGGACATTACCCACTAACAGGATCTCCCCATGTTCCTTGACTACTTTGCCTTGACGCTAATGATCGTCGTAGGCCTGATTCTGGTGTACGCGGCTATTTACATCCACGACATACCGTATGAGATGGCCGTGAAGCGCAATCACCCTCACCAGGATGCTATTCACTACGGTGGCTGGCTCAGTCTTTTTACCTTGCACGCCATCTGGCCGTTTCTGTGGATTTGGGCCACGTTATACAAGCCGGGGGTCGGCTATGGATTCGATTCCGGTGGGGACGGGTCGGGAACCGAACTGGCGAAGTCGGTTGAAGAACTGACTAAGACGGTTGAGGAACTGCAACAGCAGGTAAGCGCGCTGCAGCAATCATCGCCCGATGAGGAACAGCCATGATTGACATTCTCATCTTGACCTATGCGGCGATCCTGTGGGTTATTTTCAAGGTCTTCAAGGTCCCGATTAACAAATGGACCGTAACGACGTCCATACTGGTCGGTGTCCTCGGCATCGGTTGGGTGGTTATCACGATGAACTACCACCATCCGTATAGCCGCGAAGCCCGCATGTACTTCTATACGACTCCTGTTTATCCGCGCGTCAACGGGCGTGTGGCCGAAGTGCCCGTCGAGCCGAATAACCCCCTGCGCAAGGGGGATGTGCTGTTTCGCTTCGATCCTCGTCCATTCGAGGATGACGTTGCTGTACGGCGGGGGGAACTGGCCGCGGCGGAAGTAGAGCGCGACCGATACAAGGAAGAATACGATCGCAGCCTGGAACTCGTGCGAGCAGATGCGGGCTCGGAGCGAGAAATGGCGAGATGGCGAATTCAGTATGAAACATCACTTGCCAACATTGAGACGCGCAAGGCCCAACTGGATCGAGCGTTGTTTGACCTCGAGGAAGAGGTCGTGGTTCGGGCGCCGAGCTCAGGTTACGTAACCCAGGTCCGGGTACGGCCGGGAATGGCGCTGCTCGCCCAACCGCAGGGTATTGCGGCAATGACTTTTGTGCACTCGGACGAACTCGAGTTGTGGGCCGGCTTTCTGCAGAACGGCTTACGGAACATCAAAGTCGGTCATGACGCCGAGGTCACTTTCGATGCAGTTCCCGGGCATGCGTTCTCGGGGCGAGTCGCGAAAGTCAGCAGCGCAATCGCACAGGGACAGCTGCAACCAAGCGGTGAGCTGATTAATTTTGATAATTTCGCGCAACGTGCTCAGCAGGGCAGGGTTGCGGTGATGATCAAGGTCGAAGACGACTTGTCGGAATACAACATTCCCGCTGGCGCAAAAGCAGAAGTTGCTATCTACAGTGAGCGCTGGACGCCGTTTTCAATCATCCGCAAGGTTTTGCTGCGAATGAAGAGCTGGCAGAAGTACATCTTCCCGGGCGGCTAAGGGGGCCATCGGCGCCAATTCTCGCGTTTCCAACTTGTACTAGGTTCAAGTCCCTGTCGCTGGCTGCTTTACACAATACTCTTTGTAAGCGACTTGTCCGCAGAGACATTGACCGATACCGCGCTTTGGGCCGGTGGGGTCTTTTATCCGAAGCGTGTATCCGGCTCACTCAGCCCCAGCGTCTTCACTGGCAGAAATCCACCTGGCCAATGGTCGCGCTGAGACCCCGTGGGCGATCAGGCTGAAGAATACGGTGAAAACTACAACCAGGCTCATGAGTTCTGCGCCGGGTAACTCAGTGTCGAGCACAATTACGGCGAAGACGATGCTGGCGAGACCGCGCGGCCCGAACCAGCTGAGAAAAAATCGGCTTTTGACAGATTCACCGCTACCGGTAAGTGACAGGAATACGGGTAGCACACGGATAAGTGTCAGGCTTAATATCGCGTACACGAAAACCTGCCACGTAATGAACCCCGCCAGTTGACCGATGACAGCGACGCCGAACAGCAGCCATGTCAGCAACGCAAGTGTCTCAGCGACACCCTCTGCCGCAAGCACGAGTTTGTGGGTCGATCGCCCGGCCAGTAGTCCGAACGTGATGCCACCGACGAACGATGCGATATAACCGCTGCCGTGTAAAGTTTGGGCAAATGCAAAGCAGGCGAGGGCCAGTCCGGCAACGCTAACCTGCATCCAGATCGGTGTCACCCAGCCTTTGTTCCAGCAGAATCGATACAAAGCAGCGCCGATCGCCGCCAGCCCGACGCCAACCATTGCTCCAATGCCGAGTTCCTGGGCAACCAGAAGAAGTGGCGACGAGGAGTGACCGACTCCGGCGCCACTCTCCAGCGCCAACGCGATAAATACGAATAGAATCGGCACACACAGGCCATCGTTCATGCCGCTCTCGACATTCAGTCCTTCCCGGATTCGCGCCGGTACGGACGGGTCGGTAATTACGGCTTTGCCGAGCGCCGCATCGGTGGCAGCAAGCATCGTTGCCAGAATGGCCGCTTCGAAGACACTGAGCACGTCGAACATGACCAATGCCAGGCCAAACCCCAGGGCGATGACACCCGGCAGTCCCAATAGCAACATTCGAAGCGGGATCTGGAAGCGCTTCCTGAGTATGCCGAGATCTGCATGTGCCGCGTCGACGAACAGGATCAAAGCGAGGGTGAGGTCGGCAAGCAGGCGCAGGTCGCTTCGAACCTCATCGCCCTCAAACCAGCCGAGCACCATCGGACCCATGATGATTCCGGCAATAACGAACACGATAGGTCCGGAGACAGTACTGCGTTCAACTCGCCCTGCAACAATGCTGTACAGAAAGACAAAAAGGGCAAGAATCGCCAGCTCATCGTACATCGTGAGTCCTCGGTTGGCGCCGCCGTTGCCGATGGCGCGCACTGTTAGCTTGGACCTGATCTTAGTATAATCGTATCTGCGTGTAACTCCGCGATATCCGTATGGTCATCGTACCGATGTATCGCAAAGAGCTCTTAACAAGAACGTCTGTCAATACGCCAGTGGAGCACAAACATGTCTCAGAACAATGATCCGAACAATCGCGCTGATGAACCGGAGACGCAGGCAGGTTCGTCGCAATCCGGCAGCGAGGAATCAGTGTCGAATGGCGAAGTGCTCGATGATAGTGGACGCCGTACATTCCTGAAACGTGCTGCGCTTGGTGGCGGTGGTGCGCTGCTGGCCGGAGGGGCGTCTTACGGCTTCATCAAAAGCGAACTCAAGGGCAAGCCCATAAGCGACTATCCCATGATCGACGAGGCAATTTTCAAACCGAAGGATCAACGGGCTACTGTCCTGGCATTTGCTCACAGCCAGAACCTGGCTGACAGATATCCGGAACGCACCACGCAGTACAGCGCGTTGCACAACAAGGATTTCAATTTCCAGGAAGGATTCGATGTAATGTACTCGTTGCCCTGGGACAACAATAAACCGGGTTACACGCAGATGGACCGCGCACTGCAGAAGGCCGGTTGGGAACCCTTGGTTGTTGCCGGCAGTCGCATGGTCGCGAACCTGCAACCCGACACGCCCCTGCATAGCTGGGATCAGTCGGATGTGGAAAAGGAGCAGTACCAGTTCGACAATGAGAAGCAGGCCGGCGATGCCATCAAGAGTGCTGCTCGGGTGTTCGGGGCCCTCAAATGCGGTATTGCCAAACGCGACAAACGCTGGGATTACGATCCGCTCTACGATCCTGAAAACGATCAGGAGCTGAGCTGGGAAAACGACTTTCCGTTTGTGCCGAAGACCGTGATTGTCATGCTTGTGCCAATGGACTATGACTGTATAGCAACGGCTCCGGCGTGGACGGCTGATGGTACTGCTGCAGACGGTTACACGAAGAGTTCCGTCCTCGCGAATCAGATGGCCAAGTTCCTGCGAGGCATGGGTTACCACGCGGTCGGTGCGGGAAACGATCTTGGCAGCAGCGTACCTTACGCCATAATGGCGGGGCTCGGGGAAGGCGGCCGCAATGGCGCGCTACTTGCACCCGGCATCGGGCCGCGACATAGAATCTGCAAGATCTACACGGATTTCGAATTCGTCGAGTATGACCAACCTCATACCTGGGGTATGACCGAATTCTGTCTCAGTTGTGGCAAATGTGCGGACGCCTGCCCCGCCGACGCCATCCCCAAGATGGAATCCGAAAACGGTGGCTATGGTTTCGAGCCGAACTACGAATTTTCTGACGAACCCGGCTACACCTGGAACAATCATCACGGCATCAAGAAATTCTACAGCGACTCCAAGAAGTGCTACAACTTCTGGGTTGAGAACGGCAGTGCCTGTGGCGCATGTATCGCTAGTTGCACGTTTAACGAGCCGGATATGTGGCATCACGTTTTCATCATGGGTGTCACGCCGAAATCTCCCGATATTCTGCATAAGTGGATGGCCGAAGCGCATCCCGCATTCGGTTACGGGCGCACGGGTGATCCCAAGAAGGCCGAGAAGTTCTGGAAGACCGGTGAGGGAATGCGCACGAACACCGAGATGAAGAACAACATCGGCACGTCAAACAAGAGCTGAGGAGGCATCACCGTGGAACTCGCACAATGGTTTTTGATGGGTGTCATTTTTACGATCGGCGTCTTCGGTCTCACTTACCTGTCTCTGCTCGTCAAGCTCAAGTGGTATACCTGGGCGAGCTTATCCATCGGCATCGTAGCGATACTGTTTGGTATCGGTTGGGCGGGAGCGTCGTTTCTCGAGGGAATCGCACAATCCGGCGCGATGGCCTTGATCTTTTTCAGCGGCAGTGGCGTCATACTAATGGTGCTGACGTGGCGGTACCTGGTCGTGCCTGAACTGAATCAGCCCGGCACGACGCCCGCTGCAGAAGGTCGCAAAACCGAACAATGAGCGACCTTGGCGACAGCCCCCCGCCGGCAGGGGAGCTGCCGGCCGAAGCATCGAAAGGCTTTCCCTGGCGCGGGGTCCTCGAAGGCGTGGCGTGGGCGTTACTGGTTGCCGCGTTCATCATCGGTCAAATAGCCGCCAAACCCGACTACGAAAGCATGCTGAAGCAGGCGCTGCCGGGTGAAACGCTCGTGCGCTCCGATGCCAACAGTTCATTGCCATTTGTCTTTCGAATCGAAGGCAAAGACGACGTCGTGATCATTGCCAATGGTGAAGGCTATGGAGGTCCGTTGGTCGTCGGCGTGCGTGCGCGGCGCACCGAGGACGGTGGGCGCCTGGCAGAAGCAATGATGCTGTCGCACAAGGAATCGCCCGCATTCATGGAGCGCTTGCATCGCGGCAATTTTTTTCGCCAATTCGGCGGTAAGAACGTTACCGACAACTTTATTGTCGGTGATGATGTCGATTCGGTCAGCGGCGCGACTGTTTCCGCCAGGGGCCTTACGTCGGCCATGCGCAATGCAGTTCATCTCGGGGCGGTCAATCATCTGAAACTCGAGCCAAGCTGGAAGAAGCCGGGCTGGATTTTCGGCGTCAACGAGGCGGTGTTGGTTCTCCTGTTTGTGCTGGCCTTCATCGCGGGGTACCGCAAAGACAAAATCGGCAAGTACGCGGGTCTCTCGGTTACGGTGGGCGCACTGGTATTCATCGGATTCCATGCGAATGCGTCACTGAGCCTCGCTAACATCGCTGGCATATTCATGGGCTACATACCGAGCCTGCGCCAGCACCCGATGTGGTGGATCATGATGATCGGTGTATTGGGCAGCATCGTGGCAATGGGTCGAAACATCTATTGTCAACGTCTCTGCCCGTTCATGGTTGTTCAGGACCTGGCGCAGAAGATCAGCGGCGTCAAGCTGAAGATCGACAGTCGTTTTCAGAGAAGGGCAAGGACCCTGATTTTTTCCTTGAGTTGGGTTGCGCTGATGCTCATTTTCCTCACCGCGCACCCGGCGCTCGGGTCCTATGAGCCATTTGCAATGATGTTCTCGCTGGAAGGCCTGGGTATTCAGTGGTACATACTGCCGGCGTCATTATTGGGTTCATTGTTTGTGCCGAGATTCTGGTGCCGATTGTTTTGTCCTGTCGGACTGTACTTGAACGAGATCGTGCGGCTACGACGCAAGATACGAACGGCGTTTAGTCGCAGGGCTTCAGGGGGTAATTGAGGCGATGTCCAGGAGAAAAAAAGAGAGACCCTGGGAGTTGAAAGTTACATGGACGCTTTCGCTCGCGATGCTGTTGTTGGTTTTTGGATTCTTCTATCAGTCCTTTCAGGAGATGCTGCAGATCGCTCCGGTGCAGGTTGCCGTGGAGCGACTCAGCGGGCCGGCAACACCGGATGAACCCGAAAACGACGAGCCCGAAAACCAGTAATCGAGTCAATTTGGCGCAGCAGGACGTTAGTCAGTTTTGCTGCTTGCTCTACCGGCCTCGCGCAAAGCCATAATCGCGGCCCGTACCTGTTTCCGGAAGATAATTGATTAAGGATTGGGCAGGTCTTCAACAAAACCCGATTCTGTCAGGTATTGCAGTAGCCGCATCAGCGGTCCGCGCAAGTTCAGGTTCTTCATCGACACCGTACCCGATTCGTCCGTGGTCTCAACCCAACCCGGATTCACGTTGACCGATTCAAGGTGCTGACGAACATCCACCAATGACATCGGTTGTACATAGGCTTTTACGCCGTTCGCGAAGAGCTTGCCAGTCGCCTGCAAAACGTCGTCATCCGAGTCCACATAGAACTTGTCTGACAACAGCATCGCGAATGTTGATATTCCCATCAGGAATCGTAACGGCTGCTCCGAGTAGCGACGTAAATATCGGCTCAGTTTATAGCTCTGACGCAGCCGCGTGAGCATGATCCATTCGTGCTGATCAATGAGTTCGCGAAGGTGACCGAGAACCTCGGCTGTATCATCACTGCCACCCGCATGAACGCTGTTGATGCTGAACTCGGTCACGTTGAGCGGTGTCTTGGCGGACTCGTCCAAGTCCTTTGCAAGCTTGTGCCCGGCGGCCTCGAATCCGACGGTGTCGACGGCTGAGGAATAGCGCATCGAGGTACGCTTGATGATCGTCGGTCGCTTGCGAACGATCTCCGTCGGCGGCTGCTGCACGCCGTCACGATCGAACAATACGGCCTCCGCTAGCCCGCTGGAGATGATCGCCAGTCCGGTCTCAACCGAATCGATACCGGCAAAAGCAGGCCCCGATACATCGACCAGGTCCGCTTCGAGTCGGCCTTCAGTCAGGTTATCGGTCAGGCTGGAAAGGTCTCCCTCCGGCCCGCCGGTTCCGAAGAAGGCACTGTGAATGACGTTGACACCGAGAATTCCGACGGCTTCCTGCTGGGCGATGGCAGTGTCGTCAAGCATGTTGATATGCAGGATGATCGTGTTCGGCTCGCCACCTGGCTCGGCCTGAAAACGCAGTCCAATCCAGCCCTGGCATTCGTTAGTGCCGGCAAAATTGCGGGCCGCAATCGTATCGCAGAACGCGAAAAAGCGCGTGTCGTGACCGCGTTTTTTGCCCAGGCGCGTAACGAGCAGGTCGAATTCTTTTTGCAGCATTGCCTCGACCCGATCCCTGGAAACGTAGCGACTGGCCTCGCCGTAAATCTCGTCGCTGACTTGCATATCGTAGGCCGACATCGTCTTGGCGACGCTGCCCGCGGCTGCACCGACGCGAAAGAACCAACGTGCGACTTCCTGGGCGGCGCCGATCTCGGCAATCGTGCCGTATATCTTGTCGTCGAGATTGATCGACAGGGCTTTTTGGTGCGTGCCGGGTACGTTCTCTGACATGCTCATGACCCACGCTTGGCGATCGCTGATCTTAGCATCGTGTAACCAGGTCGCGCGACGAGCGTCAGCGCCAATAATGGATGGTCGCAAGAGGGAGTGGCCCTTCCTGTTTCTTGAGATTTCAGCACCAATGATGCAAGGTTAGACTCTATCCAATACCCAAGTCTCCACCAAGAAAAACAAAGGAGAACCCATCGTGAACCTGAGTCGCTTGTTCGTAGCTGTTGTCGTTCTTCCGGTCCTGGTGTCTGCCCAGGAAATCGTGATCACCGAAGAAGATCTCGCCGAAGAACCGGTCTACTCTCCCTATGCCGGCAGAGCGTATGCCGACAACGTGTTTTTCGGCGACATGCATTTTCACACCGATCTTTCCTTCGATGCAGGGCTCATCGGAACCACGTTGACCGCGCACGACGGTTATCGAATGGCGCGTGGCGAGAAAGTCATTTCCAATACGGGTCAACCGATCCAGCTGATTCGACCATTGGACTTCCTTGTCATCACGGATCATGCCGAGATGATCGGGCTGGCGCCTGCAATCCGGGCATCCAGCCCGGTTTTGCTGGCTGAGCCCTGGGGCAGATGGATCCACGAACGCTTCAATGCTGGGCAGGAAGGCCGAATGGAAGCGGTCCGGGACGTGGTTGCCAGAGGCACGTCCGGGGAGAACCCGTTCGGTTCTGAAGAACTCACGCGCTCAATCTGGGGCAAATTTATCGAGGTCGCGGATAGCTACAACGAACCCGGTCGATTCTCTGCAATGATCGGCTTCGAATGGACGTCGACGCCCGACGGCGACAATCTGCATCGCGTTATCGTGTTCAGGGATGGTGCCGACAAAGCTGGCCAGACAATGCCCTACTCGCTATTTGACAGCATGGACCCCGAAGATCTCTGGGCCTACCTGGCCGGGTACGAGAATCGGACGGGCGGACAGGCAATCGCTGTTCCTCATAATGGCAATCTCAGCAATGGCTTGATGTTCAGTGATAAGAACCATGCGGGGAAACGGATGACCCGTGCTTATGCCGAAGCGCGAATTCGCTGGGAGCCGATCATGGAAATCTCGCAGATCAAGGGCGACGGTGAGACACATCCGCTGCTATCGACCGAGGACGAATTTGCAGACTACGAAACCTGGGACGTCGGCAACATCGACGGGTCGGCACCGAAAGAGGAATGGATGCTGAAATACGAGTACGCCCGCTCGGCACTCAAACTCGGGCTCCAGCTGGGTGACAAACTGGGTGTCAATCCTTACCGATTCGGCCTGAGCGCGGCTTCCGACTCGCATACTGCCCTTGCGACGACACGCGAGGAAAACTACTTCGGCAAGTATGCCCAAACAGAGCCGTCCCCGAGTCGTCACGGGAAAGAAGTGATTCCCGCGGATGATCCCGACCTGAGAGTGATGACCTCACAGGAGGTGGCTTCCGGTCTCACCGCTGTCTGGGCGCGGGAGAACACGCGTGAAGCACTGTTTGATGCGATGCGGCGCAAGGAAGTTTATGCAACCACGGGTACCCGAATCAGGGTTCGCGTCTTTGGCGGCTGGGATTTCGCGGCCGACGAAGTCGTACTACCTGATTTCACAGCGGCAGGTTACAGGCGCGGAGTGCCAATGGGTGGCGAACTGACTAACGGTCCCGAAGGCAAGGCCCCCAGCTTCCTGATCCGCGCCGTCAGGGATCCCGATGGCGCCAACCTCGATCGAATACAGGTCATCAAGGGATGGCTGGACGATGACGGAGATACGCACGAAGGCATCTATGATGTCGCGGTCTCGGATGGGCGTGACATCGGTGATGACGGCAGGGCGCGTGAAGCTGTGGGTAGCACGGTCGACATTGAATCTGCGAGCTACACGAATACGATCGGTGATGCATTAATGGTCGCGCATTGGGTCGATCCGGACTTTGATCCGCAGGAATCGGCTTTCTATTACGTTCGCGTACTCGAGATACCGACACCGCGTTGGACGACACACGATGCAGCATTCTTCGGCATGGATTTGCCCGACAACGTGCCGGCAACCTTGCAGGACCGTGCCTACACGTCTCCGATCTGGTACACGCCGTAGGCCCCCCGTTCTGCTTTTCGTGCCTCGTACGGCTAAGCGACAGCGGCAGCTTTGACCGGGATCGCTAATAACCGCAGAGCATAAGTCGGCAACTTCCTCGCGTTCCTCATAGTTTCCTCAGGGAATTGTCACGGCTTCATCAAGTACTTCCTCCGCCCACGGATGAGAATGATCATCAGGGTATGGCGTCAATTGGGCGCGATCCAAACAGGAGAGTACTCATGAGTGAAAGTTACATTAGTAAGTTAGCCTTATATAAGGCCACAAGCTTCGCGCTGTTGATGATGCTGGCTGCCTGCGGTGGCAGCAGCGGCGGCGGTGCAGCGCCGCCTCCACCACCACCGCCGGTGAATACGGCAACGCTGCCAATCACGGCCGACAACGCGCAAGACATCACCGAAGCAGTCCTCGGAGCGGTCACATCATCCGCTGACCTGATTGACATTGCGGACGTCATCGGACTGCCGATAGTTGGCAGTGCGAATCAGGATTTTGCGAAGCCCGCCCTGCGGGACGTCGTTACGCAGGTAACTGCCTGCGACACAGGTGAAATGACGACGACCTGGAACGATGCGGATAACAACCTGCAGCTATCAACAGGCGACACGTTCGATACCCAGTTCGCAATGTGCTTCTTTCAGGATCCGGGAGTTACGATCAATGGAACTTCGACTGTCCAGAACGTGGTTGTGACAGGCGATCCGGCCAACCAGGTGGTTCCGTGGCGTCTCGTCGCGACATTCGGATTCATCGACCTGACGGCAAGTGACGCCACTGACACAGTGACAATCAATGGTGATCTCGACCTCGAGATGAGCAGCGACGACAATGTCGTCGTAAATGCCAGCATCGGGTCGGTATTACTGGAGGTGGACGTGGATGGTGTCGCCGAATCGCTTTCTGACTACCTGATGACGCAGCTCATCAACCAGAATTTGCTGCTTCAGGACGTCAGTGCTGACGGTGTTTACACCAGTGACATTCTGCAGGGCAGCGTCACATTCGAGACGTTGGAGAATTTCAGGGCGCTAGGTGACGACAATCCGTCATCAGGTCAATTGTTGATCAGCGACAGCAGCTCCAGTGTTCTCGTTACTGTGCTCGACAACCTGAATGTCCAACTTGGCATCGACCTGGATCTCGATGGCACGATCGACCAGACAATTGTCGTGACCTGGGCGGATCTCGATATCGGGTAATGACTACGGCGGGCCGCGGTCCCGGGCGAGATCGCGGCCCACGCCGGGCTGCTCAATGCCGGATCATCGCTGCTCAGCGAAGAAACGGCCCAACGTTTCAAATTCACTGGCTCTGCGACTGCCCTTGCGCCAGGCAAGGCCGATCGTGCGGTAGCTCCTGTCAGAAAGCGGTTTCAGCCTCACCCGCGTGTTGCGCAGGATCGATGACCCTTGGGCCAACTCCGGCAGGAATGTGATGCCGAGATCGGCGTCGACCATCTCCACGAGTGTCAGCACACTGCTTGCGCCGATGCGTCGTACCTTCTGCGTGTTGCGAATCTTGCAGGCCGCAAGCGCGTGGTCCCGCAGGCAGTGACCATCCTCGAGCAAAAGAACGCTGTCCGCATCGAGCCGATTGAAACGATAATTCTCCGGATCGACTCGTGTTGTGCCTTCACGGTACGCCAGTGCGAAGCGATCTTTGAATAGCGGTAACACCTCGACGCCACGCATGTCGTAGGGGAGCGCAAGCAGCAAGAGATCCAGTTCGCCGTCCATCAGGCGCTCGTAGATTCGCTGCGACTGCTCCTCGTGCAGGAAAAGCCTCAAGTCGGGAAACTGTTTGCGCAGTTTTGGTAGCGCCCCGGGCAGCATGAAAGGCGCGATTGTAGGTATTACTCCCAGGTGCAGATCGCCCGTCAATGGCTGACGATTCCCTCTTGCGATCTCGACGAGGCTCTCCACGTCACGCAGGCAGAGCCGCGCCTGGGTCGCGACCTGTTGTCCCGTTGCGGTGATGGTGACAGAGCGGTTGGTGCGGTCGACGAGTTGCGTGTCGAGCAGCGATTCGAGTTCCTGGATCGCGTTGCTGAACGCGGATTGTGAGACGAAACAGGACTCGGCAGCCCGCCCGAAATGCCCTGTCTGCGTGAGGGCGACGAAGTACCGGAGCTGTTTGATTGTCGGTAATTTCATTAATCTAAAAAATCGCTTATATCAATCGAATTAAACCATTTTATTTCTCAATATTCGAGCCTTAGACTGAGCCCATGACATCAAAGGAGCTAAGACCATGGAACTCAATATCGGTATCGCCCGCGAAGACCGGGAGCAAATCGCGGCGGGGCTGTCCAAATTGCTCGCGGACAGTTACACGCTGTACCTGAAGACGCACAACTATCACTGGAACGTCGAGGGGCCGCAGTTCAACACGCTGCACCTGATGTTCGAGGGTCACTACACCGAGCTTGCCACGGCCGTGGACGAGATCGCGGAGCGTATCAGGGCGCTCGGCGTAAAGGCGCCGGGGTCCTACTCGGAGTTCAGCGACCTCACGAGTATTGAAGAAGCCAGCGGTGAAGAGTCGGCTGAGGAAATGATCCGCCAACTGGTTATCGGTCAGGAAACGATTGCCCGCACCG
>Ga0255053_10000238_pt1 | contig 29781 bp, 37 predicted proteins | sample JV7_2_22_MG_FD_188635 | JGI IMG/M metagenome (GOLD analysis project Ga0255053, IMG submission 188635) | Seawater microbial communities from Jervis Inlet, British Columbia, Canada - JV7_2_22 | ecosystem: Environmental > Aquatic > Marine > Inlet | place: Canada: British Columbia | collected... | reverse complement strand
GGAGATTACCTTACCGATGAAATGTCATATCAAGATATAATCAAAATACAAGAATCATCAAAAGCCAAGAACGGGCCGTGGAAAACTCACTGGAATGAAATGGCAAGAAAGACAGTGGTTAAGCGAGCCTCTAAATACTGGCCTACAGTTGATAGGTTGAGTAATGCTATTCACCTTTTAAACACCGACAATAACGAAGGGCTAGAAGATGACAAGAAAGAATACTCTGAAAAGTTTAACGAGCTTTACGAGTTAAATAGTGAGCCTTTGGTTTTGTGGGGCTACATTGAGCAATTCAGAGAGGATGACGAACTATCTCAATACATTTACAGAAACTTCCCTAAAGGGCATAAAACAAAAGTAGCTGAAATATTAAGAGTGGCAAGGCAGCAATTCTTTGACTATAAAGCTATTTTTGAGAGTGGCGATGATTTAGCTATAAATGAAGCTAAAGAAGAGTTATCAGAAGTTGAATTAAAAATCATAGACTCTGGCATTAAAGCCAGAAATTAAATAAAGGAAATTAAAATGAAAATAGGCGTAGAAGTTCAAATTGACGTATCAAAAATAGACAAGGCTAGATTGTATCAAGGTCAAAAAGGTAAGTACTTGACCATGACTACCTTTATTGATGTTGAGCAGCAAGACCAATATGGTAACAACGGCTTTATAGCTCACAAGAAAAACCAAGATGAGCAAGTTAACCCGCCGATTCTCGGCAATGTTAAGGTATTCTGGAATGACTCAGCGCAACAAGCACCACAACAGCAAGGCGGATTCCAAGGACAACAAATGCCATCACAGCAATTAGCGCAGAAGAAAGCGCAACAACAAGCGCCTAATGTAAACCCTCAAGGGCCAACTGTTGATTTTGATGATGTGCCTTTTTAAAAAGGTATAATTTGACAATTACGCCATTTTAAAATATTATTTAATTTTTAATTTAAGGTTTTTATTATGGCGTTATGTAAGGTTTGCGGCATTGATAAGTGCGCAAGTGATGATTTCTATTCAAGTTCTGCTGTTACCTGTAAAGAGTGCGTAAAGATCAGAGTCAGGAGCAACAAAGCTAAATACGACTTTACTGAGAAGGGTGTTATACGGGTTATCTATAAAACTCAAAAAAGACACAATCGACTTAGAGGTCATGGAGATATGCCGTACACGAAGATAGAGCTAAAGACTTGGCTTTATGATAATGGCTTTCGGTCTCTATATGCGAACTGGGTTAATTGTAATTACAAGAAAGACATAAAGCCCAGTGTTGATAGGGTTAATGACTTAGAGGGGTATTCTTTTTCAAATATAAAACTAGGCACGTGGTTTGACAATAGAAAACACCAATACGACGATATGGTTAACGGTGCTGGTACGGGTGGGAAAAGATGCAAGCCAGTCAAAAAGATCGGGAAGAATGGATTTGTTATTGCTGTTTACGTCTCTTATTGGTCGGCAGTTAGAGATATTGGTTATTCGATAGGGTATCAATTAAAGAAAGGCGTTACGTGTAGAAATGGCTTTTATTGGGAATACAGTGATACTTAATTGTTACCTATTGTTAAAACGGAAGTAAATTGATAAAAGAAATTATTGATTATTTATTTGAATCACCGACAAAGAAAAGATTTATATTAGCAAAAGAAGCTAAAGAAAAAAGAAAACTAATAGAAAATGACAAGAAGCGTAAAGCTGTAAGTCATGATATAAATTAAGGAGACTAAACATGAACACTGCACAAAGAAACAACGAGAGACATCAAGAGGCTTTATCTATAGTTGATACCGCTGTTAAGGCTGGAATTAAGATTAAGTTAGCGCCAGATAATTACAAAGTACAGGATTGGGAGCCGCCTAAACCGAAGAGTAGAAAATAACCATCATTTGCTAAACGGCGCTGGCTGCTTAGCGTCCGATTTAAATGTGTTGTTAGGTGTGCCAATATGAAGACAATAATTACAAATATAGAAAGTTTAAGGATAAAGAAAATGAATAAAATTAAAATACAACGCACGTATTACGAGGATTGTACTATTGGTCGATTGTGGTGCGGCGAATTTCAATGCTTCACACTAGAACTTCCGATGCTAAATAATGCCTCAAGTATTAGCTGTATATACCCTAGCGGGGGGTTTATTGGCAGGAAGCATTTTAGCGCTAAGAATGGCGATGTGATAGCTATTGATAACGTAATGGGTAGAACTAATATACAGGTTCACTCAGGAAACTATACGAGCCAGATTCAAGGCTGCATTTTAGTTGGAGACTCGGTTAGGTTTTTAAACGATGATGGCGTGCCAGATGTAACCAACAGCAAGAATACACTGAAAAAGCTGCTATCTATGCTAGAGGATAGTTTTAGGGTAGATATTGATTAAGAGTTGTTCATCACCTAAATTCCACGCTCTAACTGTTACTGTATTGCTGGCTGATGCCCACAAAAAAAACTGAATTAGAGCTTAAAAAAATGCCGCAATAGCAAGGAGGAGCTAGAGCGGCTAATATTGTATATTTACATATTTAAGAGCTAAAGACAAGGAAGTCTGCGCCCGTAGTTACTCCAATTGCTACGGGTTTTTTACTTAAATGTAAGTATCTACTTTCACCCTAAACGTTAGAGATGCTAAATCAATAGCAACACCAGTAGGATTGAACGCCCTTACAGTAACAGTGTTCGCAGCAGACACGAAGCCTGTAAACATCATAGATCCAATACCAGCCGATGGCGGCACAACTATCACCGCATCAAGCGACTTAACGCCAGTTAGAGTTATGGTTAAGTCTGCGTGAGTTCCAGCAGGTACGCTTGGAAAATCTAAAGTAGCATCAACAGTGAGTACGCTACCTTGAGTTTTAACGTCCACATTGAGCGTTTGAGATACATCACCCTTAAAAGCGTTATCACTAATAATATAGCTTACCACGTTTGGACCAAACTCTAATCCGTAGTCTGTGCTTGATGTCGTAAATGGTATTGTGACGGCTGTATTTTGCTTGATGGTTATATCTGTAGATTCTTCGATATAGATACCACTAGCATTTGTTGTCACCCCTGCGTTGTAAATATCATTATTTGAAAACCTAACCGATTCCATGTCAGTACCGTTAATTCCATCGTTACCGCTTCTAACTATAATATTGCTATCAATTTTAGAGTTGACTATCGATGTTAAGCTTATTCCATAAGAGCCAACATCCGTAATTATATTACCTCTAATATTAACAAAAGCGACATCATCAAAAATCGTAGAAGAGACAGCCCCAGCAAAAGGTGGAACGACTATTCCAGCACCAGAAGTTATATTGCTAATAATATTGCCTTCTACGTCCGTAGCTGTGTAAGGGTACGATTCTTTTAAGTCGCCCTTCCTTAAAAATATCCCTGCTGAACTCGTGGCATTACCTGTGATTATATTACCTTTGATAACGTTGTTGTCACCGTTAGCATCCACAACAATACCAATGTCATTATTATACAATGTATTTAACGCTATTTTGTATCCTGTTGAACTAAGGCAGAATATACCCCATACAGCACCTTCTACAGTGTTATCTACAATGGAGCAACCATCACACTCTGAGTCTGGGAATATACCTGCACCAACACCACTAAAATTATTACTTACGTAATTCTTATTTATTTTTGTATTGGTCTGGTCAGCCATTGCTATGCCGTTCCCGCCATAAGAGTCAATAATACAATCAGTAACAATCCCTTTATCTCCGCCTACAGAAGTCCCTGTGGCTGTCCTTGGCCCGGTACCGACTAGGATTCCATGCCATACAGTTTGATTTACTTTTACGTTTTCTATTCTTGGATTTTCACAGCCAGCCAAATACACTCCGTTGGAGTATCGGTTATTAGCGTCTTGTATTGATGTAATAAAAATATTTTGATCAACGCCCTGTGTTAGTGCTGGCGATATACCCACGTTAAGAAATTCTTCGCCTATCCCTCCTGCCGCCATAGGCACGTTGCTGGTGATAGTGTAAACGGTGTTATGAGTAGGGTCTACTTCATATCCATTAAAAGAGCCTGTTACTCTACGCATGAACTGGAACTGCTCCCCAATATACATTTGCGTCAGAGGGAACACGCCAGAGTTGGCTTGTACATTTAACGCATCAAAGTTAAGTAATGAGTCACCTGTTGAAGCGGTTGTTTTCGTTTTATAGAACGATGCTTGGCCTATATTTACTATAGAATTATCCGTTGCCTCCGCTACCAAAGTCGGCGTAAATGTGATACCTGCCATCGCATTACCCGCCGCCGTAACAAAGTTTGTTATAGTGTAGATAGTAGAATCTCCATCGACAGTAAAAGTATTACCGCCCCCGACAGAGCCAGCCAGCGTAGCAGCATCAACATCAATAGAGCTTGAGCCTATCGGCTTTGTTCCATTAACTAAAGCGCCGCTATTTGCTGTTATTCCCGGCTTGGGTGCGTGCCTTGAAAAGAACCCGCCTCTATCTGCATTATGCTGAACAGTAATATCTTTTACTGTAAAGTCGCTCCCGGAAATTGACTCGATGATATTTTGCCTCTGTACGCTATCAGCGAGCTTTAACGTACCTGCCCCTTCTATAGTAACATTTACCAAGTCCCTATTTGTTCCGTCAATCTTTATTGCTTCCGTCAATTCAAAAACACCGTAAGGAAGATAGTGAACAGAATTAGACCCTGCTGTATCTATGCTTGATTGTATATTTGATATATCTATAACTTGCTTTGTAACTGGATTAGCAAAAAACCCATTTACAGGTATAGCGCTACCGTAATTAGTTGCATTTACCGTGTATAGCGTACCGTTAAGGCTTAACTGGGTGTTAATTCTCGGCTTGCTCGCCTGTAAACCTGATAAGGTAGCGAATACACCACCTGTTACTCCGTTACTCATACTCATTTTTTATTCCTCATACGTCACAAGTGTTCTAAAGCCAACTTGTTTTTGAAATATTTCAACGTTAAAGTCTGGGTTGTCGCCTATGGATGTGACAGACCTTGCGAATCTAAATACACCAGTCGCAGAAAGATTGACTCTTGCTATGTACTCAACTCCAGCAGTTACAGACAGTGGAGAATCTGGATCTTCAAAAGTAACACTTCCTACCGTTGCTCCTGAAATATCTTGAATAACATACACCGGCGCAGTTGTAAATGTAGCGCTCACCTTGCTTGTGTAAGATATAAATATAACAGCGTTATCTGATGAAAAGCCTGATAATGGTTCGGTTGATATATCTGTAAAATTATCCAAACCAAACAAACTAAACTGTGATTTTTTAACGTACCTATCACCGATATAAACATTTGATAAAGAATCTTTAGCAGAATTAACAATATCAATATTTGTGTTTAATGTAGTGATTCCGTCATCAAAGTAAAAGTTATAATCAACAACTGAAGGAACGTTATAGCCATGCCTTGAATTAACAGAAGAAAAGTTTATTTCTTCCGCTGTACTGTCACCGTAAACACTCATAATATTACCAATAGGCGCATTTACTTGTACGTTTTGACTGATTTGATGATAAACACCAGATTGATAGACACTAAAGTCATCAGCTCCAGTTATCCCTTGGATGGTGAAATTCACCCCTTGATCTGCTAGCACTCCTGAGCCGTCACTAACTCGTTGTGATTGAGTCCAGTTATTTTCGTTATAACCGCCAAAAAAAGAAACTTGAGCGCCGCCGCCTTTTATCATGGTTCCTGTTTGCCATGCGGATTGTGAAATCCCGCCATGCCATTCAAGAGAGACAAAATTCCCTACATTGGCAGTATTGTCAACGAATCGGTTATGCCAGTAACGTTCCGCTGAACACCCGAACATATATAAAGCATTTATAGGTCCCTCGCTGCCATCAATCCACCAACCGTATGAAGGAACAGGATCATTAAGACCTAGAGGCGCGTGCCTGTCTGCTGCTTGCCTAGCGTAACAGTTATAAAAACTAGGGTTGAATGATTGCAGGATATGGAAAGCGTACCGCTGAGCAATAGAGAAAACATTTTCCATCGAGCAAGATTCAAACCAATTACGGATTTTTATCCCAGTGTCGTTTCGCTGGCCGTTGCCTGACAAGTTGAAGTTTTTCAGGCTCATGTTTTTATATGTGTAAGCATCTAAAAACTCAATGACAACAATATCATTTTGGGAGCGTAAAACTGTACTGTTTCCTGCTCCTGTTACCGTAAAGCCAATAACGCCAGAGCCAGTAGACTTATTCACCTGATGAGTACTGTAAAAGTGCGCTTCTTTGCCATCTAACGAAAGGTTAATGCCGTTATCAGCGCAATATGTTAACGCCTCCTGTAGTGCTGTATCATCAAAACCAGCCGCGCCCTCGTCTAAGAATTTAGCGCCAGCTTGAGCAAGTGTTACAGTGTTATTTTTAGGGATTAGCTGCGCGAAAAGACCCGTCGCAGTTAAGGGAATAAAATCTATCTGACTGAATACTCCTGACTGTATTGTGACTACTTTGTAAGTCGCTGAGCCGCCATCATTTAAAGAATGATAACCCTCTGTATCAAATATATCTCCAACCACAAGATCTTGATTTGATTTAGCATCAGTAAGCGAGTTAAAAACTTTTTTACCCTGCACTGTGATACCGCTTATAGCCACTATAGCGCCGTAAATCACAAATACTTGCTCGTTACCCGTAAAGGCCACTGTTACTGTAATGTTTCCGTTTGCAGGGTCGTAAATGAAGTCTTCACCCTCTTCCTGCGTGTCGCCATCAATAACAAGGACTAAGCCGTTAGGTGCTGCTGGTACGTTTAATAACACTTGCCCACTAGTTACTGAAAACGATAAGTAGTTTACATTCTGCTCGAATCCGTCACCAAATGGATTTATGCTTTCAGCGACTCTTAACGCGTTGATAGTGTCGTTAGCGTCTGCCTCTGCTGCTGTGGGGAATAAAAAAGCATCGTAAGTTTGGTTTATAAATGGTATAAACAAAGTATTACCGTCAGTTGTAGGAAATCCATCAACATCAAGCTCTGCTTTTGCTAGTGTAGTATCGCCGCTTGAGTCAATTGACATAGCTATCGGCGTTGTTGTTTCTGGCTTGTAAAACTTTAAATACCAGCCATCTTGTTCGTCGTACTGCGGGATTATTCCTGCTATTGGTGCGTATGCCATTTTGATTCCTTACATTGAATTTATTGCGTTTAAAGATAAAATAATAGCAAGCGCTAAGGAAATAAAACCAAAAAGCTTTGATACTCTAGGGAATGATTCCTTAGCTAAATACCATATCGCAGGCGGTGTAAATAAAGTTAATAATATCATTCTTTTTTTCCTTGACTAGCTAGTGCTTTATAAGCTCGTAATTTTTGATTAAAATCCGGTGTAGATAAATTTTTTATTCTATCTCTAATGCCTAGTCCAACTTGAACTTCGAGAGGTACGCCAGCGGCTGCATCTGCAGCAACATCAATTAAATTACCTTTTAGCGCGTTTGGTTTTGCTAGTTTGAATGAGTTCGATATATTATTAGCCATCCAGCTTAGCGCCTCAATATCATCTTTATAGTTAACAGTAAAATCTCTGAGTACGCTATCTGTGTCTTTTATTAGTTTATTAATAACAACACCACTTGGCGCGTTAGATGTTATTCGCCTGGCTTTATTTCCTAGTATCTCACTAGATGCTGAGTCGAATATATCAATCTGGCTACCATCCAAGTCTTTTCCTGCTAACTTATTGAACGCTTTTTTAAGCCCGATGGTTTTACTGAAATCAATATTGGCTAATTCGTACGTAGTAGATTTTGAGTCTAATACATCATCTATGCCCCTAGATAAGTCAGTTAATAGTTTTTCTGAATCTGCGTCAATTTTTCCTGTTCCTAGCTCGTTATAATCAATATTCTTTCTTATTGATTTTTTTAGGTTGTGAGCATCTTTAAACCCCTGCTTACTGTTTGATAATTTATTTACCAATTTAGTCATCTCTTCTTTGCTTCCGCCTGAGAAGTCAGACCGACTAAAATCAGGCGTTATCCATCCGTCATCACCTTTAGTGAAGGTCACGCCCATTTTATTTAGTTTAGTGGCAAAAACATCTACAGGGGATGAAATATCAACCTCTACACCTTTTAATTTATCAGCAACATCTCCTATTCTTCTGCTGGCTCTTTTGTTTACGCGGTTAATGTCTTGCGCTCTATCTATTATAGCGTCTCCGACAACATCAATAGGGCTAAACTTCTGCTTAGTTAGCGGATTTTCCTTGCCAGCCTTAACGCCATCAAGCATTTTATTCACACGTTTTTTAGTGGCAGAGCTGGCGTTTTCCATGACAGAAATCACCTCTCTTGCTGACTCCTCGCCAAAGCTTTTCTCAAGCACTTTAAATGCTCTATTGGTTGTCTTGTTGTTTATGATGTTTCCGCGAGAGGTTATCTCTTTTCCTATATTTTGCGTGTCTGGAGAGTCAGATAAAATACTTTCCGCTAACACCTTTCTAGCATCTTTAGGGTCTTTAAATGCTAGGTTTGGCAATGTTGTTTTTGGTCTAGTTAAAGCACCGACACCAATCATTTCACCAACCATTGCAGGAATTGTTTTTATAAACGCACCGACTGCTGGACTGCCTGTCAAGTCAAACCCTTTATCAGCCGCTTTAGATGTGAATTCGTCAACAGACTCAATCATAGGCTTTAACGGCTCTAATTTATCAGCCATTTGCTGAATAGCCGCGTCCTCGTTAACACCCCGAGGTTCGTAAGTTAATATCTCTTTAACATTATTTAAAACCTGTACAGGATCATTACTTGTTAATGGATTTAATAAATCAACGGTAGCTGTTAAGCCTCCTACAATCTCGCCAGCAATGCCACTACCAAGCTGTAAAGCGCCTTCAAAGCCGCCGATCAACTGATTGTTTAATTGCTGAGGTTCTAAGTCTTTAGCTGTTAATGGTTGCTCTGTAATGCTTTCTGTTACTGGTGCGGTGCTTTGTTCGGCGGGAGCTATCTCTTGCTCTGGCTGTTCATCAAACAAACCTTGAGACTTAGCGAAGTTCAATATTTGATCGTCTGTAGCCCCCTCTGGAGCTTCAATCTGAAAGCTTTGCCCTGATGGTGACTGTATAGTAACAATAGGCATTATCTAACCACCTTAAATCCTGCGAATTCATCAACTGGAGCTTGCCCGAGTTGTAGTTTCTTCGCCTCAATATCTCTTTTCTTTTGCGCTATAAACGCATCTGTCTGTAGTATCTTTTGCTCTGGAGTTGCGTTTGGGTCGCCAAAAGTATTAGATAGCCTTAACCCTTCCCCCTCCGTCATTGCACCGCCAAATGTTTGTTTGAGTAATGGTAATACCTGATTGTCAATAATCGCTATATATTTAACCCTAGCATTTGCTCCCTTGGTCGATCCGAAGCCTGTTTCTTTTGCTATAGCATCAAAAAACCTGCCGCCATATGTACTGGTCGCGACACCAGCAAGCTCTTTAAGTCCATCCATAGCGGTTATTAACCCCGGAAGTCCAGCCTCAGCCCTTGCTAAGTCGTTCAGTACATCCCCTTTTTCTGTAGCTTCTTTTTCTGCTAACTTGATCGCTTTAGTTATTTGAGGTTTAAATTTCTTTTGAGCTTGCAGTTTTGCTTCTTCTGTTGCTGTTGCTTTTTTACCCTCTGCATCAGCTATCGCTGTGGATAAGTCATCATCTACTGCGATCCTTTCTGCTGCAGAAGTTGATACCTTCGCTATTCTTCCTAGCTTTCTAGCTGCTTCTTGTGCCTCTATTGTTGTCAGTTTAGGGTCGGCCTTAACAAGCCCTACTAAGTTTTCATGTTCTCGCTGCGAGACTGACTTAGAGCTAGATGCGGCAGGCATTAAAGTGTCGTTAATCTCTTGCGCTAATAAAGCCAATCCCTCTGGGGTCTGAGCTTGTAATATATCTTCATCAATTCCAGCGGTATCTACACCAGCACTTTGAAATTGTTGCTTTTGCCTTTGAAGCTCACCAACTAACGCTTGAGGATTATTTAACAATGGTCGTAAAGCATTAGCATAACTAGCCGCTATTTGTTGCGCTTGTTGTTGTTGATTAGATAACTGAGTGCCTCCGCTTGCTGCAAATTCAGCTTGTTGCAAGTTAGCAGGTTGTTGAGCTTGTGCTAATTCAGTCTGTAACTGTAATAACTGATTTTGAAAAGGCGCTTGCTCTCTGCGCTGATTAAGTAAATCAACTTGCTGTAGGTTTTGTACGTTTTGCGCTACCCTTTGGCCTATATTTAAAGGCTTTCCGGCTAAAGCTATTCTTGAATCTATCGCCATTACACGCTACCTCCTGCCATGTTAAACCCTAAATTTGAAGTGTCAGGTGGTGTGGTGTTATTAGTTCCGAATAGATTAGTAACATAATCTTGTACATCTTGATTGCCAGCTAATTTAGAGCCAATATCAAAAATATTACCTCTTCGTGCTGATGCTGCGTTCTCGCCTGCGATAGTTCCTGCTGCTTGTGTTGATCCACCACCAGTTATCAAGTCGGATATTTGTTGTGATGCGGTTTGTTCGACACCTACTTGCTGACCTGCAGTATTCTGCCCTATATTTAATAGGTTTAGGATATCTTGTCGTTGCCTGTCAATTAGTGGTTGTGCTGCTAATGTTGCGTTATTTTGTAACTGCATCAACGTATCGCCAGCCGTTAATCTTCCTCTGGCTGCTGCGCTTTTATTTGTTTGTGTGTTTAGGTTGTCAAGACCTAGCTGAAACAAAGGGTTGTTTTGTGCGAATTGCGCCTGTGCGTTTGGATCGCCTAAAAAGCCAGCTAAATCTAAACCCTGCTGACCAACCTCCGCAAACGGAGTTAAAAAATCTTGTGATGCTTGAGCGCCTAAATCAACCCTATTTTGTGCGTCTTGAATAGCTGCCAATTGTTGCTTTGTTGCTCGCCTTGATGCTCGCTCGCCTTGACTACCGCCACCAGCAACAAGTCCGCCAATAGCTGCGCCTATAGCGCCGCCAACTGGACCACCTAAAGCTGCACCTGCTATTGGTGCTGCAATACCAGCTAAATTTTTTAAAAAACTCATAAATAAAAACCTTTTTAGTTGTTATCTGCCATGAGTCCATAAAGGTTATTCAAGCAAATATATTATATCATTAATTTATAACATGTTAAATCAAGTCTCTGTTTCTCGGCCAGATAGTGTAAAGTAAATACTATCTGGAGCGCTTGACTCTACATAAAGCTTGCCGCCGGGCGGGATAACTTGCCCGTCAATTCCTGCCCCTAAATCTATTTCGCCCCACACTACAATCCTGTACTTTATTTGCGGGTTATCTATACCCTCATCCTTTGGTACGATGTAAGCCCTGTAATACCTGTTTACAGTGCTAGTGTTTGTTGCTGTGAATGCGGTTATGATTGTGCCTCCGCCTCTTTCGGGCGATTGGTAAATCTCCTCTGGCTCATCAGCTATTGTATTTGCCGTCTTGCTAATTATCTGTTTTGAAGTTGCCATTACCTTTGCTCCACAATGTAATAACTATCTATCTCGGCTGTCACGTTGGATGTTGATGTGTTGTTAGCCACTTCTAAATAGATATAATCATTCTGGTCTAGCGCTGTATTGATGTTTATCTCAAAAAAAGCCACATCTCGACCACCTACAAAACTATTTACTTGTCGCTGCTGAGTGAGTATCACGTTAGCTGTTGATGTTGAATTGTCGAAATTCATTACCCGTAAAGCTAAAACATCATTCGCTGTTGAGTCTATAACAAACGATGCTATTATTTTGTACTCTCTGGGCGTGTTGCCTAAATGCCTTAATTGTCCGGCGCTAGGGCTATCAAAGTGCTGTAATCCCTGCGTAGACCAACTGCCAGCGAGAAGTGCTACAAATGTACTGGCGGCGCTTATGGTTGTGGTTGTTTCGGTTGACACGCCTATCGAGCCACCTTCAAAAGTATTCGGCATCCCGTTGTTATTTGACCATTTTGATGATAAATCACCAGCAGTCATATTAGGCGTTAAGTTCGTATCTGTAGCATCAAACACGCCACTTCGGGTTATAATGACACCATCAATTTCAACGGTTGACGGATTTACGAACTGAGATGTATTAAAGTCAAAAAATGAAGCGCTTACTGGTAAGTCTATGTTCATGTTAGACCTAAACCTAGATGCCATAGAAAACCCAGATCCAGCTTTAAATAGCGAGTAAGCTCCATCGTCCAAGCTTCTTACTATAGATGTATCAATGAAAAAACCACCGAGCCATGCACCAGACAAAGTTAACTCAGGTTTACCGCCAAACCTCCCAGTGCCAACCTCTAGGCCTTGCCTATATCCATTAATTTCGCCTAATGAAGTGCAATCGTTATAGTTAATACGGGCAAATTCAAAAGCATCGAACCCTGTGGCTGATGTTAGGTCGTAAACTACAGAGCCCACCCCTGTTACTTCGATAGCGTAGTCTTTGCCGATTAAGTTACCCGAGCCACCAGAAGGAGACGTGAACATTGCATAATTAGGACTGCTAGAGGTTAATTTAGATAGATCGAAACTATACCCGGTTATAGTTAATCCTGTAGCTGGGATTTCTATTGATTGGCTCCCCATATCAATAATGCCGTCAATAAAATACTGCTTAGAACTATCAAGTGTGCCAGCTAAATCAGATGCAGCTTTTACTATCACTATATTATCTAAGTATTGCTCGTAAAGCTCAGCAAAATTAGATTTCACCTTCGTGAATGCATCGAAATAAGTATCGCCCTGCTTGGCGTTTGCTGCGCCTATATTTATAATTTCTTGAGCCATTTAAACCTCTGTTTTATCTGTTGTTTGCTCAGCGCTATCAATTGTAAACCCTGTTGTGTCGATGGTTACAGGTATTCCGCTGCCTATTTGCTGCCTAATATCGAATAGCTTGGATAGTGTATGACCTATCGGCTCATTACTATTTGCCGTTGCAAAGTAATCCTCTCCTGCTCCCGTTCTTTTCCATAACTGAAAAACAATAAAGCGTAATTCTTTTAGAAAGTTAAACAAGCCGCTTTCTTTTATGTCTGGAAGCAACGCCTGTTCTGGCGGGTTTACACGATTAAAAGCCATTATCTGCCTACCGTTTTAACGTCAATAGCTGCGCCTGATATGGCTAAAGGTACTGGGTCCGACAATGTAATTCTGAATACAAAGCTTTCTCCGCTTATAATTTGATATAGCTCGCACCTTAATGTGTGATCGCCTAATCTACCAAGCTCAACCCACGCAGAATGAGCGTATGACCTGCCACCGTCTACGGATGTTTCAATCATAACCCTTGGGTTTTCCCCTTGGCCTGTTATTAATCCAACTCCAGCTTCCACGAAAAGCTCTAGGCGGGACATTTTTATTCTTTGCCCTTTAATGCCTAACGATTCACCAGTAATGGTTCCTGTTATTCTTTCCCTGATAATAACATCAGAGTCTTGTGTATATGAGTCTAAGTCTAAAACCAGCCATTTACCGCCGCTTGCAACATAGTTCTCGCCGTAAACGTTTATTGCGCTTGTTGCTGAATAAGCACTACTTAATGTTGTCGAGCTTAAATTAAACCAACCTTGAGTACCTAAAGCGCTGTTTATCACATAAGTCCTATTGGCTGTCGGGAATGTTATCGCGTAGAAGTCCTGCCCTTGTATTGTTAATGTAAAACCTATCGCATCGTCAATCTTGCCTGCTCGCTCCATAAAATTAGATAAAGAATCGTCGCTAACTTTTTCTTCTGAGTTTCCACGAATTCTATAGATTGATTTATCATCACCAAGCCAGTAAACATAATTATCTGTATTAGCTACTGAATGAATAGCAGCAAGACCTATATTCTTTTGTTGTCCATCAACTCTATCAATCGGCGGGCTACCTACTCCAGAGTTATACCACGGCTCTAATGTCTCAACTCCGAATCTATAAACAGTCTGGTTGAAAGGGTAATCTCTAACTAGGTTATCAGGATTAGATTCCGCGCCTATCCCATCCAGGCCAGACACATCAAACGGGTCTCCCGTCGCAGACATAAAGCTCAAATATGGCGTTGTGTATATAAACTGATTATTGATAATCCCGACAGATATAACACCAACTAAATTAATGTTAGTGTTTTCTTGAAAGTCATTGGTGCTAGCTGAATACACGTAAACTTTATCTGAGACTATAACTAAATTATCCCCATCGTTTGCGAATATGCATCTATCTCCACCAGTTACAAAGCCTTTTTGCGCGTGCGAACCGCTTGAGTCCACTCTGTATAATGAGTTACCTACAACTCTATAGGCTATACCATTCATAACACAAGCGCCGCGTTCATTATCGCCTTGAACTTCGCTCCTTAGTATTTGACCGGGGAATGATTGCAAGCTAGTTTGGTCTTTGCTGTATTCATTAATTTGCAAATACATATTAGTAGTGCGCTGCGTTGATACAGGTCTGGACCTGTTCTCATGAGTGCCGCCAACTACATTAAATGGTATTGTTTGGAATCTAGACATTAAGGTTTAGCTCCATTAATGCTCATTGACATCGACGGGCCGTATCTTGCTTTTTTATCTGACTTATTAGCGCCCTTTATAGCGTCTTGGAATTTGCCAGCATACTTAATCGCATCTTCTGTGTCTTCTGACCACAAGAATAATTGATGTAAAACCCCATAAAGGTAGATATTAGGATAACCGAGCATCAAAGAGTTAGTTTGATTTGCCTCTGTTAACGGGTCTGGCTTTTTATAGTATTGTATTTGAATCGTATAAGCAGAGTCTGGGACTCTATCGAATTCTAGCTCAGTACCTACAACAGTAAAAAATCTAGGCTGGCCATTTGTTATCTGCCTAATTAATTGCTCTGGAGCTTGAAATACCACGTCACAATAGCCGTTACCTGTTTCTAATTGAACGCTTCTAGCTTTTTCAAAATTAGGAGGTAGCGCTAAATATCTAGCGTCCGCTGATGCCGTAGAAACCGTTTCTGTCTCTCTTATGCGTAATTGCGTTTGAGCGTTGTTAAACATTTCGTATTCAGCAAGCGCAATAAAGTCGGGGATTAAGTCTAATATATCTTTTCTGTGGCTCCACTTAATAATAGAACCCACTAAATCATCATAACTTGCTAGTGCCATTAGATAACGCCTTGTTTAGTTCTTAATTTATTCCACTCTGGAGAATTTAACTTACTAAGTAAAAACTTTCTGTTTTGTACGTCTAAAGGGTTTGGGTTATCTGCCCCTTTAGCTTTTAGTTCTTCCGTCCACTGCACAATAACAATAGGCGGGATAGATGCCATGCGATGCCAATCACCCTTAAAGCCTTGACCGTTAGTGTCCTCAAACTTTTTATTATGCTCTAAGAAAGGCTTAACGTCTTGGGTTTGATAAACTTTAATCTTGCCGTTATCGTCTTTAGAGTATTTCTCTATAATTCCAGTTTGTGCATCTATATCGTACATTTAAACGGCCTTTGCTTTTTTGAAAATATCGTATTCTTTCTGTGAGCAAGTGAACTCTTCGCCTTTTTTAACCATGCCTTTATCGGTACAGAGGCTTTTAAGTGCTACTGCTTTTTTGCTGGTAGCTTTTTTTGGCTTTGCTTTTTCTTCTGTCATAAATCACCTGTAAAATTAATGGGGAATCCTTTCCCCTGTATTGTTTTATGCTGTGAGATCAGCCACGATGCCGCTTGATTTTTCATTTTTAGCGGTAAGCGTATATTCAGAAAGTAATTGAACGCGATCTGAATCGCCCGTTTTAGCTAATGGCGTTTCTTGGAAGTCAGCCAAGGTTGATAAGCACCACATATCCATCTGAAGAACAAGCATTGAGTCTTGAACTTGAAAACGGTTAGGAATGACAGCTAACGAGCCAAAATCAGATACATAAATATCAATAGCTGTGTTAACTGTAGCTGCGTTACCGTCTACAGTACGCTGAGCCGCGCCTGCAGTGCCGCCATTAACGATGCTAGACATAGCCTGTTTAATAGTAGAGCCAACCATGATAGTGTCCGGCTCGCCACCTTCATCCCAACATGAAGCAAGAACAGTTTTTAGTTGTGACTCAGCAAACGAGCGAGGAGTACCAGCAGTACGGGTATCACTACCATCGCCAGTAGGAGCAACGCCACTAGCACCAAGATCAACGTTAGTTGCTAACCATGATTCAATACCCGCAGCTTTACGCGCTACAGATTCAGATCCGGTTGCTTTTGCTTTATTAGCAAGAATAACCTTTTCCATATCTCGTTTAAGTTCTTTAGTTTTAAGCATGACTTGATATTCCATCTCATCACCACGACCAGCACTTTGAACTTGTCGCTGCGTGCGTGTAACGCGAGGGACTTTATCAGAAATTTGCGTTTGATTATCTAAGCGCACGGTAGCTGTTGACGCTGTAGTTGTAGCGTCGTTGCCTTCAATTTGAGCGTTATTATCATCAGCCGCAGCTAAATCTTGAGTTTGCCATTCGTGTTTAGTTCCTGTAGCTGTATCACGAGCAATACCAGAAATAAACGGGGTTTGTGTTGGTGCAATATTATAAATATTATCGATTAAATCTTCACGATTACCTATCGCATCGTATGTACTTACTGTATTAGCTGGAGTAGTCATAATTAATTACCTTTATTTTGTCGTTGAAGTTTACGTAGAAGCAAAAAGTCCTTGTCACTGCCTGTTTTATTAAATCGCTCTTGAACTTTTTTTATATCACTTACTAACGTTGCCTGCGCTTGCGCTTTTGGTTTTGTACTTACTGGAGCTTTTCGAACTCGCTTCTCAACTATCGCCTTTTTAATATTGGTAGCCTTAAATCGTGCCGCATCAATCACCGCTTGAGCCAATAAAGAGCTGGAATTAACCTTACTCACTTGCTCTTGCGTAAAGCCATTATCAGTGTAGTAATCAGTTAAAGCCTTCATATCGTTCTGATATGCTTCTGTCGCTTTACCGTCATTTAACCACTGAGGATTGGCCTTGATTAACTTGGCTTGCTCTTCTTGTACATTGACATTAGAAGTAGGCGTGGCATTTTTCTTGGCTTCCTTTAAAAGCTCTTTGCGCTTGCTTTGTTTCTCAATGTGTTCAATGTATTTCTCTGGCTCGTACTCTCGCATCTCTTGGATTTGCTCGTCAGATAATGACTCCTCACTTATCATCGCTTCTAATGTTAATAGTTGCTCCGATAATTTAGATTGCTTACCTGCTAAAGCTTCGCGTTCAGCTTCAAATTCTTTTCTGCTGTCGGCTAACTCCTGAGTTTTACGAGTATAATCAGCCTGCATTAAGCCGTTAGATTTCCACTCTTTAAGTTGGTCCGAGCTTACTTCCTCACCATCAAGTTCATAGTAAAAAAGGTCTGTTTCCTGACTTTGAGCTTCTTCTTCCGTTGCTGATTCTTCAATTTCCGATGTAGATTCTTCATGAGTTACCCCTTCTGTTTCTACTTCTTCCATTGGAGCGCTATCTTCTAGCACATCGACCGCCTCAACAGGTAATGGTTGCTCGGTTGAGTCCGTACCTGCTCTAGCTTCTTTTCTTGCGTTTAAATAATTCTGTTCTGCTGTGTTCATGTGAGTCCTTAATGGTTGTTCACGTTAAATTACATTTCTAAGGTGTTTCTTTGCTCTTTCCATTAAAGTTAAGTTGGCTGTCTTGCCATCCTTAATCGCTTTAGTGAATTTATCTAAAAACTTATTTAATACCTGTGATTGTTGCCACGCATCTAAACGCTCTTTATCGTCATCTAAACTAGTGCTCTCAAACTTGTTTAGTAAGTCACCACGCAGAGAGATGATAAACTCCTGTATTAATGGATCGTTAAGTAGCTGGTCTGCACGTTGAGCTTTTTGTATAGTGTTTTTTAAATCAGTTTCGCTTTTCATTAAACTAATGCCCCGTCAATATCTTTTTCACTGTCGATTTCTAACTTAGTTAAATCCACAGCTGTGTCGACTTGGTGCTGATTAGCGTCTTGAGCTGTTGAAATATTAAACTGTCTAATCTTCTCCGCTCTATCCGCTGTCTTTTGGTCAGAAGTGTCTTTGGCTACCATTAGCTTAGCTTGTGCTTCAATAGTTTTACTTTCTGTAAACGCTTGTAATTGTCTTATTTGCTCAGACTGCATTTGCATAGCTTCTTGCATCTGTAAAACCATAGCGTTCAATTGTTCGTTATCAGCGCGTAGATTCTCATCTGGCTCAGCAGGATCATTAAACAGTCGCTCAGAACGATTAAAGCCTAGCCCGTCAGTTAATGCGGTTAGGTTTGAATAAATACCCTCTTCGTCAACTATCTTAGAGCCAGCAGCTTTTAATTGCTGCTGTATGGTGTAAATGCCTTGCCTAGCTTCGACTAACTGCTCATTACTTCCAGCACCTAAACCAACTTTCGATTCCACGTGATGATTGTATTTCCAGCTAGTAGGATTAACGGTTAATGCTTTACCTAATATACGAAACTCTGTCGCTGTATCTTGGTATCGAGAAACTAACCATGCAATACCTTCAAACAATTTACGCCATCCAGTTTCAGCATAATTACGAGCAATTAATTCAATCTTGGCTTGACCGTCATCGCGTACACCTTCAAAACGTGTAGCTGTCTCTCTGCCTATAGCGTCAGAATCTAACCCTTGATTGGACAATAAAGCGCCAGTTGTTTGCGCTCTTGCTTGGTCTACATATTGAAGGACTTGTAATGTGCGGTCGCCAATATAAGGAATAACAAGAGGCATAACAGCCTGTTGAGGCAATATGGTGGTATCATCTTCTAGCCTGACCAGTCCATTAGTGCGGACAGTTAACATATCATCTAAATCAACATCAGGATGAACGACATTACGGGGATTGTTGACCATGTAAATATTATCATTCATGCCGCGCTGCAAGGCTGTTTTCTGTCTTTGTGTTTCGTAAGTTATTTCTGCGCGACTTCTACCGATAGCTTTATGAGGCATTAGGATGGCTGACAAAGAGGCGTAAGGTACGTGGTTAAATAATTCGTTAACTAAAACCTTATTACCACTAGTCATGATATGTCGTCGCTCTGCTATCCCATCTCCGTCATAATCAATCCTGACGTATAGGTCAGATATTTCTACTAACTGATTGGCCCAATCATTAATGGTTTCAGAGTCATTAGCACCGCCTTGGTCACGGTTACGGATAGCTTTTAAGTTGCTACTTCTGTTTGTATCATTGCCAATTGTAGGCAGTTGATCTACTAATTCACGACTAAAGCCGCGAGATAATAATTCGCCTCTTGTGCTTGAATCTGTATCACCCACCAACTCAGCATCACCTAAGCTTGTAGCGTTACGAGTAATTCTAAAGCGTTCAGGCGGTACATTAATTATGCATACCTTTTTAGTCTCACGGGTTACTCTGAATTTAATATCAAAAGTTTGTTGTTCTGTCTCTGATTGCTCGGACACCTCAACCTTAACCCTGTCAACTTCTGCGCCTTGTATACTTTTTTGTATAGCAATTATTTCATTACCATCAACGCCAGTATACTCAACCTCTTCAACTTCTTTTTTGTCTTCGATAAAGTATTTAATAACGCCATTCTTCTGTATTTCTGCGTCCTTCATCCAGTTGTGAAGCGTTTGGAATGAGTCTGGCTGATTACGTATGATCCAGTTTACGTATTTAGTTTTTTCTTCTGCCTCTGCAATCTCAGCTTCATTATCAGTATTAGGTTGAAACTCTAATATATCGCCTGAGCCTAAAAAGATACGCGCCAAGCTAGGCATGTCTGATTCAACTACGTCAGCAATATCTGTTGAAACTACACTTGATTGGTTCGGGATAGCAGCAAAATCACCTGACTTTTCAGCTAAGTAACCTTTTAAATACTTTTCGTTTTCGCGTGAGAATTCGCCGCTGTATTCAGCCGCTTGGTTTTCCGCTTGAGATAGAATAGAGATTAACTCACTATCAGTCATTTTTGCCATTAGTGAACCCTTTAATTAGATTGTACTATTATATCTTGTTTGCACAACCGTTTAAATGTGCGATAATCGTATATCGAATAGGCGGTTTACACTGGTACGTAATGATAAAACACAACGCAACAAGAATACTAACAAGTAAAGGCTGGACTATTGAACAAGCTTGTTATAGGTGGGGTATGAGAATTTCCACCTATAACGCAAGATGCAATAATCCCGCATTAGTTCAGCAATTGGAAGATATGTGCCGAGGATTAGAGGATAAATTAAATGAAAAAACTTAGATACTTTAAATGCACAGAAACTCAAGAGGTTTTTGAGAGGCTCGTTAGCGATGCACAGTTAAATGTTAAATGTAATTGCGGGGCTAATGCTTTAAAACAACTGTCAGCGCCTCGTTCGTTTGGCAATACCTTAGGTAAAAGCCCGTCTAGTAGGTATTAGTTTTTCCGTAGTTTAATTCCTTTCTGGCTCTTTTTGATGGTGGTGTAAACATTATCATCATTATAGAGTCAGCCATACCGGGGGAGTCAATCCCTTGGTTTTTCATTTCCTGCTTGTTCATTATCTGCTGTAATCCATTAGAGTTATTCTTTCTTGGTATACGACAAAGCTCAGACCTTAAAGCAGGTAAGCTTTCAATGCCTTCACTATCAAAGCTTATCATTTCGTTTGGATCTACATATTCCCCTTTCACTACGCACCTATATGTGTTGTAACACCTATCAGCAAGCATAATGTAATGTTGCGCTCTGTTGTTCTTAAATACCTCAGCGTTAGTTAATTGATTTGCCTTGTCTCCATATCCTTTCTGGTAAATCTTTTCCGCGTTATCTTGTCCTTTGCCTGATAAAGAGCCTTTAAACATTTGATACTTGGTATTAGTTCCATCAAAGTTATCAGATACTTGGCGCTTCAATCCCGCACCCATTCCGTCGCCATCCCAGATAAACCAATCAGCTTTATGCTCTCTTGCTAAGTTAGTGGCCCAATCGCAACCCACGTCTATTTCACCAGAATTCTTTTCTAGTACGTGCTGAACTATAGAGCCATGCCGCATAGCATAACCTTTGTTATCTTTCCCTGTGTCACTAGGGTCATGTCCTGAGATTCTAGCTCCTAAAGGCTTGAATACTTCTTTAAGCTTATCTAGTTTATGAGCATCAATACATGCGTCGAACCATTCAGTTTTAATAATTGAATCTTCGACCTCATCATTGAATTTACCCTCCCATATCCAGTCGTACTTAGCTCTAGATAAGTTTTCATAGTCCCATTGCCGCAATGTTTCTTGTTCAGCATTCCACCAAGGATTATCTCTCCAGTTAACCACGATAATTAGATGAAGTTCATCCTCATAATAGCCGTTGCGCTCTAACTCTTTTAAGTAAGGAACTATGAATCTTTGTGAAAATGGATCTGCGCTCGATTGAGGGTTAGCACTAAACCAACACTCAGCGCCGGGGTTTCTTAGTATAGTGGGAAGTAGCTTATCAATAGAGGCCTGGCTCATTGTCTGCGCTTCTTCAAACCAAGAGTATTTATATCCTTGTGCTGATTGAATGGAGTTGGGGTTTCTAGATGCGCCCTTATAGGTAGTTTGAGCGCCTTCTGGAGATATTATCTTTTTCTCTTGAACATTCCAACCGTCAAGATTGAGCCTTTCATTTATTGAGCCTTCAAAAACCCTGTGGACTGAATCTGCTATTGAATCCTGAAACTCACGCAAGCAATAAACATCAGCTTTCTCTGTTGCCATCTTAAAGGTTAAAGCGTCCCCGATACCTATAGACTTCCCAGAGCCACGACCACCAATAGCTATTTTTAATTGTTTTGGCTTGGTAAGGAATGGCTCTAGCTTCTTATTTATTTTAAGAGTCGGCATTAATAAACTCTACAGTCCATTTAGAATCTGTCTTGAATTCTTCGCCCTCTGCATTTTTAATCTCTACTGTTTTTTCGTCTGGTAGGTACTTTCTAAGTAGTGAAAGCCTGTGTGTTATAGCTCCGTTAAGCCTGCTTACTTCCACTTGCTCTAGAGGTATAGCCACGTTTTCAAGTTTTTCAATATTATCAATAATTTGGCGCACCTTGTTATTTTCACTAAGATAACGCCTTAATTCTTCTTTATTAACCTCTCTGCGCTTATTGGCTGAGGTGGTTGATTTTGCCATTTTGTGAGTCCTCTCGGTTATTCACTTGTCATGTTATTAGCGGTTTATGCTAATGTAAATGAACTTGTTGTAAAGTCTATTGTTAAAGTTTCGCCATCAGCTAATGCTAAGCTAGAGCCAAAATCGTAATAACACAACAAAGGGTCTGCTGGGCTTGTTGGTGTGTCGTTATAGATAATTATATACCTAAATGCTGCTACTGCGCCGCCTGATGCTGTTAATACTAAATCACCAAACAATTGTGCAAACGTTCCTGATGTTTGCCCTGAGCTAGCCGTAGTTAAGTTACGAGAGCTTAGGTTGGTATAAGATATCTCTGTTAAGTCAGCTAGTACAGTGTTAGTTGCTGCTGGTGAGGCTACCGTTAACGCCACAACGAATTGATCTGATGCGCAATTGTAAACGCCGTTCGCCATATCCTCGACTGTCTGATTGAATTTATTATAAGTTGCCATTATTTATCCGTCCAAATTGTTGTTACTGATGTTTGATTGGTCCAGCTAGTTGATACGGCTTCTTTATCAGTCCATACCTGACCGGGTAAAATTATTTGTATATCAGAGCCGTTATAAGCATAAGTACCTGTTGAGGCAATTATAACACGATTACGGTTAAAGTTAATGCTCTGCCCTGAATAGCTATAACCCCCACTATCTGCCGATAATGTAAATGTTCCAGCAGGAGTATAAGTTAGTGTTACACTGGCCCCAGTATAAGAATAAACTCCCGACTCAGCGGTGAGAACAAAGCCCCTTAATAGATTTACGCTTGTACCTGTGTAGCTATAAGAACCGCTGTTAGCGCTTAGCATTCTTGCTGTGATTAAATTAGCATCAGTACCTAAATACGAATAAGTCCCGCTGCCCGCTACTAATGTATTGCCGCCAGAAGCATCCTCGCCAGCCCACCCAATACGAACAGCGCCTAGTCTGTAAGCACCTATCCTGTTAGCTCCCGTTTGAACTAAAGACATTATTAAGCCTTGAAGTTGATCGAATTTATGTAATTAATATCACCAGAAACGTCAATCAGATCTTCAAAATACTGCCTGCGCCCTGACAGGTGGTTAGATATATTTTTAAATTCGTTTGTTTTAGAGATGGTTCTTTGTAACTGATCTTCTCTTGTTATGCCTCTGGATAACGCTATAGCATCAATGTTTGGGGTTTGTGATGTGTTATCAAGGATATAAGACTCAACCTCTAATCTTTGGTAAGGCCACGTATGGCGCTCAAAGCTAGGATACCCCAGTTCTATCTCGATCATTAACAACTCAGATTGTCGCTTAATTCGATTCTTAGCTTCTTTTTTTGCTAAAGGTATAGGATCATAATTATCAATAAGCGCTTGAACTTCTTTATCAGGCTTGTCCGAATGCTGAATAGTGACTTTATTTCTATGTTCAATAGATATGCCATTTTCAGATAAAAACTCAATCAGTCCTTTACCTTTCTCTTTCCAGTTTATCATTCCGCAAACCCCATATTAGGATAATTTTCAGCTCTAGAACTCATAGTTCCGATAGTCGGCAACACAGCAACACCAGCAGCCGGAGTCCCTAGCGTAAAGCCTTGGTACAAGCATCTTGCCCTACCATCTGCACCACTTCCAAGCCATGTTTTAGGGGAGCTAGTGTATGACACTGATGATATAGACATAGTGGCATCTTCAAAAGCTAATCCCATGAAAAAATAATTAGGTAATCTCTGCGCTGATGTGCCACCTGTAACATTATTTGAAAAGTCTAAGGTTACATATCCCGTAGCGCTCATATCTATATCGTCAGACTCAAGGATAGGATCACCAACTGGCAACCCTGTATCGTAATCAACAAGGTATATCCCTGCCCTCATCACAGCGCCTGCACTTGCTGTTTCAACGTATACAGCCCATTTTGAGAACTCTGCTGGGCTTGTGTTTACAAAAGGAGTTAACCACAACTGTGTGCTTCTTTCTGTGTATGACGTTGCATTAACTATTGACTGCTCCCCGTAATACATAGCGTTTATCGCACCTGCAACTGCTGTTCCTTTCGGTCTATTTAAAATAGTATCTGATTGACCTGCAAACACATATTTAGTGCCAGAAGCAAAACTAACTAAAGAATCAGAGTTAGAGCTTCTAATAACATTATCTCTAACAAGCACATTTGAAGATGACAAATGCCCTATTCCATGCTCAAAATTTCCAGCTCTATCATCAATATAGTAAAAAATAGGAAAGCCAGTACTGTACTGACTGGAAAATGTCCGTCCATCCTCACTAGCTCCGGCAAGCGTTATATCGCCCGCTCCTGTCGTGGCTGTTGTCTCTTGTACGTTAATAGCTAGCATCACTTACCCTTAATTAAATCTTATGAATGATCACTTTAAAAAGTTAAACCCTAAAAGAGACGATAGCGCAACTATAATAGCAAAACCCGCAGACGTCCCCCATTTATCAACTTTAGTATGCCAGCGTCTTAATCTAAAAAGTGGCTCTCTAGTGTCTTTAATGAACTGATCGAACTCTTCATTCTTTTTAGTTTGCTGCTTATCCCTTTCTTCACGAGCAGCATCAATCTGCACTAGCTTGTCCACTGACTCAGCTATCTTGCTGACCTGTTGAATTAGTATTTTAATCTCCGTGGATTCGCTCATTTTCGCTGCTTTTAGTTTGTTTTTTAGTTACGACTAGTATAACAAATAAATGCAAGATTGTAATTAGTACGAATACTACTGCCAAAAACTCTAAAGAATGCGCCCAAACCTCGCCCAATACGTTCCCATTCCAGTAATGTACTGATGAGATATAGATGAACAGATACAATGATAAGTAAGTAATTCTTGTAAAGAAACGAATAAGCTTCTTTGTTAATAATTGCATCGAACATCATCCCTGCGTTAAATAACGCTATAATACCACAAGCAATAATTGTTTTGAATTTCATATTTTTGCTTTCTGCGTACCAAAAAAGACAGCAGTACACGCAAGAGATAAGCAAATAGTATTTGTATTCTGGAAATGAGTCTTGAATAATCGAGTAGGATATAACCTCATCTAAAATAAAGACCGCAAAAAAGCAGCCTTTATTAATTTTAAATGATGCTATCGCATACAGGCACAGCAGCGCGTTACTTGCGTTTGTTTGTATCAGTATTTTTGCCTGTTCCACGTGGTTTGCGTTTAGTTCCCATAGTGTTAACACCTCTTGAATTGATAGAAGCTCCATTTTATCACCTTTTAAATAATTATTCCTGTCTAAACCTTTTCTCGTGCAACTTAACTTTTAAAGGTTTTACTAGGTAAAAATATCGAATCCTCCGCACTAAGTCCTGATCTAAACCTTCTCGTTATCGTCGAGCCGGTAACGGTGCATTGGTCATGGCGGGACCACTCTGCCGGTGTCTTTATTTCATCTTTATATTTAATTGCTATAGATGTTGATCTTAAATACTGCTCCTTCTTACCTCTTCCGGTGTTACACGCATTACAAAGCGACCTTAAGTTATCGGGCTTGTTGTTTGTTACGTCCTCGTCAATATGGTCTATGTGGGTGGTGTATAAATCCCAATTACACTCCTTGCCGCACAGGGCGCAATCAGGGAGGTTATCACCAAAAACAGAGTACATAACAAACCGGTGCTCGTAAACATAACCATTTTTTTGGCTTAAAATATGATCGGGCTCGTATATCGCTTGATAACCTTTAGGGTTAGTGTACCTGTAATTTCTTTTTCTTACTGTGTCGTAGGTTCCGTTTCTCATAAACCTAAAGTAATGCATTTGACAGACATCGTCCTTAACATATGCAGAATCGTTATCACAACCATTAACCTTACACATAAACCACCATTACAATCAAACTTCAATGCAATTATTATAGCAGCTTTTTGAGCTCTATATTGAATTCTTTTCTCATTTGTTCGAGCTCCTTACCGGTAAACTTTTTAGGTCCCGTCTCTGATTCGCAATAATCTATTATTTCTTGAGCTCCACTTTCTCCGAACCGGTCTTTTAGCCCTTGAATATAACCCCTGGTGTTCTTGTTTCCATAAATATTCCCACTGAGCCCCATATTGCAATACCGGTTACACTGTAAAAAAGTATTCTTTCTATCGTACCTTAAATTTCCTTGAGCCCCACGAGTCTTAAAGTGACCACAGCACCAATCCATATTTGGCTTACTGCAAGATATACACACCGGTTCAATTCCTCGAGACTTAAACCACTCGATCTCCTCTTTTACTCTTAACCGGTTAAATACCGGCTGAGTTAAGCTGTGCTGATACTTAACATCATTTAAATTAAACTCTTTCTTTTTTGCTTTGAACCTGTCGTTTTCTTTCTTCTCTCTATCTTGCTTAGCCCATTCAGCCAAGCAAGCCGGATTGAAGCAAGCCTTTTGTAAAAAATACTTAGCTTCAAACTTTTCTCTGCACACTTTACACCGAGGCAAAATTAATCCTTATCCAATTCATTACACCATCATGAAGAGCTTTAATTCTTCCATCATAATAACAATAATAACCTTCTCTTGCTTTGTATCTGCGCTGAAAAGAGTAAATTGTTTCTTTGCATTTCCTACATGTTCGTTGCTTACCTCTTTCTTGATTAATCATTATATTAACCTCTACTTTAAAATAATCTGTGGCGTTGTCGAAATACACCTATACGTTTTCACTAGCTTAACAACCTCAGAATCATCTGATTTAGTAGTAAGCATTATTTCTATGTACTCATCAACTTCGCTTGGGTTCCTTGACTGAATGAACTGGCTGTATTTACCATTAATTCGTAAACCTGCTTCGTATAGCGTTACATCTTCACTCATATTCAAATCCTACTTTTACGGACGCTTTTTAGCTAAACCGAATGTTATTGATAGGGGGAGTATAATCACCCCGAAAGCTGACAAGTCACTCCCTACCTCTTTAACCTTATGGATAGAGAAATATAGAGTTCTTTGTTCCCTCTCATTAGTTACCCACCATGTACCGGATTTAGCCCATCCGAGCATTAACACAAATCGCCAAATAGAAAATACTTTAGTCATATCCAAATCCTACTTTTTCGTAAATTTAATTCGTTCAGTTTGATCCCAACCTTTATCAGCAAAGAAACGGTCAAAGTCATTTGTTGGTGGAACAACTTCAATAGCAGGTTCGCAAGCCAATATATTGTCGCAACAAGGCGCTAAATCATCTAAGCCACAACCGCATTCATTATCTACATTGCAAAGACCATCAAAGTCAGTCTCTTTTAAATTTTTAACAACTATCTCTCTTACGTTCATCGTTCTTTCTCCGTCTACTTTTGTGTAATTGATTTTTGCCAAAGCATATTAAGCGACTTATCAAAAGTCATGACAAACCTGTGTTTTCTGCTTCTAGGTCGCCACTCACCCGCTACACCTTTGGTCTTACCCCTAGAATGTTTTATATAACTACCATCGCCCTGTAATATCCAAAAGTCTTTTTTAGGAGTGGTTAGCCCGTAATAGTCAAAGTTGCAAGCACGATAAACAGTGCCTTCATGGTGGTCATTATCTGCATAGCTTAGGATAGCTCTAGGCTGGTTGTATTTTTTTAAGTGTTTTATGGTGCGACTAACAAACCAACTAGCTATATTGTGTTCACTCCCTTGTACGTCAGGGCGCAAACACAATCGACTAAGCTCGAAAAAGCCGTTTTGGTTGTGCCTATCTAAACCAAACATACCCTTTACCAACTCAGGGACAGGGAACCCCGTAAATATACAAACCCCAACCAGTTCACTATTATCGTTCCACAAACCAAAATTAACACCACTCTTAAAACCCTTACTTATATCTTTCAAGTAGTGAAACTTATTCAAGATGGTCGCACACTCCTTCTTACCAAGTAGTGAAATACTGAAATCACTTTTCATTTCATCATTCCTTTTCCATTAAAGTTTAATTGTGTAGGCAAACCCTACTTTTGTGTAATTGGTTTTGGCATTTCAGGCATCTGCATCCAGTGAGTTACATATTTATCCTTTTTACCGTTAACACCTAAAAATCCCGAATTGTTTCCATTGTAAAACTCAATAAATATTGCCTCGTTACCATCTGCATACTCAGAAGCAACTAATACCTGTTGATAATGCGCTGGTAGCTTATCTTTAATATCTATCCATTCATTCATTTACCCATTCCTACTTTAATAGAATCTATGTTGAGGTTGATTTGCCTTTATGATGTCATCAACGACACCCGCCATTCCAAACTCTTGCTCTTGAGTTAGGCTATCCCAATCAATAGTATCAAGTAGTGTTTCTAGCTTTTTAATTTCTTGCTTCTTATGTTCAATAAACCGCTTTAATTGATCGTCTGCTCTAGCTCTACCACATGCCGATTTTTCGATACTTGCGCTTTTTTCGTCTGACATTTTATTTTCTCCATAAAGGTTTACATTCACATTAATAGAGATAAATTATACTGATTACTCTATTAACTCTAGTTTTGTTTGTTATTTTAAAGTTTAGTTTTTAACAATAGGTAACAATTAAGTACTATTAGGGATATACCCGAATAAATACCTATTCAATTTTAACCACGATATACACAAAAGTAATCAGCAAACATTTTTACAATCCTTGTCAGGCTGCTAAAACCTGTACCGTCATATCACAAAACGCTGTTTTACCCGTACTTAAAGGCTGTTGTGTATAAAAACTCATTGCTACTTTTTAAACTTAGCTAGTCATGCGGATTATTTTACGATAGTTGCCGAGAATATCGGCAGTGTTAATCTGTATAGTGAAATGAGCTAGGCAAGGATCGAACTTGCAGAACCGAATATCGTAGGCGACTTAGTTGGTTAGACTTAAAATCTTTTAACCGCACACCAGTTGCGGAACCATCGACACTAACTCACTTCACTTATACAGACTAGAAGATGCTTTGAAAGGGGTTGTGTCTGACTAGACTCTCACTAGTTTCTTTAGCTCTTATAACTACTAAAGATTGCCGCATCATCCGTACGACAGACACAAAAAAGGGCACTTAAAACTGTAACCTCTGTTAGTAGAGGGGTGAAACCTTTTAGCAAGAAAACCCACCAAAGGAAACAGTTCTAAATACCCTGTACTAAAATCATTTCTTTCAAAGCAGCTACTACACTGCATTACTAATTATACTCTTTTACTCGCCCTTTTCAAGTTCATCAACAATTCTTTTTAATTTAATCAGCTCACTACTAAAAAACTCTTGGTGCCCTATAAGGCTAAATACCAGCCCTTTCTCGAGGCCACACTCGTACCATTCCGGATTGCTAGTTTTAATCTTTGTTATTTGATCGGTAAATGAATTTGCTTGCCACAACATTTCTAGTTTTTCGCTAACTTTTTTTAACTCACTCATTACTTACTCCTTATCTAGTTCTTTTAATAAAGCGGCTTTTACACCGCTGTCAATTATATGTTGTTAGGCATAGCCATCGCCAGAGCCATATCCAGAGCCATATCCAGAGCCAGAGCCATAGCCAGAGCCATCGCCATAGCCATCGCCAGAGCCAGAGCCATCGCCAGAGCCAGAGCCAGAGCCAGAGCCATAGCCAGAGCCAGAGCCATAGCCATAGCCAGCGCCAGCGCCAGAGCCATCGCCAGCGCCAGAGCCAGCGCAAGCGCCAGAGCCACAGCCAGCGCCAAAGGCAG
>Ga0255053_10000236_pt1 | contig 29854 bp, 24 predicted proteins | sample JV7_2_22_MG_FD_188635 | JGI IMG/M metagenome (GOLD analysis project Ga0255053, IMG submission 188635) | Seawater microbial communities from Jervis Inlet, British Columbia, Canada - JV7_2_22 | ecosystem: Environmental > Aquatic > Marine > Inlet | place: Canada: British Columbia | collected... | reverse complement strand
AGTTTGGTTTTCTTGCTGACGGCCTTCTTCAGGCTGGCGACATCGAGTTGCCATTTCCAGTTGCCGCTGGAATCGCGTTTCATGACCAGCTTGTAGCCGTCGGCCTGGCGTCCGTATGCGCGCGCGAGTCCCCAGCCCTGCAGGTAATTCGGCAACATGAACGCTACCCTGTCCGACGCGCCGACCAGTCCCCACAGGGTCACGTAGTTGGCCTCGGATCCACCGTTCACGACCAATGCGCTCTTGTAGTCGCTGCTCCCGTAGAAGCGGGCGATGTTCCTGCGCAGACTCTCCCGGCCAGTGGAGTGCGGGTACCCGAGTGGCAATCTATCGAGTTCGTGGCGTTGTTTTTTCCCCGGTACCAGTTCGCTGAGACTGAGCGGAGATACGCCGCTCTCGGAGAGATTGAACCTGACCTCTTTCTCGAACAGGCATTGCGTTCTTTCCATCTGGAAGCGATCGATTTTCATGCGCGTTCCCCAGTCTGGTAAAGCGTGATCCTATCGGGATATTAGCAGAGCCTCGATTGCCAGCCGATTTCTTTGTGACGTGTCTATGGCGAATTCGTATTCATACAGGTGCAGGCGTGTGAAAAAGCCCTCGACAATGGGATTGCCAACAGTAGTCTGCCAAGCTCGCCTTTCGAGCATTATTTTCGCCAGCTAGTTGAACCGGAGCATCACTGGGTAGGGCGGAATGCGTGCGATGCTGATTGTAGTAATCCGTGAACTCGGAGAGCTTTCGCTCAAGATCATTCGATGACCAAAAGAGAACCTGATCCAGGTATTCCCTTCGGATTGTGCCGATTAGCCGTTCCACAAAAAGGAATGCAGAAGAACCGAGAGCCATTCAGTCATCTGCCGAAGCTATATGGCCGTCGAGAAAATTCAGTGGAATCAACGCCGACGAATTAATAGGAGGGACAGACTGAGATACAATCGCGATCGCCGACCCTGAACAGCAGCCAAATGAAGACACTCGGATTCGATCATTACAATTTGTGTGCGCCTCGCGATCTCCTTGAACGTCTGCGCGTCTTCTATACGGAGACGATTGGCCTGGCCGTAGGCTATCGCCCGCCTTTCGAGAGTTTTGGCTATTGGCTCTATGCGGGCGACAAAGCTGTCTTGCACTTGTCCGAGTCTTCGCAAGAAAGAGCGGTGCCGTCAGGCCAAACAATATTCAACCACGCGGCATTCAATTGCACGGATCTTCATGCGTTTCGGCAGAGGCTCTCCGAATCCGGTATCGAATTCAGGACAGCGCGCGTTCCCGAATTGGACTGCATTCAATTGTTCTTCAGTGATCCTGCCGGCAATGGGGTCGAACTGAGTTTCCCCGACGAATAGAAAGGACACTCGGGCATTCAGAAAACTCATATGATCAATAACGCAACTAACGAACTCAACAAGCAATTGGTGTAGGACTTCTGGAGGATTAATGAAATGAGCATCGAACTAAACCAGGCAAACAAGCGCCTGGTCTGGGATTTCTGGACGAGCCTGGAGGCTTCCGGACCGGACGCCGCCGAGTACGTGGCCGCATCCTGCATGGCGCCCGACATGCCATGGCACGGCCCGGACCCCATCAACGAGCTCACCGGGGCCAGTGAATTTGCCGACCGCTATTGGCGGCCATTGCTGAACGCGTTTCCCGACCTGCGCCGCAGTTGCCACATGTTCCTGGGCGGCCCCTCCAGTGGCAATCCGGACGGCCAGGGCGATGGCCGCATGTGGGTCGGAGGAACCGGCTGGTTCATCGGCACATTTACCCGGGATTGGCTTTCCATCTCGCCCCACGGCCGGGAAGTGCGCATTCGCTGGGGCGAACTATGTTGCGTGGAGAATGGCCGGATCAGCGAGATCTACCTGTTGCTGGACGTGGTCGACCTGATGAAGCAGGCTGGGTTCAGGGTCCTGCCGCCCACCCGCGGCCGCGATGGTGTCTATCCCCCGCCCCGGGATGACGATGCGATATACCTGGATCCGCAGGATCAAAGGGAATCGGACCTGACGCTCGAGATGATCCGCAGATTCATCTACGAGGGACTCAACGTCTATGACCAGGAAGACCTGTCGAGCATGGGCGTCGCCGATTATTTCCACCCCAGCGTGCGTTGGTATGGTCCGGGCGGGATTGGTGCCTGTTTCGGCCTGAAAGAATTCGAGGACATGCACCAGAGCCACTGGCTGCATGCCTTCCCAGACCGCAGCGTGCAGCCGCTGGACTGCCTGTTCGCCGAAGGGGACTACACGGCCGCCGCTGGTTGGCATGGCGTCAGTGCGACCCACCTGGGCCGGTACCTGGGCTGCCCGGCCACCGGCCAGGTCCTGGGCGTGAACGGCCTGGATTTTTGGCGCCGCTCGGGCGACCAATTCATCGAGAACTGGGTGTTCGTGGACATGCTCCACCTTTTCCGCCAGTTCGGTGTCGATCTCCTGGCACGCATTTCACCGTATGGTGGCATCTCAGCCACCATTTGACACTGTCTTTTAGCTGATCTGCCGATTGCGTCAGGCCAATTCTCTCCATGTCTGGCACGAACGGATGGAACGGCGGCTTCGCCGCCTCGCCTGCGGCGTCTGTCGGCGCAGCGCGCCTCGGTGAGGGCCTGGTTCCTCCCGGCCTCTGTGCAAGTGATTGCTTGTTTGTCGTGAGGTGGCTCGATCCTCGACGGCGTTTGGCGCTGTGGCTTTTGTTGATTTGCATCGTAGCTTGCATTCGAATGCAAAATTGCTATAAATTGCGCCCATGCGCTGCCGATTGTTCCTGTTGTTCTTGTTTCTGATGGCCACAGTCGGGTGTTCCGACCCGGCGTTGTTGTCGATCGATGGGATGCGCGCACGAGATTTTGCGGCGACTCTCGAGTTCGAACGCACGCTCGAAGGCGGCCCGAGCTTCACGGCCTATCTCGTTTCCTACAAGTCGTCAGGACTCAAAGTGAATGCGATGGTTGCGGTGCCCAAGGCTCCGAAACCGGCCACCGGTTATCCAGTGCTCATAGCGAACCACGGTTTCCATCCAACACCGGAGCGTTACGGTATAACAGCAGACGATCGCGATTTCCGGCCGGGTGATTATTATCGTGACGTCCCCGAAAATTATGCCAGTGCGGGTTTTCTCGTAGTCATGCCCGACTATCGGGGCCACAATATCTCGGAAGGATTCGAGTTTACCCACGGCTTTCTTGCCACAAACTATTACACGCTGGATGTTCTTGCACTGCTGTCGGCATTGCAGGGTCTGGATGATGCCGATCTGGAAAACGTGTTCATGTGGGGCCATTCGCTCGGTAGCGAGGTGTCGCTGCGCACTCTTCTCGTGAACGATTCGATTCGTGGTGCAACGCTGTGGTCGCCGGTCGGCGGCAGCCTCTGGGAGCAGGCCTACTACTATTCGTGGTTTGACAGCGACGCGGATACCGACAGCCGGGACACGCCGAAAACAAGAATGGACGAACTCAAGCAAGACATCGACGAACTGGAGTTTGCCTACGATCCGGACAGCAGCGAGCCGGGACAATTTCTTCGCTATCTGGACACGCCAATTGTCATACACCATGCCAAAGGCGACGCGTCCGCACCGTACGCGTGGTCTGAACGCCTGGTGACCAAGCTGGAATTGCAAGACAAGCAATACACGTTTTATAGCTATGACAGCGATAATCACCTGTTCAAGAATGAAGAACAGGCTGTTGCCATTGCCCGCGACCTCATTTTTTTTCGATCATTGATGCAAGGCTCTACTGAATGACCACAGAATCGATACGGCTGAGAAACAAAAGAATCGTTCGGAATTTCCTGAACGGCATTAACGCCAAGAATTACAAAGAACATCTGGTACGCGGATTTGTCGCGGACGTGGCCTGGCAGGGGCCGCATCCTATCAATAAGCTCGACGGTATCGAGTCGCTCGCCGGCGACCACTATGGACCACTGTTTACGTCGTTTCCCGATCTTGAAAGACACGATGATCTGTTCTTCGCAGGCCGGTGGCGGGATGCCGAGTGGGTGTGTGCGACCGGTCATTACCACGGGCATTTCGCGAGCGACTGGCTCGACATTCCGGCGACCGGCAAACCGGCCCGCATCAGGTACGGTGAGTTTTACAAAGTCGAAAACGACATGGTCAGTGTCGCGTTCGTGATTCTGGACATGATCGGCGTCATGGAGCAGGCGGGAATTCGATTGCTGCCTGCTTCGTTGGGCGAAACTTCAGTAGTGCCAGGTCCCGACACCAATGATGGCATAGTGTTTAACGAGCAACCTGAAGCCGAAAGCGGGAAAACAGCGCAACTTGTCGAAGACATGATTGCGGATCTGCGGCGCTTCAATCCGTTGGTCAGGGATTACTCGGCCATGCGGCACGACCGATGCTGGCATGAGGACATGAAATGGTACGGACCGGCCGGTATCGGCACGACATTCGGTATTGATGGATTCATCCAGAATCATCAACGGCCTTTCCTGACGGCATTCCCAGATCGCTGGGCCGGCGCCAATCACGCTGCGCGGCCCGTAGACGGTAACTATGTCGGGTCCACAGGATGGCCGAGTGTCGAAGCAACCCACACGGGCGATGGCTGGCTGGGTCTTGCCGCGACGAATCGCAGAATCGGCATGCGCGTGATGGATTTCTGGCGCCGCGACGGGGACCGGTTCCGTGAGAACTGGGTGCTGATCGATATTCCCGAACTGTTACTGCAAATGGATGTCGATTTGTTCGCGCAGATCCAATATTCCGCTGCTGTCACGAAAAAAACTCCGGCCTAATCACATACTTCGTCGCCGGCGCATCTGTCATCCCAGCCCTTGCCTTCGAGTAGATCGATGCCCGATTGCTTGAAAAAATCAAGGATGTCGAGCATGACCCAATTATTGATGATCTTGCCGTCCTCAAGTTGCCAAATGTCCATGTAGCGCAACGTTTTTTTCTTGCCGTCCCCGGGAAGTCCCAGAAATTCACCGCTGTGAGTTGCTTCGACCTGGCCAATAGCTGCGGCCCACTCGCCATCAGCCAGTACTGTCGCATCGGTGGTCACCTTATCGGGGAACGCATTCAAGAACGGTTCTTGCCAACCTTCCTGGAAGTCACGTAGTGATGGCTTGACGCCGGCGCCGACAGGCCCGTGCCAGGTTGCATCGTCGTGCCAGAACGATTCCTGACCGTCGATGACGTGCTCATTCAACGCGTTCACCATTTTTTTAATTAATTGGCGGGTTTCATCGGTCTTTGACACGTCTTAGTCTCCATTGAATTGTCCGGTGGACCGGCCTCGATCAGGCATACGCTTTTTCCGGGATCTTCACTCAGCCGGCCGGCAAGACAGCAGCCTGCCGAGCCGCCACCGACAATGACGTAATCGAATTGCATCAGGCGGCCGTCCAGCCGCCGTCAATTTTCAGGCTGTGGCCGGTCACCATCGCAGATGCATCCGACGCGAGATAAAGTGCGGCGACGGCGACATCGTCCGGCTGGCCCACTTTGCCGAGGGGAATCATTCTTTTTACAAACTCATTGAACTCCGGGTCATCGAGCATCGGGCGGGTCATTGCAGTCTCGATGAAAGTTGGCGCTAATGCGTTCACCCGCACGCCATCAGGAGCAAGCTCGACGGCCATCGCCTTGGTTAGTCCCTCGACCGCATGCTTGGTCATGCAATAGACACTGCGGTTTGGCGAACCTATATGTCCCATCTGTGACGACATATTGATAATCGATCCTCCTCTGTCCCTGAGCATGACGCGAGCAGCGGACTGAGCCGTCCGGAACATTGCCCGGACATTCAAATCGATAACTGTGTCCAGCGATTCTGTATCGACGGCGGTGAGTGGCTGAGGCCGGTTCGTGCCCGCGTTGTTAACGAGCACGTCGAGTTTCGCCATTGCTTCGATGCGTTGGTAAAACGATTCCCGGGTAACATCGTTGGTCCAGATTTCGATAGCGCTGGCGTGCTCTTTGGCAAGCGTCGCAAGATCGGCTTCGGTCTTGTCAACCGCGATGACCGTTGCGCCTGCATCGGCAAACGCTTCGGCACAGGCGCGCCCGATACCACGTCCGGCACCCGTAATCAGGGTGATTTTGCCTTGGAGTCGTAAATCCCATAAGTGTTTTCTTGTATCAGTCAAAGCCGAACTCCTTCAAAGTAATCAACTCGAGTACGCACCGGCGCAGCAAGTGCCATCAGAGTTCCTGCAGGCGCTCGTAGTCTTCCTCGGTCACAGTGCGGTAGCCCGGCGTTGGATAGGCCTGGAATCCTCGTCCGCCATCGATGTAGATCGACTGACCAAAAATAAAATCCGAGTCCTCGCTCGCCAGAAAAACGGCCAGCCGCCCACATTCCTGCGGCGTACCGATACGGCCCAGTGGCGTCCTGGAGAGAATTGTATCCATCAGTTGTTTGTCCGACCCGACCCTGCGCATCAGATCTGTCTCGATAGGGCCCGGCGCTATCGCATTCACTTTGATGTTGTGGTCTGCCAGGGCAACAGCCTGTACCTTGGTTAACTGCTGGACGCCGCCCTTGGACGTTGTGTAGACAACCTGGGAATCCAGGGCGAGGTACGCGTTCACGGACGACATGTTAATAATCACGCCGCCCTCTCCCTGGGTCACCATTTGCCGTGCGGCTTTTTGCCCACCAAAGAACATGCCACGCAAGTTCACATTCATGATTCGATCGTATTGCTCGGGCGTAATGTCGAGAAAGTGCGTTTTATTGGCATCATTGATGCCGGCGTTCGCAACGTAGATATCCAGACGACCGAATCGATCAACCGTCTTCTCGATGATCTTGTCCAGGTCGCCGAGACTGGAAACGTCACAGTTAACGAACAAACCATCGCCGCCGGCGGCTGCAATTTCTTTCAGCGCCGCACGTCCATTCTCGTCCGTACTGCCGCCGACGACTACTATCGCACCTTCATGAACGAATTCCAGAGCGATGCCGAGACCGATTCCCTTGGTGCCGCCGGCAACGACTGCCACTTTATCCTTGAGTCTCATATGCTTGCGCCTCGAATTGTGATTGCATTGCCTCTGTTTGCCATCACCCTTCGCCAAAGGTGTCGCGAAAGTCGGCTACCGCGCGATCGGCCGCTTGCCGCAGCGATGCACCGTCTTGCATCAGAACTAACCATTGATAGCCCTTCTCGAAACAACTTCTGGCCTTGTCCCAGTTGGTCGCTATCGTCGCAAGGAACTTGTCCGATGCCAAAACCTTTTCCTCGATGATGGCAATCGCCGCCTGCGCTTCGGGATGCTCCGGATCGCCCAGGTGCCCCATACTGCTGGCAAGGTCCATCGGGCCGATAAATATCCCATCAAGACCTTCAACTTCCAGTATGGCGTCAAGATTTTCCACGGCCTCGGCGGTCTCTGCAGCAACCATGACGATGGTTTCCGCGTTAGCTGAAGCAAGATAGGCTTTGGCGTTAGCGGTATATCCCGCTGCGCGCGGGCTGCCCGCAACGCCGCGAATGCCGTCGGGTGGATATTTGCACGCCGCGACCGCAGCTTCGGCTTCTTCGCGCGTATTCACGTATGGAACCAGGACGCCCAGCACACCCGTGTCCAGAATCCGCTTGATTGCGACCACATCATTCCACGGAGCACGTGCGAAAGGGACGACTCCGGAGCCGTTCATCGCCTGCAATTGCGCCTGCAGGTTGGCGAAGTCCCCCGGGGCGTGTTCAAGATCAACCATCAACCAGTCAAAGCCGGACTGGCTCATGATTTCGGCGGCCACCGGGCTCAATGTCTGGAGGAATCCACCAACGGTCTTATGGCCATTTTTCAGCTTTTGCTTTACTGGGTTCTGCATGGGCGTTGCAACCTGTATTCTATTTTGTTCGTGAGAAAAAAGAGGGCGTATTCTCGACGCGGCTCTGCAATGCCGCCGGATCGTGGCCGTATTCGCGGGCTTTTTCATACAATGTGACGACGTTTTCCGGCGGGATGTCGTGACCGATATTGTGGCAGGGCGCGAGTATGTAACCACCGCTCTGGCCCAGATCGTAAATACGCCGGGCGATTTCCTGCTCCAGCTGCTCCGTCGTGGCGTTGGGCAGCATCTGCTGGACGTCGATCGCACCGTGAAACGACAAGCGATCACCAAATGACTCCTTGAGCGCAAACGTGTCGTCGAGCCCGCTCACCGAAGTCTGCACAGGGTTAAGAATGTCGACGTTCATCTCCGGGAAATCACCAACCAGTGGCAGCACGGCGCCGTCGGTATGGAACATGAGTTTCACATCGGCGAGACTCTTGATGTGATCGTTCAGTTCTTTCATTCTGGGCTTGAGCATCTCGCGGAACATCTTTGGTGAGATTAATAATGAACTCTGCGACCCGAGGTCGTCCGTTACATAGGCGAGTTGCACGTACGGGCCAACCTCTTCCATGTATCGGCTCCACATTTCCTTGAGCGTCGTCAGGATTCGGTTCATCAGCGCCTCGGCGAAGCCCCTGTCAATGACCAGGTCCATGAAGAACTGGTCATAGCCCCTCATCTGCAGAGAATTCATGAGCACGCCGGCTTTGATAGCATCAGCACCGATCACGTAGTCGGTATTTTCGTAAAGATGCTTCGCTTTGTCACGAAGCCCTCTGAACTGCTCCGGGTCATTCGGGTCCGGCCATTGGAAGTCATCGATATTCTGCAGCGTTGCGTGCCGTACCGGTGCGCCATCGACGACACAGTGATCCCAGTCCCCTGCGGCCTTGTACGGTACACCCCACATGTCGATATAGCCGGGCACGTCCTTTCGCTCTGTGACCTGCACCCAGTGCGGTACGATCCAGCGAAAGTCGATATCGAAACGTTGCAGCAACGATTCGTCTGGCACGACGGTTTGCGCCATACGGTCCAGGATGACGTTCTCGTTGATCATGCTGCTGTCGCCGAGATACTCCTTCAACTTGACATAGGCACGACGGTGAATAGAGCCAATGTGCTTCCCCATGTCGAGAAGCAGACGCTCAGGCTGCTCGTGATTCATTGCAGCGTGGAAGCATTCTCTTGGTGTCATCACTAACTCATCGCCTGCTCGTCAATAGTTCTTGTCCATAAGGACGGGATCGACATCCAGCATCGCGCACAGAGACACAAGCTCGCGTACCCAGGAACCCGCAACTCCGGAAATATGGTTTGAACCAAACTCGTCGATGAAATGGTCGAGATCAACCTCGACTTTTACAAAAGCAGTCGGCAACTGGTGTGTGCCGCGTGCGGCTACGAATGACGCCAGGTCTTTATCGGACAACTTGACGACTTCGCCGGGGATGACGGCCATTCGATACTGGCCGGCGACCCGGTACAGCCGCGCGAGCGTGATCGGACCGGGCGCCGCCGTGAAGTAGGTGATTGCACCACCACCGGGCCGGACCGAGGGGCGCAGCTCGATGTGCCCCAGGTTGTCCTTGGCGTTGTCCGAGCGGCCGGCGAACCACGAGCACATGCCACCACAATTTGGCAGGTACAAGATCTTCTTGTCCGTATCCAAGTGGCTGACATCGGCAAACAGGGTTGCGCCGCCACCCGACACCATTTTGAGAATTTCCATGCTCAGGGCACCATCGCCGTCAGCCTCGCAAGACATGGAGCACGGTTGTTTCTTGCCCTCACCGTCGTAGGGACCGGGCATCAACGCCGCGGAAATGCATTGCGGGACATAGTGATCCGACAGTTCGGTCATGCATTTGACGGCAATGAAGTCGAGACCTTTCTCAGCGTTGATGTCCTTGTTGGCGAGATAACAGCGGACCTGGAACTGCAGTTTCTCCGCGGTGAGTTTTTCGGCGTCGTACGCGATCGACGCAAACTGATCGGCGATCCAGTTCATGGTCTGGTCAACTCGGTCCGAGTTAATCAGTTCCGCTCGGCGAATAATCTCGAGCTGATCGATGTGATCGACGTCTACGCCGAACTGCGAGCGCCATTGCATAGGGTCAAATGTGCCGGTATCGATGCCAAGCGAGCGGCCGCCAAACAGGCCCATCACCCTGCCGCGCAGCCGGGCTTTGGCCGAGGCGGCGCGGAAGAATGGCAACAATGTGGTCTCGAATACAGGTGCCCCGAAGTCGTCCCGCACCCTGATGTGCTCGATACCGATCTGAGAAAGCGTGCCCGCAGCAGCGAACAGACCAACCATGCCGTGAGTCGACGCGTCCTTACCTGTCATCGTTACCGTCGGCAGTTCCAGGCCCTGTACCGCCCTGACGACAATGTTCGGCGTCGCCCAGCAGGGCAGATGCACGAGCAAAGACTCTGCACCGGCTGCCCGCAGTTCCCGAACCTGCCGGTCGACAATTTGCTTCGAGCGGGCGACTTCATCGAAGGCGATAACGTCGATCGGCAACGTCTGAAGATAATTGACGGCTTCCTCGTGGCGTGGCTCGGTCAGGCCCGCAAAGTACGCTTCCCACATGTAGTCGCGGTCATCACCAAAGGTCATCAACGCAACTTTGGGCTTCGCCATGGACTGATCAGTCATCGAGCTGCTCCGATTCAGGCCGTTTGCGGCCGCGTGCCAACCGGGTACTGATCCATGATTTCCTGGACCAGCAAGCTGACGTGATCGACGAGCCGCGTAACGATGATTTCACCCTTTTCGAGGGTGGCTTTGGTCGGGTCGCCGACGACACCGTTGGCGCCCTCGAGCATTTCGAGCTTCTCTGGCTTCGCAAACGTGCCTTCGAAGTGATACATCTGGCCCGGTTTCGGCATCACGCCCGGCGCAATTTTCCACTTGGGATCGATCAGCCCGGTGCTACTGCCCGGCGCGGCCTTGCTCATGTCGACAAACTGCGGGTAGAGATACAGCGCCACAGACGTTTCGGCTTCGTCGGCGTGCCACATCGGATCGTCCAGAATTTCCTGGTTGTCGCGCAGGAAGTCGTACCAGTGCAGTGAAAGGACGAAGTTGCCTTCGATTCCAAGCTTGTGCACAGCCACGATGGTCGACGACACCTGGCCATGGGCGGAGAGGATTATGAACTTGTTGAAACCTGCAACAGACGCGCCACGAACAATGTCCTCGAGCAACGCGATGTGCGTTTCAAAGCGCAGCGGAATGGTTCCTTCGACGCCCCAGTGGTGGTACGGGTGAGAGCCGTACATCGGGCACGGCAGTACCGTTGCACCGGACTTCTTCGCAATGAGCTCGGCCATGCCTATCGCATTGAGTGCGTCACTCGCGCACGGGCAGTGCGGGCCGTGTTGCTCGATCGCGCCTATCGGGAGGATCGCCAGGTCGCAGACGTTCTTCGCATAGTTGACGATGTCAGGTGCCGCCACTTCATGAAACCATACCGATGATCTTTCGCCGTTAGACATGTTCATTCCTCCAGTTCAGGCGGCGGTGCGTTCGAGCGCCGCGTCCAGGTTTAATTCACTGCCAATCGCTGCGAGTTCGTCGTAAAGGGCAGCCGGTATCGGAATACCGTCCCGGCGACGCTCCTGCTCCTTGCGATACTCGATTTCCCCGGGCAACAACATCTCGCTGTCCGGATCCCACATGGGTGACTCCTTGACGGTCCGTATGAAGTCGCTCATTCGTTCTTTCATCTGCTCTTTGCTGATGAGCGCCAGCGGGTTAATGACGATCATCAGGTGTGCGGTATTGCTCGGATCATTCGGGTAGCGATACATGCTTTTCAGTTGATGCTGGAAACTGCCGCCAGTGATGACGCCGCACAGAATGTCGACGAGGAGCGATAGTCCGAATCCTTTGTGCTCGCCAACCGGCAACAGGAATCCGTCGAACCCTACTTGCGGATCGGTCGTCGGCCGGCCATCACAGTCGGTGGCCCATCCGAATGGAATTTGTTCGCCGTTCTTCGCCGCCACGAGCAATTTTCCGCCGGCGACGGCTGATAGCGAGATATCGAGAACGAACGGGAAGTCGCCAAACGTCGGGATCGCAACCGCGATCGGGTTATTGCCTGTAATCGGGCGGCTGCCGCCCGTCATGACCATGTTGGGTGCGACATTGGACATGGCGATGCCGATCATGTCGTGTTCGAGCGGCATACGAGCGTACAGAGCGGTTGCGCCGCAGTGATTGCTGTTGATGATGCCGACGGCGGCAATGTTTTGTTTTTTGGCCAGTTCGATCGCCCGTGTCATCGCCGCTCTGCCGGCGATATAACCGGATCCATTGTCGGCATCGAGCACTTCGAGGCCTTCTCTCGCTTGCAGTGCCCGAATTTCAGGCGTCGGGTTCATGCCGCCCGAGCGAAGGCGATCGAGGTATTTCGCTACTCGCAAGACGCCGTGTGAATCGATGCCCCAAAGGTTGGTCTGCACGAGGCATTGCGCCATATCCGTGGCGCCCGATTCGTTGCAACCCGCTTTTTGAAAAACCTGGCTAACGAAGACCTCAAGAGATTCCGCGGAAACATTGACGGTATTGTCAGGCATGACTGCTCACTCTCATCGACCGCTTTCGCCATTCGCAGGAATGAACGGTGCGTAGCCGGGAGTTCTTACTCTGAGCCGATAAACAGAATGCGTTGCCGTGATGTAAAGGTCTGTCAGGTCGTCGCCGCCCCATGTGAAATTGGCGGCGATTTCTGGAGTCGTTATAACGCCTATGCGCGTGCCGTCCGGATCGAATACATGGATGCCCCCCGAGCCGCAGCAGTATAGGTTGCCGGCGCAGTCGATTTTCATGCCGTCGGCCACGCCGGGCTTATCGCCGTCAGTTTCGGCCCAGCTGCGGCCGTTGGCGATGCTGCCGTCTTTCATCACATCGAAAACACGAACGTGCTGCCTGACTGTATCGTTGATAAACAGCCGGGATTCATCGCGCGAAAAGCACAGCCCGTTTGGTTTCGCAAAGTCATCAATCAGCAATGTTAACTCAGAGGTAAGCGGGTCGAGTCGGAACACACCCTGGAATTCGAGTTCTTGCCGTCGCGCTACTCCGTACTTGGCGCTGCGGCCGGAGTTCGGGTCTGTAAAATAAATGCTGCCATCTCGTTTCACGACGATGTCGTTCGGGCTATTCAGTTCACAGCCTCGGTAGTGCGAAGCCAGTACTTCGTACTTGCTATTTGTATCGACGCGGCTGACGCGAGCCGTGGCGTGTTCACAAGTTAAGAGCCGGCCCTCACGGTCCCAGGTATTGCCGTTGGCCATATGGCTGGGTTCTCGCAGTACGGACACGCCGTCGTTCTCGTCCCAGCGATACATTCTGTCACCGGTAATGTCGCTGAAAACGAGTGCCTGTTCCCCTGGGTGCCACGCAGGTCCTTCTACAAACTGGAAACCGCTGGCTATCTGTTCGCAGGTGCTGCGCCGGCCAACGGAACCCTTGCTGATGGCTGTGCCGGTCATGATCATCGACAGGCCATGGAATCAGGCGGGATGCGCTTGAAGGCCGAGGCTTTCACGCACGGCTCGAACGGCGTCCGAAGCGTCCTCTCCATAGCCATCGGCACCAATGTCGTCGGCAAATTCCTGCGTTATTACGGCACCGCCAATGACTATTTTGATCTCCGGTCGGTCAGCGAAGTGTTCGATTACCGGCCGCATTTCATTCCGGGTGGTGCTGAGCAGGGCACTGAGACAAACTATCTGGGCTCCTCGCTCCACGGCATCTTCGAATGCCTCGATGTGGCAATCCACGCCAAGGTCATCGACCTCGAAGGCAGCGCCCTTGAGCATCATGACGACGAGGTTTTTGCCGATATCATGCATGTCTCCTTTGACCGTGCCGACACAGACTCTTGCGACTGGTTTGTGACCGGAGCTGACCAACAAGGGTTCGATGATGTCCACACCCGCCTGCATTGCCCTGGCCGACAAAAGCATTTCCGGCACGAAGACCACACCCTTCGAAAACTGGTCGCCCACCTCGCGAAGTGCGGGAATCATGGTGATCTTGAGCAGCTCTGCAACGTTCTCTTCGTTGTCGACGGCCTGCTGCACGATCTCGACCACGCGGTCGCGCTCGCCAAATACGATCGCATCGTAAAGTTCGTCATTGACACTCATGGGTAGTTTGCCTGTGATTCGACGCCGGCGACCGGGTTAGGAAAAAGGTTATGAAGTAGCAGATATTACAGAATAATTGCTGTCGAAGTCAAAATCATGTTTAACTGAAAAAACAACCTGTTATAGTTTAATCAGTTACGAATAGAGGTCGGTGAATTATGGTCTTGTTGCATCCGCAGTATTTATGGCGTGGTAATCTCAGGTGATGGGCACAACAGACCATTGGTGGTTGATGGCAGCGACGCTTCCCGACTTCGGATACAGCTGAAATCAGATCGGCATGCATCTTTGTGTATATTGATGCAGACTCTGATGCAATTTTGTGACGGGCAACACAGGAAGAAAAAGGGGGGGTATGCCTGAGAGGAGTAAGGAGTTGCAAGCGAGAAGGGGCAATGGGCACCGGGTAACTTCCTACGACGTTGCCCGGCATGCAGGTGTGTCGCAGTCGGCTGTTTCTCGTTGTTTCAAGCCGGGCGCGTCGGTATCCAAGAAGATGCGTGCGCGTGTCATGAAAGCGGCTGACGAACTGGGCTACCAGCCGAATGCGATTGCGCGGAGCCTGATCACACGGCGATCGAACATGGTCGCTGTCGTTATCTCTCAACAAACGAACCTTTATTACCCGGAGGTGCTTGTCCAACTCAGTCAACGTTTCTCGGAACGTGGTGTGCGGGTTCTTTTATTCACGCTCGAGCATGAGAGCGATATCGACGTTGTGCTCGATCAGATTCTTCAGTATCAGGTTGACGGTGTCGTCGAAGCGGCACGACTGTCCGGCGGACAGATCGACTTGATGGAGAAAGCCGGTATTCCGTTGGTATTTTATAATCGCTCGCTCAGAGATCGGCGTGTCAATTCGGTTTGTTGTGACCAGGCTGAGGGCGAAAGATTACTTGTCAATCGTCTGGTCGCAGCCGGACACAGATCTTTCGGTGTTATCAGCGGTCCGGAGGACTCGGCGGTGAGTGTGGAGCGAACTCAAGGTGCACTGGAACGACTCAAGGAACTGGGCGTCGACTCGGTGACGATCGTGTCGGGTGATTTCAGTTATGAAAGCGGTGCAAGCGGTTTGCTGCAACTGAAAAACAGTCTGGGGAAATTGCCTGACGCTATCGTTTGTGCCAACGACGTCATGGCGATCGGATGCATGGATGCAGCCCGGCATCAATTGGGCGTCAAGGTCCCCGAAGAACTGTCGGTCGTTGGCTTTGACGGCGTTGGCCCGGCGCAGTGGGAAAGCTATGACCTGACCACCGTTCGCCAGCCGGTTCGCAGAATGAGCGATGCGGCAGTGTCGATGATATTGGAGCGTGTCGAACAACCGGAGTTGCCGCCCGAGAAACGTACGTTCGCGGGGATTTTGATTGATGGTGGGTCTGCCCGCATGGCATAGACCCGCAAGAGTGGAATGAAACACAGCACGGAAAGAACTCTGACTACCCATGTAGGTAGTCTGCCGCGCCCGAAAAAAGTCGCCGACCTGATTTTTGCCAAAGAGCGAGAAGAGCAATACGACGCAGCCGATTTTGATGAAACAATCGCAGCAGGAGTCAAAGAAGCCGTAGCAAGGCAGGTTGAAGCCGGTATCGATGTCGTCAGCGACGGTGAAATGAGCAAGATCAGTTATGCGACCTATATCAAGGAACGCATCTCGGGATTCGGCGGTGACGCACAAAGGAGTCCGCCAAAGGATCTGCTGGACTATCCGTCATTTCTCGAGAAGCTGGCAAATACGGGTAGTACCCCTGCCTACAAACGGCCAAAGTGCATCGGCGAGATTCTGCCGATCAACTCAGCGCCGCTGCAGAAGGACCTCGGTAACTTTCACGACGCATTAGCGAGCGTTGCTGTTGAAGAAGCGTTCATGAATGCCGCATCGCCCGGTGTTATCGCGCTATTTCAACCGAACGAGTATTACTCGAACCACCTGGATTATCTCGAGGCTCTCGCCGAAGCCATGCGAGTCGAGTACGAAGGCATCGTTGCGGCGGGTTTCTTGCTGCAATTGGACTCGCCCGATCTCGGTCTTGGACGGCACATGCTGTTCGCCGACAAGCCGGATGAAGATTATCAGCGCCTGGCGGGCATTCACGTCGAAGTGTTGAATCACGCGCTGCGAAATATTCCAGCTGATCGTGTTCGCATGCACGTCTGCTGGGGCAACTACGAAGGTCCGCACCATCACGATGCGCCGATGTCTTTGGTTTTGCCGGTGGCGCTGAGGGCAAACGTCGGTGCATTGCTTTTTGAGGCGTCGAATCCAAGGCATGCACACGAGTGGTCTACCTTCCGCGATGCCGATTTGCCCGACGACCTGATCCTGATACCGGGGGTTATCGACTCGACGACCAACTTTGTCGAGCATCCCGAGCTGGTGGCCGAACGTATCTGCAGGTTTGCCCAAATCGTTGGTCGTGAGCGCGTGATCGCAGGCAGCGACTGCGGCTTCGCAACCTTTGCCGGGTTCGGCGCGGTGGACGGTGAAATCGCTTACGCCAAGCTCGCAAGCATGGCGGACGGCGCAAGGATTGCCAGCGACCGACTATGGCGATGATGAAAGTCCTCAGCCTTAAATTCCGTAGAATTGCCTTGCGTTGCCGGCCATCAAGGCGGCCTGTTCGGAGGTCGAGAAGCCATCGATGATGTTCTCGTAGCAGTCATAAAGTTCGCGGTAGCTGACGTAGAGCTTTTCGACGGGGAAATTCGAGCCAAACATGCAGCGGTCGACGCCGAAAATGTCGATAGCGGTGAGTGCAATATTCCTTACACGCGCAGAATTCCAGTTTTGTTCGAACATGCAAAAACCGGACAGCTTGCAGTGAACGTTTGGTAATTCGGCAAAGTGCGCGAGTTCCTTGCGCCAGTATGCCAAGCCTGCTGATGATTGATCGTGCGGTGAGCCACAATGGCACAAAGCGACTTTGAGTTCCGGAATTCCCGCAAGCACTGCGGTGATCGCTGGCAGTTGTGCCGGGATCAATTGCAGATCAAAGGACAATTCTCGGGAGGGCAGGCTGGCGAGATTCTTCCGCCAGACCGGATTATCCGGCAACTGAGCGGCTGCATTCGCGGCATCCTCTGCAGGTGAGCGGCCAACGATTTGCCGGATGCCGCGCAAGTTGAAGAATTCGGATTGATCGTCAAGTGTCTGACCGGCGCTTGCTGCACTCAAGTCACAAAACGCGACAATCGCATTGGGCATTCCGAATTGCGACTGATCGGCCTGCGATTGTAGCCAGCGGGTTTCCGATACCGTATCGGCAAGGTCTGCACCAACCTGAATATGTACCGACCTTGTCACCGGCAGGTCGCCGATGTCGCACTGAAAATCACTGACCAGGTAGTTTTTCTGGATCGACTTTGGATCGCCGAAAAATCGCGTGACTCCTCGCGCCGCAAGCCATGGGTAGTGAACGGCGTTTAAGTCCCAAAGGTGATGGTGCGCATCGACGATTTGACGGCTCATCGATTCAATCGGCATGACTGCGTTGCGCGTAAATCTGGCGCAAAATGGCAAGCTGGTCGAACACGGTCCAGTCTTCGACAATGCCGCTTTTGCCCACGCGCCAGTGGCTAATGCCGAGAATGAGTAATTCGGCGCCATTACACTTGCAGCCGAAGCCACCGTCAACATGGGTGCCGCGTACGGTCCAGCGAATCGCGAGGTCAAGGGTGTCTTCCTGGCCGAACGACGCACACAGATGATCGACAGAGACTCGGGTGTCAATCAGGTTATCCACCATTTTCGTCAACTGTCTTCTGACCTTGCCACGCCCTTTGACTTCAATACCTGGCGGTACATTTAGCACGCATGACCTGGCATAGGCGTCACTAGCACGGCTGAGATTACGGTGATTCCAAAGATCACTGATAACAGCCGACACGAACATGCGCGGTTCTGCGACAGGATTTTCGGGGTACTCCGGTGCTTCGACCGGTGGCAGGTTTCGGAGCCGATCGATCTGCTCATTTCGCCAGGTGACCGAAGCGGGATCCGGTTCGCTGCGGGCTTGTGATTTCGCGATCGCGTGCGGATCCAGACCGAGTTGTTGAACAAAATGGAGATTGTCGCGTGCCAACCACTCTTCGATAATGGCGTAATCCTCAATCACACAGTCCGCGATCGTGACAACATCAGCGCTGACATGAGTCGCCGGCCCAAAATCGCTTCGCGACAGATTGGTCATGTGACTGCTTATCCGGTGCGAGGAGTAGAAACCTGAGTCCCTGTCACCGCCGATGATAAGCCCGTCAGCATGCATGCTCCTGTCGGGAAATCCGGCCAGGGTCTTGATGGTGTTGCGTACAACGGCCTCGGCCCCGGTAACTTCGCCGCTCAGAGTGTGAATCGGACAGTCCTTCGAATAACAGTCGTATATCAGCCCAATGTTCTTGCGCTCCCAGATATCCTCCGTTATCCGCAGAATGAACTCCGCCATATCCGCATAGTCGCGGTCCCCGGGATTGCGGATCTGTATATCAACAGGTTGCACGGCACTCACCGTCGACGGCTGCAAACTTCATGGCAGTATTCAGCCACTCAAGTACTCCGAATGCAAACAGTTTTATGAAACGTCCTATTGCTAATAATCTTTTAGCTTGGCCGACCAAGGAAGGACAATCTGTCAATCCTACCTGCAGACCGTGAAATCTACGTGCTCTCTTGCATCGATTTTGCATTCGAAGTACAGTTGTTCGATTCAGGATTTGCCGCACCGGCCGCAGTAACATGGACGCGACAAAAATCACACAAGAAGACGTCGCAAAACGTCTGGTCAGGTATTCGGACTTGCGCCCGTGCACGACTGCTTTCGTCGATACCCGCACTCCCGGCAGCGACAGAAAAGAGAACTTCACAATTATCGGTCCGGGTGTCGCCGAGAATCCGGATCAGTTCGTGCATATCGATATTCCACATGGATTCAATATCGGTGCTGCCAGGCAGCCTGCGGGTTGCGTCAATTCACAGCATAGCCATGAAACCGCAGAAGTATTCGTCGTTCACACCGGCAACTGGAAATTTTCACTGGGACCGAACGCGACAGACGGAGACATCGAGCTTGGTCCAGGTGACACAATATCGATTCCAATTCATGTTTTTCGCGGCTTTACAAATACAGGAGATGGCCCCGGGTTTTTGCTTGCAGTATTAGGAGAAGATGATCCTGGGCGGGTAACGTGGGCACCTTACGTATTCGAGCGAGCGAAGGAACACGGGCTGATCTTGCTGAAGAATGGTCAATTGATCGATACGGCCAAGGGAGAAACAGTGCCGGCGAATGCGATGCTGATGCCGGCGACGACCGAAGAGGATGTTGCGCAACTGCAGAAAATGACGGCCGATGAGATCAAGGAGTGTGTCGTTCGCGAAGCGGACCTGAATAAGTCGCCGGTTGAGGTATTCGGCGGCGAAGGGCTCGTCGAAAGTGCGATCGTTGGCGCTGCAAATTCCGAAGAGGGCATGCCGGCCGGAAAAATGGGCTGGCAGCATGGGTTTCACCTCCGCCGATGGCGGTTTGCGCCGGGGTATGCCACGCCACGGCACCGGCGCAACGAGGCGGAAGTCGTCATGATGCACCGGGGTTCGCTGAAGTATGTCTGGGAAGGTGGGGAACTCGAGTTGCAGGCCGGTGATGTTCTGACCGCCCCGATCGGAATAGAACGGCAATATGTGAGCGGGCAGGACGATAGTGCTATCGCCTACATTGTGCGCGGCGGTGACTCTCCGGGACAGTGGACACAACCGTCCAGTTAACGAGGACACGATCATGATCAGGGTGTTGAAAAAAGGCATCAGCGCGGACGCTGCTGAAGAGATCGACACAGAAGTTCGAACAACGGTTGAGGGCATTCTTGCCGATATCAGAACGCGCGGCGATTCTGCGGTACGGGATCTCTCCGAGCGATTCGATAACTACTCGCCGGCCAATTTTCGGTTAACTGATGAGGAAGTTGAGGCCTGCGTTTCCCGCTTGCTGGAGCAGACGATCGAAGACATCCGGTTCGCTCAGAATCAGGTGCGCAAATTTGCGCAGATCCAGCTCGGGTCGATGCATGACGTCGAAGAGGAGACTCTTCCAGGTGTCGTGCTGGGCCACAAGAATATTCCCGTAAACAGTGTGGGCTGCTACGTGCCGGGCGGACGTTACCCGATGGTTGCGTCTGCACATATGAGTGTCGTGACCGCGAACGTAGCGGGCGTGAAACGAATCATCGCTTGTGCACCACCTCATGAAGGTAAGCCGCACGATGCAATCGTCGCCGCAATGCACATGGGAGGCGCCGACGAAATCTATTGCCTTGGTGGTGTTCAGGCAGTTGGCGCAATGGCGCTCGGAACTGATTCGATTACACCGGTGGATGTGCTGGTTGGACCCGGTAATGCCTTCGTTGCGGAAGCGAAACGACAACTGTATGGCACAGTGGGCATCGATCTGTTTGCCGGGCCAACAGAAACATTGATCATTGCCGACGAAAGCTGTGACGCGGAGATGGCAGCGACCGATCTCCTCGGTCAGGCAGAGCACGGGCCGAACTCCCCGGCGATACTGCTGACAAATTCGGAGCAACTCGGGCTTGCAACGCAGGCTGAAATCGAAAAGCAATTAAAGTCTCTGCCCACGGCGGATGTCGCCGGTCAGGCCTGGCGTGACTACGGGCAGGTGATCGTCTGCGACACAAAAGAAGAGATGCTCGCCGAAGCTGACAGAATCGCCTCCGAACATGTCCAGGTCATGACCGAGGATCTGGATTACTTTCTCGATAACATGACCAACTACGGCGCATTGTTTCTGGGGCCGGAAACCAATGTGTCATATGGCGACAAGGTTATTGGCACGAATCACACGCTACCGACCAAACTGGCAGCGCGTTACACGGGTGGCCTGTGGGTCGGCAAGTTCATCAAAACCTGCACTTACCAGCGCGTCGCTCCTGAGGCGAGCGCCGCTATCGGTGAGTATTGCTCACGTCTGTGTGAACTCGAAGGGTTTGCCGGTCATAAAGCGCAGGCTGATCTACGCGTGCGGCGCTATGGGAATGCCGCCAAGTCCGACGTTGGATAGCCGCTGACAAATTGCACGTCTGTCAGACTTTACGTACCGGGATCCAGCAGTCGATCCCTAAATGGCTGCAACTGCTTTTCATATCTTCGCCATCGGCCGATCGAGCTCGTATAGATTGGCTGCCGGACCTGGCTGGCACTCGGGGTTCTTACTGCTCGCCGCGTTTCATAGAATCTCAGGCAACGTTCTTGGAACGGTAGTCCACAGAACTTGAGAAGTTGCCGTACCGTCGGTTCAAAGTCACTCGCAAGTGTTTCATATTGGAGCTCGAACAGCGTGTCGCCGAGGACGTCTTGCCAATGTCGCATGAGGCCACGGTACTCGTTGTGGTAGTCGGCCAGATGTTCGAGCTTATGCGAATAAGCATGCTCATCGGACAGGGGGTGCTGAAATATCGATATACAGGTGTCGAGCGGGTCTCTGGTGCAATGGATAAACCTGGCACCAGGAAACAGTATTGCGATGAACCCAAGATGGATGAAATTCGCGGGTGTTGTATCAACGATCAGCGATTCGCCACTTGATCGACTGTTAAGCTGCTCCTTAAGCTCCGACGCAATTGCGTCAAAGCCATCGACAGTAAGATCAGGTATTCTGTTCGGGTAGGATCGCGCGCCATGATGTTCCTGGAACCTCGAGAGGGCGTTTTGGGCCGTCATTTGTTCGCCGGCGCCGAAGACATCGCTATGGCTCGCGAGAATCTGCTCGGTTAGCGAGGTTCCAGACCTCGGCATGCCGACAACGAATACAAGATTTGACCCTCTGTCGCTACCTGTTCTTTGCATAGCGTCGGTCGAAAAAACTCGCTTCATCGTGTTAAATCTTGCAACGACTACTCTGGGATCAAATGCCTCGAGCGTTGCCATCAGATCGTGTGCCTTCACGAGCCAGTCGAATTCCTGCTCGTAATCGCCGAGTTTTTCCCACGCTTTGCCGAGCCCAAAGGCCAGCCGGGCCTTGCTTTTCTTACTTTGCGTTGCACTCGCAAACAAGGTTTCCATTGCCTTCACGTCGTCCAGAGTCGATGCATGATGCTTCACGTGAGCCAGCTGAAAATGCGCGTCCGCGAAGTCCGGCTGAGCTCGGATCGCACTCTCGAACGCTTTCGCGGCCGACTCTCCGTCGCCAAGCTGTTCGAGTAGCATGCCGAGGTTGAGCGACGCTTTATCGTTCGAAGCGTTAGCCTCGACGGCCTCGCGGTAGAACCGCAGCGCATCTTCATAGCGTTGCTGATTGTTCGACTCGACTCCGGCGTCATTAAGTGTGTCGGAAAGGCCGGCTTGTGCGGCGGCGTGAAACGCGTCAATCGTGATCGCCTGCCGGTAACTCTCGGCAGCTTCGGATAACTGGCGCTCAAGCTTCTGCATGTTTCCAAGTGCAACCCAGGCTTCAATATACTCTGGTGCGAGCCGCGCAGACTCCTGGAAATGCTCGATTGCCGCGGCCGCGTCGCCACATTCTTTCGATGCAATACCAATGTTGTAGTGCGAGTGGGGATCGTTGGGTTGGATGGCGATGGCTTTGTGAATAACCTCGCGGGCCTTGGCAAACTGTCGGCATTCGATATATAGCAGGCCTAGCAGATTATTGCCGTCAACGTCGTCGGGGCTCATTTCGAGCAGGTCCCGGTAAAGCCTCTCGGCTTCGGTATGGCGACGAGCCTGGTGGGCCACATATGCTTGTTGAAGAATCTGATCTGGATAAGGGGCTGTTGGCATCGGAGAGTACTTCGAAGGCATGAAAATGGCACCAAACGTCAATTCTATCCATCACTGGCAGCGATGCAAGGCATATCGCCAACAAAATCGGCCAAGTGTACACTACTAGCCGAACGCACGATAATATCGTTAACATATTGTTCCATAAGTATAAAATCTACCAACTGTGGATAGAATGGCCACCATACCAGGTCTTCAGGTGAGGTCGAGGGCTATTTTATTGCACAAATACCACATGCAAAAGATATTTGCATCCGAAGTACAAATGAGAGTATATTTCATTCGACATCTACGTTTACATGCGTATGCGTCAGAATTCTTGGTCAAAACGCTTTCAACTAAGGGGAAGCTCATGTCCCATACACGATTCATCCGACGTACCGCATTGTCCGTGGCCGTTGCCGCCGCACTCACTGGTGGCTACCAATCCGCCATGGCTCAAGACGACAACAGCAATTCCAGATTGATTGACGAAATTGTCGTTACTGCCACCAAGCGAGAAGCAAGCATCCAGGACATTTCGATCGCGGTTACCGCCTTGACCGGCGAGCAAATGAGACTCGGCGGTATTGAGGATATTACGCGCCTTGAGCATCTCGTCCCCGGGATGCGAATGGGGCAGTCTGGAAACGAGGCGCGTCTCGCATTTCGCGGCACGCGCACTAACAACGTCGGGACCGAAGCCGAGCAGGTAGTCGGCATTTTCGAAGATGGCGTCTATGTTCCTACGACGACGCAGGCACTCGGTGCGTATATCGACGTCAATCGCATTGAGGTGCTGCGCGGACCGCAAGGTACTCTATATGGTCGCAATACGTTCGGCGGCACGATTAACATCATCACGAATCAGCCGGAGTTTGACGGCGTGACTGGCAAGGTCGAAGCGCTGTACGGCGATTACAATCGGACACGCCTCGAAGGTGTCGTGAACATTCCGTTCAGCGATACATTTGCGGTGCGGGTGGCGGCGATGAACGACCAGCACGATGGCTACATCGAGAACTATTACGAACCCGGAACATCGGACGACCTTAACGATCGGGATATGACTTTTGTGCGGCTCTCGGCTCGATGGGCGCCAACGGATGATGTCGATATCACCTTACGGCATACGTACTCGGACCTCGAATCCAATGGCAACGCGATTTGGGGGTACCAGATTATCGGTTCCTACATCGACGATGAGTATCTCTTGGGCTACAACGCCGACGCGCCGGACAACGCGTCGGACGATTATGACCGCGGGCCCTGGGAAGTGTCACGTGACCTGAAGTCCGCGTCTCTTCACGAGACCTCGGCAACAACACTGAGTGTGGATTGGGATCTCGGACCGGTTGCGCTGAAGGTCATCGGCAACTTCACGGACTACGAAGGCACACAGATTTCCGACTTTGACTATTCCGATGGTGGTGACCCGGTCAACAGTGGTTTCGCTGGTTGGACAAACGAACAGGAGACCGTGTCCTTCGAAGCTACCCTCTCGTCAAATGGCGACAGTCCGTTCGACTGGATGGTTGGCTATTATTACTTCGACATGGACGCCGCGTGGACATGGTTGGAGGTCGTTGACAGTGTACCGGGAGTTCCGCACTGGGACTTCCAGTCACCCTATTTGTCGGACTCAAGTGCCGTGTTTGCAAATGCAATGTTCCCGATAGGGGACCGTGTCCGATTGGTGGGAGGTATACGCCAGCAGGAAGACGGCAAGCAGACTCGCGACGATCTTGATTGGAGCGTGTTTCCGCCCGTGAATGCTGACGGCACAGGCCGCCAGAAGGACTGGAGCAAGACATTGTACAAGGCCGGAATTGAATTTGATTTGAAAGATGACACGTTGATGTATGGCACGATCTCGACGGGATACCGGGCGGGCGGATTCAACCCCGTAGCTGACTCGATTCCTAACTCGTTTGAGCCGGAAGAGGTCACAGCCTATGAGATTGGGCTGAAAATGACGCTTGCCGATGGTACGGCCGTGTTAAATCTGGCTGCCTTTCACAACGAATACACGGACATGCAGGCGCAAGCATTTATCGACACTGGCGGCGCTGCAATTACCGAGTACGCATCGAATGGTGGCGAGGTAACTGCAGATGGGCTCGAGGCCGAATTGTTCTGGCGCCCAACTGACCAGTGGAATATCTCTGCCAACGTGGCATTCCTGGATGCGGAGTTCGGAGAGTATAACGCCGGCGTACTGTTCGGATTTTCGGACTTTGATGGACGTCAGGATCTGAGCGATCCGGTTGCGGGCTTCAGTCTTAAAGGTTGGGAACCCACATTATCGCCGGACCTTACGTTTGGCGCGCAAGTCGGTTATGACATCGAGTTCTCTGGCGGAAGTATCCTGACACCATTTGTTCAGCTGAGCTACTCAAGCGACTACTACGCCACCGATTATAATCTGTCAGGTGGCAAACAGGATGCGTATACGAAAACCGACCTTCGCCTGATTTGGAGAAGTGCAAGCCAGAAACTGGAGGTGCAGGGTTTCGTACTCAATGTCGAAGATGAAGCTGTAATGATGCGCATAGCCACGTTTAACCCAGATGTGGGTGTCACGGGCCTGCAGACCCATTGGGGCAATCCACGCACCTGGGGCGTGAGCGGAACCTACTTCTTTGATTGATTCTTAATCCCCCCGAGAATTGAGGGAAAGGGCGCATTGCCCTTTCCCTTTTTTGTCTGGCCTGATGGCACGCAATCTGATTTGATGGCCATTGCGGCCGATCAACTACTCATAATCGATCAGCCCTAACGGCAAGAAATACAAGGATTGCAAATGGGCAACTTCGGGACATTGAACTGGTCGATTCTGGTTGTCTATGTGATCGGCAACCTCTATCTCGGCTATGTTCTTGGAAAAAAGATCGAGTCGGCCGAGGATTTCTTCCTTGGGCGCCGAACAACGCCGTGGTGGGCGATCGGCATCTCCGTCATCGCAACTTATGTCAGCGCATTGTCATTCCTGGGCGCCCCGGCCTGGTCGTATGCGAGCGGCTTGTCGGTTATCGCCATCCATCTGAACTATCCGCTCGTTATTTTCATCGTTATCACGCTTTTTCTGCCGTTTTTCTGGAACAGCGGTGTGGCCTCGATTTATGAATACCAGGAGCGGCGATTCGGACCGACATCGAGGTCGGTCATTTCTACCATCTTTCTCGTGTCGCAGGGACTGACGTCGGCCGCGATACTGTATGCGACGTCGCTGGTGCTTGAATTCATAACCGGTATCGACGTCGTCCATGCGATCGTCATCGTTACTGTCATTGCGTTGATTTATACGACCATGGGCGGCATCACGGCCGTTATCTGGACGGACGTAATACAAGCAGGCGTTTTGTTGGTCGGCGCACTGATGATCATTTATGCGCTCGTGGATCAACTGCCGATGCCGCTGGCAGAAACCCTTAGCAGTTTGAAAGCCGAGGGCAAAACGAATCCGTTGAATTTTTCTTTCGATTTGACGGCTGAGGCGACCATCTGGTCGGGCGTCATTGCGATGACCCTGTATCACACCACTGTCTATGGCGCGAACCAGATGATGGTGCAAAGGACGCTGACGGCCAAAACTATCGGTGACGCCAAAAAGTCCTATTTATTGATGGGGTTTGCCGCCTTCTTCATCTATTTCTTATTCTTTGTCTTAGGTATTTTGCTCTACAGCTATTACGGTGGCATTGAGTTCGAGAACGGCAATACGATCATTCTGCAATTTGCGGCTGACTATGGTTTGCCGGGGTTCATGGGCATAATCGCGGCAGCCGTGTTGGCGGCATCGATGTCGAGCCTGGACTCGTCGTTCAATTCCATGGCGACTATTGCCACGATTGATTTTTATCAGAAGTACTTCAGGAAAGACGAGTCTCCGGAACACTATCTGAAAGTATCGAGGCTGTTTACGATCATCTGGGCAGTATTGATTATCATCCCTGCGATCATGTATGCGCAGAGCGAAGGCTCCATTTTGCAGACGCTGTCAAAGATTGGCGCATACTTCATCGGTGCAAACCTGAGCATGCACGCCCTTGGATTCTTCTCCAAGCACACGACCGAGAGAGGACTGCTGGTCGGCGTCGTCGCCGGCTTCGTCATGGTCTGGTACGTCGCGACTCAGACAGACATTGCCTGGCCATGGTTCTGTTTGATCGGCGCAACCGTCAATATTGTGGTGTCTGTAAGCGCCAGCCTGATTATGGATGGCCGCCAGGCAACCTACTCTCCGTATACGGTGAAAGGACAGATCGAGAAATTTCGTGCCGAGGGAAGGGCGGAACAGGACCGTGGCTGGTATCTCGTACCCGGCAAAGTCGATAAGATCAGCTATATGTTGCTCGCCTTCTTCGCCGGAACCGTATTGTTCCTGTTTCTGTTCGAGCGCCTGATCTAGGCGATCTCAAAGGCTGTGCCTCCCGTTTAATCGTCTGCTTTGATTTCACTGGACTTTTTCCTATCGCCTTTCAGCTTTGAGAAAGGCCCGACCCCGCTTTTCCAAACTTGAGTTACGACTTGTTAATTCAAGATTAAAGAGTTAATCTTGAATTACAGCTTGATAAATCAAGGTTCTCGACATGAAACGAAGCGAGTTGGTCGGCGCTTTGCGCCAGCCGTATTCCAAACAACGGGGCTTCGGTGTCGAGAAGGTTGATAAACCCGGCTTCGCAAACGTTTGGTTCGTGGTTCCGCCGAAACCGCCGGTCGCCATAACGGAAAAATTGCTACTGCCGCTGGTTCGCGATGCAAACCTGGCATTGCAGGAGCGGCCATCTTTTGCAAATGCATCAGAGATACAGCAGACGATGGCATATCTCCTCGTTCGACGCGAGGCAGTGTCCTCGTCGAGAATGGAGGGTACCTGGTCCACGGTGGACGAGATTCTGTCTCCGGCGGATCCGGATGTCGGTCGTTCCGCAACGGCCTCGGTTCGAGGTTATGCCAACGCGCTGATGCAAGGTGTTCAAGCCGTAATGTCTGATGGTCTGACGGCGCTGACGCCGGCATTGCTGTGTGACCTGCATAGGCGGGTGATGCAGAAAGACCCTGGATTCGCGGGTGTTGCGGGCAGACGAAGAACGCTGGGCCAGCCAGGAGATGTTGTTCAGATCGGAAGCATCGGCCGCAAAGAAGATTCAATCTATAACCCGGCGCCGCCGAAACATGTAAAGCGTTGCCTTGATGACTTACTTGCCTGGATGTCCGACGAATCAATCCTCCAGCCAGGCGACGCTGGTATGGGGATGGTTTTGCCCATTCGCATGGCGGTCGGTCATGTGCATTTCGAAGCCGTACATCCGTTTAGTGACGGCAACGGTCGCATTGGACGTATGTTGTGGGCATTGCAGATGGTGGCTTCGGGCAGATTGCCCCTGTATCTCTCGAGCTATGTCGAGGCCGAACGCGCCGAGTACGGCGAGGCTTTGCAGGAGGCACAGAAGCAGCTCAAATATCGCCGCATTATCGAGTTCGTCTGCCGCGCTATTATTGCCAGCAGTGAAGAAGAGGCCGACACTCATCGGGCACTTCAAGATTTGCCTGCAGAGTGGCATCGGCGCGGCAGGTTTCGTCGTGGATCCTCGGCTGCGCGTTCGCTCGATATATTGCTAAGGATGCCATTATTGACCATCAAGTCATTGGCAGCCGAACTGGATGTGTCATTGCAGGCGGCAAGCGATGGAATGAATAGGCTCGAGAACGCTGGGGTCGTGAGAGACCGTAGTGGTCACGGTCGAGGTCGTATCTACGCTGCCGAAGAGGTGATCAGTGTGTTGGCGCGTCCATTCGGAGCGGATATCGATGTGGTGTTGGAGGGTGCTTGCAACGTATTGCAAATCCCAAGTTGACTGCCCATCATGATCATACGCCATGTCGACTTACTTACTGGATCAGCAAAAGAAAATAAACGAAGCGTCGGCCACGGCAGTTCCGACAAATTTCCGACATCAGTAGTGCATTGTTGTGCAACAAAAAAGCCCCGCAGAGGGGCTTTTTTCAAATGGTGCCCAGAGCGAGACTCGAACTCGCACATCCGTAAGGACACGGCGACCTGAACGCCGCGCGTCTACCAATTCCGCCACCTGGGCATTTGGGCGTTTCTACTTGCGAGAACCGCGTACAATCGCAGCTCTGGCAAGGGGGCGCACTCTACTGAATGCGGGTGCAGCCTGTCAATCAAGGACTACCACCGGAGCAACAACGCTTGCCCAAAAAGAAAACCAAGAAGACTGCCACACGTCAGAATAAGCCCTACAAGCATCCGATTCCCGGTCGCAGTGACTTGCTAGACTTTCTAGAAAAGTCTGGCAAACCACTGAAAATAAAAGAAATACGGAATCGATTCGACTTAAAGGGACGGCGCTTGAGTTCGTTGCTCGTGGATCAACTCCACAAGATGGTCAGAGCCGGCCAGATCATCGAGAATCGCCGTGGTGAATATTGTCTGACCGCCAAACTGGACCTCATCACCGGGGTCGTCAGCGGCCACAGGGACGGGTTTGGCTTCGTCATCCGCGATGACGGTGGCGACGATGTGTACCTGTCTGCGCGCGAGATGCGTCCTGTATTCGACGGCGATCGGGTTGCGGTCAAGATCGTCGGCAAAGACCGCCGTGGTAAGCCCGAGGGCGATCTCATAGAGGTCCTTGAACATACCGTTCGAGAGGTCGCAGGACAGTTCATTCGTGAGCGGGGCATTGGGCTGCTTATTCCGGACAATGCCAGGATTGCGCATCGAATTCTGATTGCCAAAGGCGAGTCTGGTGCTGCGAAGCCGGGACAAATCGTAGTCGCACAAATCCTCGACTATCCGACGCACATTGAACAGGCGACGGGGCGAATTGTGCGTGTCATTGGTGAGCCGAATAAGAAGGGCATTGCTACAGATATTGCGATTCACTCGCACGCGATCCCAACCGGCTGGCCAAAGGAAGTCCGCGAGGAGATCAAGAAATTCCGCAAGAGCGTGCCTTCGGCCGCAATGACCGGACGGGTGGATTTAAGGGACACGGATCTCTTAACTATCGATGGCGCGGATGCGCGTGACTTTGATGATGCGGTGTATTGCGAGCCGTCCG
>Ga0255053_10000235_pt1 | contig 29914 bp, 28 predicted proteins | sample JV7_2_22_MG_FD_188635 | JGI IMG/M metagenome (GOLD analysis project Ga0255053, IMG submission 188635) | Seawater microbial communities from Jervis Inlet, British Columbia, Canada - JV7_2_22 | ecosystem: Environmental > Aquatic > Marine > Inlet | place: Canada: British Columbia | collected... | reverse complement strand
CAATTCCTTTGCAGCAGGTCCTTTGGGACAAATCCGACCTCTATTTTGAGGGTTCAGGGAAAAACCGGAAATCTTTTTGATTACCCCTTTTGAAACATCGATATTCAGCCCGCAATGCATCTCGCATTGTCGGCATAACGTGTTCATGCTCCCATGCTGTATAACGGTTTTCATAGGCCATCGAGATCTTTCTTATTTAAAAATAGTGGGTTCTGTTCTAGTTTAGCCCTTGCTTTTGGCGAAATATATTTCAATTCTTTGTACTACGAGTGAGCAGGGCAACGTCAACATCAAATATAAAACAGTTACGGTTATCCAAATTTCCATGGTAAGAAAAGTGCTGGTCATAAGCTCGGTTCCCTGGAAGGTAAGCTCCTGAATGGAGATTACCGAAACAATAGAGGAGTCTTTGATTAAAGATATGAATTGACCGGCAAGGGGAGGAAGAATTCGTTGATAGGCCTGTGGCAAAATGATATGTCGCATCTGCTGCCACCATGATAAACCCAATGCATATGAAGCCTCCCACTGCCCCCTGCGAATCGATTGAATGCCCGCTCTAACAATTTCGGTTATATATGCGCCCTCAAAAATAGCCATTGTCATGAGAGCAGAAAAAAACGCGGTGATATATTCGGGTTTGGCAAAACAAAACGAGATGAAATTTTGGGTTGTTTCGGATCGGGCCTCAATAAAGCTGCCCAGACCGAGGCCTGGCATCACTTGATCCCCAATAAAAAAATAAACAATGTATATAATAATCAGCGGCGGGAGATTTCGCATCGATTCCACATAAGCACCGCTTATCAACCGAAAAAAGAGGATTTTACTTGATCGGCAAATTCCCATAATCGTTCCAAAGACACCGGCCAGGAGGATCCCCCAAACACTAAGGCGAAGGGTGTTATATAACCCGTACATTAAAATGTTGGAGACCCATTTTCCACTTTCAGCATCATACCGGAACAAAAACTGTGGTATTTTGTGCCAGGCCCACTTGTAATTCAAACCGACGTTTATCCGGTAAATGCAGTAGGATATTGTTGCAATAACCAAGATGAAAATCAGAATATCCGAAAACTTGATGTGGTATTTTTTCTTTACCATAGACTGTCGTTAATTAGGGAGAAAATTGCCCAGGGCAACCGAGCTCTTTATAAACTGTCCGTTGCCCTGGCCAAATTTATCAAGTCGATCTATTATTCAATCAATGATCGCCATTTCATGCTTTTCCACCAGTAATTAACTTTTTCCTGGATAAACCCTTGATTCTTTACCACGACAATCCAGTTGTTCAGATAAGCCAGGGTGTCGGGATCGCCTTTTCTGACCCCCATGGAGATCGGTTCCTTACCAAGCGACTCGTCTAAAAAAAAGAGTGTGTCTGAAAACTTAATGGCAAGCTGGGCAGGTTCCGGTGAAGAGGAAACAATTGCATGTGCCTTTCCGTTTAGAAGCTCCTGCACCATCGGACCGTTTTCCGAAAATAACAGCAACTTTGCCTTGGGCAGTACACGTTTGGTTGCAGGTACCGCCGTGGTTCCATTTCTGGCGAGAACTGTTACCCCCGCCTTATTGAAATCAGCAACAGTCTTGAAACCGGCCGCCACTTTTTTATTGACAACCATGTTCATTTCAGAAAAGTCATACGGCGCGGTGAAATTGATCTTTAGGGCTCGCTGGGGTGTACCCATCATTCCGGCAATGATTAGATCAAACTTTCCGGTGAGAAGAGAGGGGATCAAACCTTCCCATTTGGTCGGAATAAATTCTATTTTTACGCCCATGTCCTGTGCTAGTTTTTTAGCCATATCGATTTCAAAGCCGATCCATTCCCCTGTCTTGCTCTGCATTGCCCAGGGAACAAAAGTGGATATCCCGACCCTGAGTTTTCCATTCCGAATCACCTTTTCAATTGTACTGGCTTTTCGAAGCTCTTTTTGGACATCGACGGCAAAGACGGCACCAGCAAAACAGAAAATCATGATAAGGACGATAATATTCATTTTTAATAGGAAATGCTTTTTCATTTTATACTCCTTTTATACTCTTTTTTTGTTAAAGATAAGTGGCTATCAAAGTCCTAGGGCACACCCCTGGCATCACCTCCTTTCCGGCGAGTTCATTATAAAATCTGGCTCAGAAAAAGCTTGGTTCGCTCTTTCTGGGGATGAATAAAAAAATGCTCCGCTGTCCCTTCTTCGACTATTTCTCCGTCTTCCATAAAGATCACCCAATCGCTGACCTCACGGGCAAACCCCATTTCATGGGTGACGACGATCATCGTCATTCCCTCCCGGGCAAGGTTTTTCATTACGGTCAGTACTTCCCCGATCATTTCCGGATCGAGGGCACTTGTGGCTTCATCAAAAAGCATTACCTTCGGCTTCATGGCCAGGGCTCGAGCGATGGCAACGCGTTGTTGTTGTCCCCCGCTGAGTTGTGCAGGGTAGCTGTCCATTTTTTCTGGAATATCGACCTTTTCCAAAAGTTCCATGGCGATCCTTTTGGCTTCGCCTTTGCTCTTTTTACGCACTAGCGTTAGCGCCAGAGTTATGTTGTCGATAACGGTCATATGCGGAAAAAGATTGAACAACTGAAAAACCATTCCAACCTCCTTCCGGATTTCCAGTCTGTTCTTTTTGTTGTCATCGAGCGGAGTTCCATCAATTGTGATCGATCCCTGGTCAATTTCTTCCAACCCGTTGAGGCATCTGAGGAAGGTCGATTTCCCGGAACCGGACGGTCCAATAACAACCACCACTTCGGACCGGCGGATGTTGGCAGAAAAGTTGCTCAGTGCACGAACACCATTGGAAAACGTTTTGCTGATTTTATCGACCTTGATTATATATTCACCCAGCTCCTTTTGTTTCATGCGGTTTTCCCCTCGCCCCTTTAGTATTCAACCTTGAAACGTCTTTCCATCAGGCCGACAATCTGGGACAGCAGAATTGCCATCGCGAGATAAATGGCAGCAATAGCAAAGTAGACTTCGAAGACAAGAAAAGTTTCAGCCACAATCGCGTTGGCCTGCATGGTCATATCATATACCGCAATGACACTGACCAGCGAAGAATCCTTTATGAGCGATATGGCCTGGCTTGTCAAAGGGGGTAAAATGCGTCGGATGGCCTGGGGAAGGATAATCTTTTTATAGGTATGATAGGTACTGAGACCAAGACTATGGGCGGCTTCCCACTGTCCCTTGTTGATAGAAACGATTCCGGCACGATAAATTTCTGAAGCATAGGCACCCTCAAACAGGCTTAACGCTAAAATCGCTGCCGCCATGCGCTCGATATTGAGTATCGGCGCCACAATGAAATAGATAAAATAGAGTTGTACAAGAAGCGGAGTGTTACGAGTGGTCTCCAAATAGAACCTGGAAACGAATCTCGCCCCCATCGAATCGGACAGCCGCATCAGGGCGGAGACCAGTCCAATAATATAGGTCAAAATCAGACTGATCCACACAATTTGCAGCGTTATCTTTAAACCCGATAGGATTGGCCCTGCGGCAATTTGATTGTTTTCAAATGAAATCAGGTAGCGTGGAACTCTGAACCATTGCCAAAAATATCCCTGATTTTCGGCCCCCCGACTGGCAATCCAAATGATCCCGGTAATCAGCAGAATAAAACCTGCTACATCCAGCACCTTTGAACGCTTAACTATTAATCGGCCTCTTTTAAACAACCCAGTGATATAATCCAATTTTCAAGTAAAAAAGAATCAGCAAATCCGTTCATTGGGGCTTTTTCGAACCAAAAAATGTATAGAATTTTTTGATGAGAGATTCTACCCTTTTAACGAAGGTATATAAAGGAACAAAGCCCATGTCAAATAGGTATTATTTTTGAAAAAGTATTCAATCTACTTGAAAACTTAATTGGTATCACGTTAATAAGAGAGCAGGCGCCCAATTTAATCCGTCATTTGGTGTTGTTGATGGAGGGATAACGCCTGGTCGGGGTATGTCCCGATCAATAAAAATATTTTTTTCTGTTCAGGTTTATAAATGCAGCACAATGGAATTGGAGGGCAATTATGTCACTAGAACAACTGGGTAAATTGGTTGAAGCGTGCGAAAAAGAAGAAAGTGAAGCGCTTGCCAATAAACTCATAAATGACGGAATCGATCCCCTTTTGATACTTAAAACGCTTACACAAACGATGCAACAGATTGGTGATCGATTTGCCCGTCTGGATATTTTTTTACCGGAGGTCATGCTGGCCGGGGAGGCCATGACGGCGGTTGTGGATATTGTACGACCTGCAATGGACACCACGGCGAAGCAAATTACAAAAGGCAAGGTCGTTTTAGGAGTCGTTAGGGGTGATTTGCATGAGATCGGAAAAAACATCGTCAAACTCATGCTGGAGATCAATGGGTTTGAGGTAAAAGATCTCGGTTACGATGTGGATTCTCTAGAATTTATCAAAGAGGCGGAGGCGATGGGCGCGGATTTTATCGGCACCTCATCCCTAATGACGACAACCATGCCCCGACAAAAGGAAATCATCGAATTTCTTAAAGACAAAGGGTTGAGGGATAAATACAAGGTGGTCATTGGCGGCGCACCAACGTCTCAACTGTGGACAGAAAAAATCGAGGCAGATCTTTATTGTGAAGCTGCAAATTCAGCTCCAAAATTAATGGCAGACCTGTTGGAAAAGTAGAAAAATCTTTCAAAATTTTCACCTATTGGAGGTAAGCGATGACAACAGCCTATCGTCTATTGGAAATGATCGAACGGTCCGACACCGGGCCTCATATTGACGAGGATGATTTTCTTCCCAGACTTTTCACGCCGACACTCAATAAGATCATCAAAAAATACGATATCAAATATGATCCCAAAACCCCTGTACCGGCTGATGATCAGATGAGTGACAGGATCTGGGAGGCCGGCTGGGAATTGTTTCGTGAGGTGGGCGTATTTAACACAGATTCTCATCGAATCATCAAGGTTTCTGATCAGGAAATCAAAGAAGCCCTCTATTTTGCCAAAGGTGCGTACTCGGTCGGCAGCGGAAAGGACAAATTAATATGGAAACACAGAAGTGTCGAGGATACTGAGCCACCGTTTTGTATTCTGAGCCCTGACATCACCTGTGACGAAAACCTTCACCACTCCATGTGCCTGGCCTATTTGAAGGAACCGTTGCTGGATGGTTTCTGTGCCCCAATTTTGGAGTACGCCGCCGGCCAGCTCATCGCATCCGGAAGCCCCACTGAAATCAATGGTTGCATTCAACATATTTACAATCTTAGACTTGCTGCAAAACAATTGGGACGGCCCGGTACATTTCTAGTGGCGGTCGGAACCGCTGAACACGACAGCGGACAGATTGCGGTTTCCGACAATGAATGGGGTGTGCGGACAACAGACGCCCGCCTTGTCGGGTCCCTTACCGAATTTAAGACGGCAAACACCTTGCTGAATCGAGTCATTCACTATGCACAATACGGATGCTACACAGGACACCTTACCGGTCCCATTTACGGGGGATGGTGCGGCGGATCGGAGGGAATTGCTGTAACCCTTGTGGGATACACCCTCATGGGTCTCGTTATACATGGCGCCATGTTCAGTCAACATTTTCCTTTTCACCTCAATTGGGGGTCCAACACCACCCGTGAACTGCTCTGGGCCATCTCCATGGCGGGTCAGGCCCTTTCCAGAAACAGCAAACTCCTCTATACGTCAAACGGGTTTGCCAACGCCGGACCCATGACGGAAATGCTCTTTTACGAAACAGCCTGCCACGCGCTGGTCAGCACGGTAACGGGGTGGCATCTGTGGGAAATGGCCTCAACACGTAATAAGTATCGAAACCGGGCCACACCCCTGGAGGCGAGGCTCGGTTGTGAAGTCGGTCACGCGGTAGCCCGCCAGGGTATGACGCGTGAGGAAGCCAATGAGCTTACCCTTAGACTGTTGGCAAAGTATGAAGATCAGGCAGACAACGCTCCTTTAGGAAAAGAATACCAGGAGTGCTATGATGTGGCCACTGCTTTACCTGTAAAAGCGCATTATGATATGTACCTGAAAATCAAAGATGAACTATCTGAAATGGGAATCGAATTCCCGTACTAAACACAAAACAGAGACCTGATAGCCATGAATACTGGCTTTAAATCACAATGTGTCCCATCTTACCGCATTTTGACCCCGGATCAGATTGAGCATTTCCATTTTGCAACGATGGAAATTCTGGAAACGGTGGGCGTAAAAGTCCTCTACGCGGAGGCAGTTGAATTGATGTGCGATGCCGGCTGCCGGATGAAGGAAGACAATATTGTTCTGGTTCCCAATTGGTTGGTTGAAAAATGCATCCGCAGCGCGCCGGATCAGATAACTATCTTCAACAGATTGGGCCAAAAAGCGATGCATCTGGCGGGAAACCGGGTTCACTTCGGTCTGGGAACCGATCTGATCCAAACATATGACTTGAGAACAGGCAAGCTCCGGCAGTCAAGATTGCAAGATGTTGCGGATGCCGCGAAAATTTCCGACTATTTCGATGAGATCGATTTTATCGCTTCCTATGCACTTCCTTTTGATTCACCGGCAAACCTGATGTGTATCGATTCATTTAAAACAGAATTGGAGAATTCCGTCAAACCGATATTTTTCACAGCAGCAGGACAGGAGGACCTCTCTTTTATTCATGAAATGGCGACTGCGGTAACAGGGGGGGAAAAAGCCTTTAGGAAAAAACCTAATGTTATCCATTATTCAGAGCCGTTAAGCCCACTGGTTCATACCAGCGGCGCAATAAAAAAACTTTTTTTCTGCGCAGACAAGGGGGTGCCGGTTTGTTATACGCCCGGCATGATGTCCGGGGCCAGCGCGCCGGTGACCCTTGCGGGCGCAATAATACAGGGCAATGCAGAAGCATTGAGCGGCGTGGTGCTACATCAGTTAAGAGCCAAAGGCGCACCGATCATTTCGGGCTTTGGCATGGCCACGATGGACATGAAGACCTCAGCCTGTGTGTATGGTTGTCCTGAATACAGAATGGCGCTTTCTGCTTGTGCGGACCTTTATCATTATTATGGTATCCCCATGTGGGGAACCGCCGGTGCCAGTGATTCCAATTGTCTGGACCAGCAAGCAGGCATGGAATGGGCCATGTCGCTCCTGATTGACGGACTGAACGGTGCCAATTTAATTCATGATGTCGCCTATTTGGGGCAGGGGCTTGTGGGACATCCAGCCGGGATTGTCATGTGTTCTGAGATAATCAGTTATGTAAAGCATTTTGTTAACGGATTTAAAATGGACACGGTTCATATGGCCAAGGACGTTATTCGCGAGGTAGGACCAGCAGGAAATTTTCTATCAACCGATCATACCATGAAATTTTTCAAACAGGCCCATTGGCAGTCGATGTTTTGCAATCGAGACACCCCGGAAACATGGGCAATGAAAGGAAGTCCGAACTGGGGAGAAGTTTCAACACAAAAGGCAATTGAAATTCTTGATTCCCACAAACCTGAATCTCTTTCAGATACCGTACGGCAGGACCTGGTTGAAATTCGCGCCAGTGCAAAATCCGCCCTAGGTGACAAAAGTTTTGAAACATAGTAACGCAAGTTTCGCACCATTGACTTTACAAAGACTCGCCTTCGGCAAAACTCTCAAGCGTTCATCAAGGGACGGGACATGGTCTTTTGAAGAACCCTGCATCCCCGAATGTTGGGATCTTCGCTGCGCTTGGACAAGCTATGGGGAATGCCCTCGCTGTTTCGGTTCAACCGTGTGAATGGGATGAATCCTCTCCCATGATCCGGACGCAACGGCTCGATCCGGATGTGCCCCTATGCCCATGCGAGAATCAAGCACATCCACCCTTGGAGAGGCGTGCAAATTAGACGGTGTAAAGGGAGTCCTGGTGGGCGGGGATATACAGGTGGGCGGATTGATAGCCGGGGTCGGGCAAAGGTTGATCAGTGGGATCGCTTAAAACGAGCCCAAGCAAAAACTACTGAAGTTCTTTTTTCAATGAGAGCTTATTCATACACCAGCATACAGCAAAAGCAATGCTGCTGTAAAAATAGTAAAAGAGGTGCATTGGAAAAGCCATGAAAGTAAACATTATACCCCTTCGTCTAAAAAAAAACCAATACAGCCTATAGTTCAATATCAATATAGCTATCAAGAAAAGAGGTATCCAGTAAAAAAACGAAGATGAAAATACTGAAACGAGAAGAAACAGAGCCGTCAGATCCACCAGGAACGCGCTTATCCTGTGGGATTTCTTAAGATTGAGGTCATTGTCCATGCCGCTGCTTTGAAGTATCAGCCTTGACCATGGAATTGCCCTATGTAAAATTTCCACACGAAGAAGCGCTCCGAACTTCCACTCCTTGAGGTGTTTGACCTGCAGGTCTTTATCAAACAGGATACTGTAACCCAATCTCTTCATCCGCACGCCCATCTCAATATCCTCAATTGAAGGCTTTGAAAAACGGCTGTGATCAAATCCGCCCATTTTTTCAAATACCTCCCTGCGGACAGCCCCGCAACCGGCCCAGAATGTCTTTGCCTCACTGCTGGACCGCTGGTGTATGAAATGGTGAAAAAGGTTTTTATATTGAGAAACAAAATTTCTTTCTGCAGGATTGTCATCGTAAGAACCGAATACGGCCGCAATATCAGTATCTTTTTTAAAGTCAGCGACCACCCTTGCAATGGTATTTCGATAAATCTGTACATCTGAATCGATAAAAAACAGGATATCCCCTTTTGTTTTTAATGCAGCATGGTTTCGTGCTGCAGACGGGCCTGATTGCTGAGAAAATTGAATGCGAATAACATCGTATCTTCCGGTCAGCTCCGCAGTATCATCTGTAGAGGCGTCATCAACAACCACGACCTCATAGGGTGAATAGGAGGATGCTAACAAGGCTTCAAGGCAGCGTTCTACATATCTGGCCGAATTATGTGTGGGTATAATGACTGAAACAAGCGGTCGCTTATCCATTAATATTACCCCTTAAGATTACCAATTCTTTAACCATTATAATTGTACTGACCTGGAGAATCAATTGACATAAAAGGGAACCGAATTTATACTTATCCGGTGACGGATTCTCACATAACAGATCTCGCCCCATCTACGCTGACAAAAAACCTGTTCACGGTCTTTACAGGAAATATCTCTGCCGCAGCAATCGGGTTTCTGACAATACTGATAATTTCCAGGATGCTTACAGTAAATGATTTTGGTCTCTTTAATCTCGCGATATCATTCATGCTGATTGGCTCCGCGGTATCGGCTTTGGGCATGCAAATCCCGATGGTAAAATTTGTCTCTTCTTATCTCGCAGTTCAAAATATAGCAGAAGCCAATCAAGTGCTCAAGATAACACTTGCTGTAAGGATGATAACCGTGGCTCTTCTCGCGTTTATTGCATTCAACACTGCTGCATTAATATCTACCAAGGTCTATAATTATCCGGTCGCGGTAGGAATGCGAGTTACCCCGCACCCCCCCCAGTCTGGATAGAAATGCGGCGCGCGTCACCTTAGGGTTCGGTGGCAAATCCATGGATTTCTCCATGGGCCTCAGTCCGACTCCCATAGTCCACGTTTCCGCAAGCCCCCGGTGTCATCCCGGACGGTCGGATTTGCGGCGTTCGCCTTGAAAAGAGACCCGAGTCCGGTTGGCGACCACGGCATTTTCCCGATTAGCCTTCCTCAGACGGCCGAAGCTTAAGTGCCTGCTCACATACACCCCGTACCATATGAGTTTGCTACTCGGCTCGTAATGAAGGTTCATTTACCATCATTGCCAGGTTCTGTGTCCTGCGATGGTTTCATTTCACTACCGCCATGTGCCGAGAGTCCCTTTGCCCAAAACAGGTGTTACCTGCTTTGGCATGACATCTTGCATCATGTCAGAAGGCGTTACCCTTCCTTCATCGCTCATACGGGCTCATGCGCCAGACCAAAACCCTCCTGCTTCCTTCAAGCCTCAGCTTGGTCAGCAGGTCTTTGTCCGCCTTGGGCGGACCGCAGGCCCCTGCTGGGAAATGGCCCTTCCCGGCGTTATCTCTGCAATCCTTACATGGTTGCCTGGGCCCTTACCTCGCGGTGTTTCCCCGGCGCATTTGCCCGTTTCTTCCCGGAGAACATCGGCCTCACGTTAGATCTGAGACGTTCGGCACACCGATTTATTCCCACATTGCAACTGCAGCGGGGCACGCATTTCGAGGCTGCAGTCATTCTGTTATGTTCAGGCCCCCATGTTCGCTAGACCCCCAGGTTGCTCCCACCGCTGAAAACTCTCAGGGCAGCCGGGCAGTTTACACCACGCAATGGACATGTGGTATCGCTACATGCCTGAATCGGGCAATTGGCATGGCGGGACTCTCACCCGCTGGATTGCAGCCTTGCCGGTTGCTCCCCAGAACCGTACGTGAACCTCTCGATTCATACGGTTCTTGCCAGCCATTCTCTTGAAACCTCTAGGTCTCAAACCGACGCAGAGTGTGTCCAGCTCCTCCCCCGCTTAGCGGGGTTGACTGCCATCCTTTGCGAGCTGGCTCATCCACTTCGCTCCAGCCCCATTACAGGACTTTCAACACTAATACTGGATGATCCGCCCTCTTCATATGCATCGATACTTTCCCCTTTCATGGATCTCACTTATGGGGTTTTCTCTTAACATCATATGAAGAGTTCCCACGTTCCGCACAAAAGCCTAACTCAGATTCATGCCACCTTTACGCCGGAGGCCGCTCAGGCAGTAAGCAGGTTCCCCTAAACTTGTCCTGACCCATAATAGAAACCCAGTTTTGACCTCGTCCATACTCTTTCGACGCCTCATCGAATGGTTCGCTTGCGCTCATCTCTCTGAGTCACACCTGCCACGATCCTATGCCGCGACTTTTTCCAAACGCTCACCACCACGGCTTTTGACCACAGCAGCTTTAGGTGGTTTGAAGCCTGCTCCGAGTCCGCCCCGGCGGATCATCTTTTGTGCAGTTACGCACACTTTATGAAAAAGCGCGCTCGTAGCGCACTACTATGAGATAATCAAAGGTATCGAAATTAATGAATTTATTACATATATCAAATGGATACATGCAACGTATCTCATTTTTGCATCTGGTGTCAAACCATGGTCCCGAAAAATGGAGGGGTTTGGCAAATAAAAAGGGCAAATCCATGTAATAAGATTCACCCCATCAACCTGAGATTACAATCATATATCTCAGGAATTTTCAGAATTGATATGTACCGTTTTGTATGGAATACATCAGATTTTTAAGCGGATAGGAAACTTGTGGTACATAGCAGTAATCACCGGCCCTATGATTGACGATTTCATAGCTCGGTCAAGCTTTCTGAATGCCCCTAATTCTTGCTACTTCAAGACAAAGTTTTAACTTTTCATTTAAAAGCGTTAAATACCGAAACACAATATCACCTTTTACTTCTACTCAAAGTAAAACCTCCAAAATTAATCCAGTACATACGGAAGCTCACCATAGGGCAACCAGCGTACCGGCTCACCCAAAGCAGCTAACGCATCTCCATTTTTTACATTTACAAGTGCTTCGTTTTTTAGAATACGTTTGGCGGAGTAGTAGCATTCGCGATCAAGTCTGGTATCTGCTTCAATGGTATAATAGGCAAAATGTGGAGTAATCAAGACGTTATCTAATTCATAAAAACGGTGTGAAGCGTCGATCGGTTCAGGATCAAAAACATCAATCGCAGCCCCGGCTATTCTTTTTTGGCGAAGAGCATTTATCAACGCTTCTTCCTGGATCAGAGCACCACGGGCAGTATTTATAATAAACGCAGTCGGTTTCATTAATGCCAACTCTCTATCACCGATGAGGTTTCTATTTTCACGGTTTAGTACTGCGTGAACGGATACAAAATCTGCGGCGCATAGCACTTCTTCCAGGGTGGTCAGTTCCACATTATGCCATTCAACAGGAAGTTTTTTTAATCTGGGATCATAAACCTTAATTTTCATATCAAAGCCGGTGCAACGCTTCGTCATCTTTTTGGCGATACGTACAAATCCGACCATACCTACCGTTTTACCTTCCAAATCCGTACCAGCCCACTCACGGGATGTATCGGGCCAGATCCACCCTTTATTTTTGGTTGTATTAACCAGCGGTACCAATTTGCGGGCTAATGCGATCATCATGGCAAAAGCGTGATCTGCGATAGTGCCGGAACCATAATGGGGGCAGTGGCACACCGGGAGCCGGTAGTCGTTAGGCGCCTCGATATCTATTGAGTCAACTCCCACACCCCATTTCAATATGGTTTTTAGGTTTTTCCCAACCTCAATTACCCTGCGTGTAATCTTAGCGTAGCAGACTATGATCAATTCGGCATTAGAAACCTCTTTTATCAAGTTATCTTCCTCATCGCTTTCAGCAACTTAAACTTCCCCTAATGCATTGATTTCAGGCCATACGTTTTGCAACATTTTCATCTTTGCATCTGTCAAAACAATTTTCGCCATAACACCTCCTGTCAAAATCAGGAAATATTGATATCTCCAGATTGGTTCCGACAAACTTATAGTGACCGACCTTGAGAGTATCACAGTTTTTGACCAAGTTGAGGTATATTGAGATAATCACCAGGGTAGGAAAACCTGTGATATTCCCGGATGCGCCATGCTTATTACAATTTGCATTTTATCGGATCATCTCTTTTGATCGATTTGGCGCCTTGCGTTGGCAGCATCCTTTTCAATCCAGGTATATTTAACCTCGGTATAATTCCCATACATCGCTTCCAAATAATCGCCGGGTTTGGCGGGACAGGATACCTTCCCGCCATCAAATGATATTACGGAGAGCGGCAGCACCAGTTCCGAAGGCATTTCAAATTTTCCTTTCCGGTTTTTCTGCAGCAAGCCTTTTGTTGTGAAACGCTCCACAACATTGTTTCCGTTGCTTCGGCTCAACCGATATCCCATCAGGTCAATACGGATTTCGCCACGCATACGTATGCGCTCATAATTAAAGGGCCAAAGCCTTGGGGGATCGTAATGGATAAAAATCTCTTCAATCTTTTCAAATACAATTACCTGATAATGTGCATGCCTCGCAATTTTATTAATGCTGGCAACCATTTTTTGCCAAGTGTTTTCTTCGGTTAGGAGAAAAGATATATCAACATCATCTTCCCAAGCCAAAAGATTACCGTTTTCGCGTACTGCACCCAAAAGCGTTCCACCTTCAATCCAGTGTAAAACTCCTATTTTCGCCAGATCTGAATCAATCCGGTGAAGCATCTCCAGCAGGTTGTCGCGACAGCAGGGTGGGGTATTAAGCCCTAGCGTATTTACGTAATAATCCATTGGACAAGGGAACGATTGTTGGGTACAACCCAACCAGTCTATTTGTTCCTGTACAGTTTGTAATTCGGGAATGCGGTGTTTTTTGGCAAACCTTTTAATATCGCCGTTGGCCTGGGCCTTTACAACCAATAAACTGTGCTCGTCAATCGTTTTGGCCTTTTTGTATCGTTGCTTCATCCATAAACGCAGATACCAAAAGGATTCTATAAATATCGCAGTGATCAGCAGGGATCGTAATTTAAGATTCGAAACGTAAAACAGCAGGATGAGCGCCGGCAACAGTAACCCTATTTCAATCCGGGGTGCATTCCTTGCAATAAACTGCACCAGCAGCGGTCTTGGGGGTAATAAAGCATATGCCGGGGCGGCGATGATATAAAACAACAGGGCAATACCTGTAACGGAAATAAACAGAATCCACAGATCGACGATTGCTCCTGAAATCGAAATATAACCGCTTAAAACCGTCAGCAAAAGCACCCCGACAAGTTTGTCTCTCATAGAAACCGGTATCCAGTTTCGCGGTTTTCGCAGAAGATGTAAGAACCAGAAATAAATAATCAGGTAGAGGACTGCCGCTACGAGGCTCTTTAATATCATTTCAGTTATCCCGACTCAGGCCATAAACAACTTTAATATCCATTTCTACCTCCAAACGATCATTACTATCGATACGGCAAATGATACGTAGTGATGCGCCAAATGAATACGTTAATTAAAAATCTAAGGTAAGGAAAAATGGTGGGGAATTGTTCGGACCTTCACAAGTCCGGTTTCTCAAGAAATCTGCAACATTTTAATTGCAATGTTCAGTCTACCGAATTTGTATTCAAATGTCAAGATAATCTAACAAAATTCAAGACCCAAAGACGAATCTGCGGTTAAAAAAGCAGTTTCTCGATGATGATCTTTCCGTGGTTATCATATTTTACGTGAACCCTGCGACGGAAAGACCGATCGGACGGTTTTGAGGGAAAAAAGTATAGATGGGATTGACAACGACAGTCGGAGGACCCAAAACCCACAAGAGGGATGGATGACCCCTTTAAGCTGTCTATGATTTCAGTCCATTGGTGCTCACGATGAATAGGATCGTATGTATACCACACCTCTTCCAAATTGTTAGATAATCTCAGATAGTCGATGTGCCAGCGCGGGTAGCCGGATGATCTTCCATGATGAGCAACACGTGCAGCCAAACCACCCGGCCCAAAAGCGCTTCCCACATAAACATAAAACCCCGGCTTGACTCGAAGTTGTCCAAGTTTTCCGACGGCAATCAACCGCTCAATTGACGACCGAAAGACCAGTGAATATGTTCCGGAATGAGAAAGCATTAAAAATGATTTGGTTCTTCTCCAATTTATTTGGAGAAGAGGGTCCAAGGATTCCAGGAGTCAAGGTTTCAAGGGTTTGTTTTCTAAAGACTTTATCAGCGTTTTTAACATTCTTTCGATTTCTGCTATGTCTTTTTTTGTTGTAATTCTGTAGCATTAAGAACTAAGTTTGCGCCTTACGGCTTGAAAAAATGCACTGCGTGTCACTCGAACCCTTGAATCCTCGACCCCTTGTACCCTCTGGGATAACACCTGCTTAATTGGAAATAACCCATTTATTTCGCCTTAATTAACTACAACTAATCGGGAGATGATCCAATGATTTAAATTCCTGATTAAAAGCATCTAACCGAAATTGCCATATAATTTCAGGGTATTCTCCGATACCGCTTCAATGATCTCATCTTTACGGATATTCTTTATCTCTGCAATGGCCTCGACTGAAATGACAAGGTTTGCGGGTTCGTTGCGTTCATCCGGAGAGGGCCCCAGGACCGGGCTGTCGGTTTCGATTAATAGACATGAAAGCGGTAGTCGTTTTACAAGCTTTTGTTTCTGACGCGAACGGATGATTGATGGGGGAATTGAAAAAAAATAGCCGGCCTCCACAGCCGGTAGTGCCGCGTCCGCCCTACCATCAAAGGCGTGCATTTGAACCTGGGTTGCGCCGCTTTCAAGCAACAACGAAACAGCATGTCGCCCGGCGGATCGAGAATGAATGTTTAATGGTAAATTCAGTTTTTTAGCCAGGTTGATAAAGCCCTTGAAAATTTCTTTTTGCACTTCCTTTTCTGTTTCATCCTTTACAGCCCAAAAATCGAGCCCAACCTCGCCGATAGCTGTAAGCCTTTCACGTTCCTGGTAAATAAACCGGTGCATTTCCCTTGCCTGATCAAGGTCCAGATGAGTTGGATAAAGTCCTGCAGCCGGCCTTAACATCGGGTATTTTGCAGCCAGATCCAGATTTTTTCTGGCATCTGAAATATTTTCACCGACGGCAATAATAGTGCCGACCCCTGACATCCGGGCTCTCTCAAGGACCTCCAAACGGTCATTATCAAAGGCTGGATCACACAGGTGAGCATGGGTATCCACAGGTTTTTTTTGGCCTGATTTCAATATTTATTACCCCTCTGTCCACATCCTAAAAATTTGGACTCTCCCTAAACGATATTTAATGAATCAAAGAACAATGTCTGTCCGTGGTTTATCTCCACGTAGCGATCCTGCAGCCCCGCCTTTTGCATTTCTTGTTTTATTTCCATTGACGGAAAATGAACCGGTTCATCCCCCAAACGAAACGTTCCCCAGTGAACGATCATCAAGTGTTTCGCCTTCAATTCCTGAAAAGCCCGGACGGTTTCGGCCGGATTTATGTGACTGTCCGTCATAAACCAGCGCGGTTCATAGGCACCGAGGTTGAATATGGCCAGATCGATTTTAAATTCATTGCCGATTTCCGAAAAACGATCAAAATAGGCGGTATCTCCGGAGATATAGATAACCGGTCCGCTGACAGATTTGACTAAGTAGGAACCCCATAACGATCTATTTGGGCCGACAATTGGATTTCGCATTGTCCAATGATGGCACGGTAACAGGGTAATTTCCCAGTTACCCTGGGTCAAGGTATCAAACCAATCCAGTTGATCTCGGTTGGTCATCCCCAGCCCCTTGAAAATGGAATTATAGCCCACCGGGCTGATGATATGTGTCTTTTTATTGAAATGGGATAAAGATTTTTTATCCAAATGATCATAATGTCCATGGGTAATCAGGAGATGTTTGGGGTTGGGTAACTCTCTGATATCAAAATGCAGTGGTGTAAAATCTTTGATAAAACGAAAAATATTAAAAAAGACCGGGTCAATATAAATATAATCGTCGCCGTCTTTGATGATCAACGTAGCATGTTTCAAAAAAGTAATCCCAAGTCCCTTATATTCTTTTAGAAGGCGCCAGTCCATCTTAACCGGGACAACCGGTTCATTTGGGTAGAATTGTCTGAACCGGTTTTCGCTAAACAGTTTCCAGCGCATTACCCGCCACAGATTTCCATGTTTTCGCCCGCCGAAAGGATTCAAATAGCGGTCCGATCCGTGATGAAGTTTTCTTTCCGCGATTTCCCGTAACCGCATTTTATTCGCACGCCTCCAATTAACATCCGCAGCAACCTTTTGGTCCCTTGCCATAGAGAACCAGAGCATATGGACCGATACCGCTGTTTTAAACCCCTCAAAAAGCCTTTGTATAAAGAAGCGACGGGTCATCGTTCCAAGTTCTCCCAAACCCCATTAAGATGATGTTGACCAAAATCCGCCATCTTTTAACCGTGTGGCAGGCTTCTTTTTCCTAAAACCCGCTTGAAAGAATCAATCGATCAGTATACATTCATCCGTATCAAAATTCTACACCAATGGGAAATTATATGGCGCCTGCCTTAACATTTTCACTATCACACGGGAGCATATGGATGGAAATTACGCAAAAAATAATGGATATGCTGAACGACAACCCGCTCTACAAGACATTGGGAATCAGAATCATGGAAGCAGGGCAGGGAAAAGCATGTTCGCGTTTGAAACCGGATGAAAAGCTCTGCTGGCCATTTCCCGGTCAGCCCCACGGCGGTGTCCTCTTCACTCAGATGGATGCGACCATGGCATGGGCTGTATTTTCCGAATTGGATGAGAAGTATAACTGTGCCACGATTCACCTCGGCATAGATTATACGGCTCCAGCAAAAGGAAATTCTTTTACCTGTTCGGCCCGGGTAACCCACCGCACGGGGCGTTTAAGTTTTGTCAGGGCTGAAATCCACGGCATGAACCGGCAATTGTTGGCCATGGGTCAAGCCACCTTCCGGGTGATCAGCGCCGATCTAAAAATGACCGGCATGTCAATGAAAGGTCGTTAAGCGGGAAATTAGATTCCCGGTATCGTCAAATTCCAGTTTTAAATCTTTTTCACCGACAATCAGATCAATCATTTCTTTCAAGTCATCCAAGCATGCATGGGAGACCAACAACCGTTTCAGATCCAAGGTGCTTTTTATGTGAACAATCCGCAAATCGGCGAGTGTATACGGTCTAAGTGTCATCAGAGCGGCATCGATCGCCTGACGATCATTCGGATAGGTCAACGGTATCTTTCCGGACTCAGGACAGCACGCTGTCAGACAGTTGATGGCTGTGACCTGAAAATTTATTTTACTCACCAGCCTCTGGGTGGTAAAGTCCGCCTGGCCGATGCCAAGGGCGCTTCCTTCGCTGGCATCAGTCAGATCCCGGACAAAGATCCGGGTAATTTTCGGCCATGGCCTTTGCACACCATAGGCACAAACATCCCGGCCCACCACATTCGGGTCTATCCCTTCACCACTTATATCCTTTCCCATTTCATCTATTATCAGGAAATCGATCTCGTCCAGGGGCAATCTTGGCATTTCATCACGTACAATTTTTAAGAGATTGCTCTCGACAGCCTCGATCTCGTCCGCGAGCTCCATTTTAATCTCAGCCAGCTCCTGTTTCTGATTCTCAACAAGCGCCACACCAAATAAAACGTTGTAGCGTTTTAACAGCTCCTTTCCGGCTGAATTGATAATGGTGTACTGATCCCGGACCAACGAGAGCCTGTGGTAGTGCTCGGCGCCAACTTGATTTCCCAGCCCGATGGCCATCATCTTGATAATACCGCTCTCCGTAGCGCCGATAAAATTGGTGTGGGGTTTGATCCGGTTTATAAGCACAATCCCGTCAGCTTCATGGGCCAGCCGGTCGATAAACAAAGGGATTCCGTCGACTTCGCCCATGGTTTCCACATCCATGGTAGCCCGAACCGGGGCGCCCACGCTGCCTTCGGTGATACCTCTCATGCGCAGCACCTCGATTTGGCCTTCGGCAATTGCTCCGCCGTGTGAACCCATGGCCGGTATTACGAATGGCTTACAACCGGCCTCTTTTAGCTTTTGAATGATTGATCGGACAACTGTACAAAGATCCGCAATGCCACGACTTCCAACTGCAACTGCCACTTTCAATCCCGGAGAAAGAACAAGGCTATTGATCAACCGATTCCATTCCCTGTCGATTTCTTCCGGCACATTCACCGGCGGGAGCACATTCATGCGCTGTTCTATCATTCTCATCTTCGGAAGCTTTAAATCATCCATTTGCGTGACGCGCATCGTTTATTATCCTGTTAATTATCTCAACTTGAAATCGTTGAAAATGTTCGGCTTTGTTCGAGGCCGGAAAATGAAAGGTTTCTTACCTTATGCCTTTCAAACACAACTGCGATCTGAGGTCAAGCCTTTGATATTTTTCTTTATCATCGCAAAATATAGTTGAGTTGACTTATCTTCGCCTTTTACTTATTGTCCCTTAAAAACCAATTTGGACCTGAAACCGTGGCGGACCCAAGATCCTGTTCAATCAGAACGGCAACATCTTCACAGGCAGTTAGAATACAGCATAAACATTATTTAAAGGAGATATTTTAAAATGAAAAAAAATCTTAGAATTGGCGACACAGCGTCAATTACAAAAACTATTACCCAGGAACACGTGGAACAGTTTGCGGAAATTTCAAATGACAGGAATCCGATTCATTTGGATGATGCATTTGCCAAAACAACAATATTCGGCCGGCGAGTGGCCCACGGTATGTTGGTTGCAGGGTTGTTTTCCGGCCTGTTGGGCCAAACATTACCCGGCGAGGGAACGATTTATCTCGGACAGACGCTCAAATTTGTCAAGCCGGTTTTTATCGGGGATGAAGTCACTGCATCGGTTGAAATCACAAACATCCGTGAAGATAAGCCGATAATCACCCTAAAAACCGTGTGCACCAATCATGACGGAGAGGTGGTTATCGATGGAGAGGCGGTTGTGAGGGTCTGAAACAGATCGAAGCAACATACTAGACTCTCTGTGACGAAGGATTTCAAAAAAAACATGCGGAAAAACAAAATCATTCGGAGCGTCTGTTATTTCTCTGACACTCTGGATATCGGTATATTAAAACAATTAGAAGGGATTACCACCCGTCTTGAGGACCATGATTATACAATTCAGACAAAAAGAATTTGTTCCAAAGATCCGTCGATTGCGACCATCCGTTCCGTTTTTATTGACTCATCGCTTTACTTAAGCGTTGGAACCCTTGATCGTGAAACAGCCCGCAATCAATTAAACGATTTTATTCATACAGACAATGTCGCGTTCAACCTCGACTTAAGCAATGGAGTCGTTCCGGAAGACAGTGACTTTTTATTCAACATCATAAAAAGTAAGCCCAGTAAGACATTCAGCTTCACTTATACTTTTAACAATTCTCCTTCCAGCCCTTACTTCCCTTCGGCTACATATCAGAAAAATGGTTTTTCCATCGGCCTTCAGCCGACTGATTTGTCCATGGATTGCAACTCGTTGGATGAATGGTTTCAAATAATGAAATCGGTCTGGGATGAGATCTTCGAGTTGTTCAACGGCTATTCCTCCTTCCTGGGTATTGATTCTTCGATCGCACCGCTTTTCACCGGGAAAAGCAGTCTGATTCATTTTGTCAGAAGGATTCAAAACTCCTTTTCACATTCATTAACAACAGATCTTTATATCCAAATCAGCAATTTTATAAAGCAAAATAACCCAAAACCGGTCGGGTTATGTGGGATCATGTTGCCATGTCTGGAGGATTTTGAATTGGCCACGGAATATGAAGCCGGTGACTTCTCGATCGAAAGGAATGTATACTTATCCCTTCACTGCGGATTGGGAATCGACACCTATCCGGTTGGAGTAAATGAATCAGCTCGAAAAATTTATGAAATCCTTTGTCTACTACAAGGCCTTTCACAGCGATACCATAAACCTTTATCCGCTAGATTCGTTTCCGATGGCATTGCAAAAATTGGTGAAAAAACAGATCTTAAAAATCCGTATTTAAAGGATGTGATTGTGAACCCGTTGTGATAATTATGATGCCCCTAGACTGTTGTACTGTCAGCTGGGTAGCTGCCTATATACTTCATCGAAATGGTCTGCGCCTCCACCTGTTCCAACAGCCTGGTAATTTTTTTATCTTTTTCTGAACCTTCAAAATCTAGAAAGAAGCTGTAGTTGCCTGGATCCGTGCGGAGCGGCATTGAAGCGATTCGAGTCAAATTGACGTTGGCTTCCGCAAACAGCTTGAGCACGCCGAACAGACTGCCGGCTTGGTGGGATACCGCAAAAATAATCGAGGTTTTATCTCCATCACCGGCATAAGGTTCCCGGGACAGAAGCAAAAACCGCGTGGAGTTGGAAGGACCGTCCTCAATACCCTCTTTTATAATTTCGAGGTTATACAGTTCGGCGCATAGAGCACTAGCGATGGCAGCGGCGGCCTTAGGGTTTTCTCTGGCCAGCATCTTAGCTGCTCCCGCTGTATCGTAATACGGACGTGGCTCCAACTTGTTGCGGGAAAGAAATTCCCGACATTGGGCTAGTGCCTGGGGATGGGAGTAAGCCAGGCGGATTTCTCGATAATCTGTCATCTCAGTGGCAAGCAGGCAGTGGTTTACGGTCACCTTGACTTCACCGATGACTTTTAGATTCATCGTTTTGAACAAATCATTTACCTGGGTGACGGCCCCTTCCAGCGAGTTTTCAACCGGTACCACTCCGAGATCGAATTGACCGTCTTCAACCCCTCGGAATACATCGATAAATTCTAGACAGGGAATATAGGCGCCGGCAGGAATCAGACCTCTTGCAGCGACCTCACCATAGGCTCCATGCTCCCCCTGAAATGCGACCAGCTGGCGATCTTCTTCTTGTAGACGTTTGCTCTCTTCGATTATTGTATTGAGTAGTTGTCTGGTAAACGAGCGCTCGATAAGATCTAGATTCAAACGCTCCGCACGGGCCACCAAATCTACTTGGGGTTCCGGATCAGTGACCGTTAGATTAAATTTTTTTAATCGGAGCGCCAGCCCCATTCGTTCCTGAAGTAGGACCAGAAGTTCCCGGTCAATCTTCTCTGTTTTGCTACGAATCTCTTCAAGTTTCATTTTTTCGCCTCTGAATTATTTTTTTCTATGATGCCTGGGTTATCAAGAAAAGATTTCAGCGCTCTTATTCGCCTCATGATATCGATGAACATATCCGGGGTGAGCGCCTGTTCCGCATCGCACAACGCTTCTTCGGGCTTATGATGTACCTCAATGATCAATCCGTCTGAACCGGCAGCTACGGAAGCCAAACTCATGGGACCGATCAAACTGATGCGCCCAGTGCTGTGTGTTGGATCGATAATGATGGGTAAATGTGTCAACTCCTTGATTGCCGGGACGGCACTCAAATCGAGCGTGTTTCGCGTATACTTTTCAAAAGTGCGAATGCCCCGCTCACAGAGAATTACATCCGGATTACCTTCGCTCAGAACATACTCGGCACAATTAAGCCACTCTTCGAACGTGGAATACATCCCACGCTTGAGCAGCACCGGACGCCCCGCCCTCCCCACTTCTTTGAGAAGGGAAAAGTTCTGCATGTTACGCGCTCCGATCTGGAGAACGTCTGCAAACTCAGCCACCCAAGAAACGTCTCGGGGGTCGACAACCTCGGAAACAATTGGCAATCCGGTCTCCTGTCTTGCTTTTTCCAATATCTTCAAACCGCGAAGACCAAGTCCTTGAAAGGCATAGGGAGATGTTCGCGGCTTAAACGCACCCCCACGAAGCATATCCGCTCCGGCATCCTTGACAGCATGGGCGGTCTCCAGAACCTGGCTCTCACTCTCCACGCTGCAGGGCCCGGCAATCACCACAAAACCACGTCCGATTTCAACGTTGGAAACCTTGACAATTGTGCGATCCCCTTTTTTCCCTGATGCGAGTTTAAGATTTTTCACTTTTACGACCCCCAACTATTAAGAAGATAACATTTGCGCCAACCCCTCCAAAGCCAAAAGGTATCCATGGTGCCCGAATCCTGAAATCCGCCCGGTTACAATATCGGCGATCATTGATAGATGACGAAAGGTTTCTCTTTTGTAAATATTGGTCAGGTGTATCTCAATCAACGGCGTATTCAGCATCGAAAGTGCATCCCTGATGGTGATACTGGTGTGTGTAAAAGCTGCGGGATTGATGAGGACTCCATGAAACGTACCCGGTACTTGTTGGATCTTGTCCACTATGTCCCCCTCATGGTTTGACTGAAAGGTCTCGACCGAAAGATCAAGCTCTTCTCCACGTGCCTTTAGTTTGGCATTTATTCCGTCAAGCGTCTGATGACCGTATATATCAGGTTCTCTCTTTCCAAGCAGGTTCAGGTTAGGTCCATGGATAACCAGGATTTTTTTGCGATTGGTGTTCTTTTCCATATAATTTACTCCAAAATTATTAAAATTTTTCAAAGTCCAGTTCTCTATCTGGCGTTGCCAAACAACCCGATAAATAAGATTTCATCAGCTATGCCGTTTATTCCTCAAACGCACGCTTTATCATTTAATCGATCGCTAATTTTCTTCATTGCCTCCATAAACGCAATTCGTTTCTCTTTTGCATATGGATTATATTGATGCATGTCATAAAACAGTTGCCAGCTATCATGATCCACCACATCGAGTATATGCAGCAATCTTTTGTAGCCTTCGGTATCGATATTGAGAGGCCCGGCGCCGAACTCGGACAATGCTCTTCCAATAAAATGGGTCAGGGCAAGACTGGCTGCAATTTGTTCATCATGGTCCTTTGGCGTTGATTCGATAACCATCAATCCCTTCGCAGAGAGGTAGGATTTGATCTTTTGATACAGCTTTTCCTTGATCCTTACCCGCCCCAAAAAGATCTTTCTATTTTCCAGAGAATCCGATGCGCTATCCGGTCCAAACATCGGATGGGTCGCCAAAATTGAAACCGTTTCAGGCAACAAATCTTTCATCCATTGGGAAGGGTGTTCTTTTACCGAACATACGTCCACAACGAGAACATCCTTTTTTAGAACCGGTGCAATTTTTTTTAGGATCTCTTGTAAGGTTGAAATCGGCACACATAAAATAACAATGTCCTGCTGGCAAACCTTTGATAGAGATGCCGCGCGTGCACCGGTTTTTTGAATTTCGGAGGATTTGTCTGTTCGATTAAAAACCAAAACATCAAAATCTTCGGCCAAATATGTTGCAATTAACTTCCCAAAACGTCCAAAACCGAAAATACCGATCATAATACCTCTGATATTTGTTCAAAACCTCTCTTGAGGTTCTCCTCTGAAACGGCAAATGATATCCGGAGGTGATTTGCCATACCAAATGCCTCCCCAGGAACCACCGCCACATTCGCTTTTTCCAAAATGCGTGCAGCCAGTCTGCCCGATGTTTCATCGTCCTTTAAATGAATAGATACGTCCGGAAAAAGATAAAAAGCCCCCCGGGGCCTAACACATCCAAACAACTTTGTGACGTATTGATAGGCGATATCTCTTTTTCGTTGTAATTCAGACCGCCGATTTGAAAGAAAAGATTCATCCAAAGACAGGGCTGTCAACGCGCCGTACTGGGCAAATGTGCAGACATTGCCCGTCAGGTGACTCTGAAGTTTGGAAAGTGCGGCAATAATCTTTTTGGGCGCTGCTACGTAACCGATCCTGAAACCGGTCATGCTGTAACTTTTGGAAAAGCTTTTCGTTACAATCGTTTGATTGCGAATATTTTCGATGTCGTACATACTGCAATGGATATCATCATCATAAACAAAAGCATCGTAGGCTTCATCTGCTACGATAAAAAGATCATGATCCATGGCCAGCCCGGCGACCTTTTTAAGGTCTAACGCGGAATAGACAGCACCGGTGGGATTATTCGGCGAATTTATCAAAATTGCTTTGGTCTTATGTGTAATAGCCTGCTCAATTTCTTCGCAATCGAGCTGGTGATCTTTGGTGGGAACAAATATCGGCCTTCCCCCGGCCATTTTCACCTGTTCGGCTAAGCTGACCCAGAATGGTGCGGGGATAATCACCTCATCCAAAGGATCACAAATAACCTGAAAAATCATAAACAGCGCCTGTTTGGACCCATTTGAGATCAGTATATTATCCGCATCATATCCGCTAAATTGTGCTGCGAGCCGCGCTTGGAGCTGGGGGAGACCGCCAACCGGTCCGTACCGGGTTTTTTTTTCGGCCAGGGCCTTTTTCGTAGATTCTATTATCTCGGAGGGCGTATCAAATTGTGGCTCACCCACGGCAAAATCGATTATCTTTTTCCCGTCCCGCCGCAGGCGCGCTATTAAAGAGGTAAATGAAACCGTTTGTGATCCTTCAATCGACTGAATTTTATTGGACAGTTTCATTTTATCTCAATTTTTGCCTGAGTGCGAGGTCTGCGATGACCAGCGCTGCCATACCTTCGACAATCGGAATGGCCCTTGGCACCACACAGGGGTCATGACGTCCTCCGGCCTCAAGGACAACATCATTGCCATTAAAATCGACGGTTTGTTGGGGCAAGCTGATGGTTGCCGGTGGTTTGAAAGCGATCCGAAAAAGAATCGGTTCTCCGTTGGAAATACCGCCTTGGACACCCCCACTGTGGTTGGTTTTTGTCCCCAGACAATCCCCTTTTTTAATAAACAAATCATTGTGCGCGGAACCCCGCATTTCCGAGCATGCAAAACCCGAACCGATTTCAAACCCTTTGGTCGCGGGGATGGATAACATAGCCTGGGCCAATAAAGCTTCCAGTTTATCAAAAACCGGTTCTCCCAGCCCGGCCGGAAGGTTTCGGCAAACACAGGTAATAACTCCGCCGAGCGAGTCTCCTGCTCTTTGAGCCCCCAAAATTGCTTCTTCTATCTTTTCACTCGTATCTGAATCCGGACATCGAGCAATCGAGCGATCCACATCCTTGCGCGTAATCCCCATAATATCGATGTGGGGTGCTTCGATAGAGTAGACATTGCTGACCCAGGCAACAATTTCAATGCCGTAATCTTCATATAACAATTTTTCTGCAATTGCGCCCCCTGCGACGCGGGCAACCGTTTCCCGAGCGCTGGAACGTCCCCCACCACCCAAAGCCCGAATGCCGTATTTCATCTGATAGGTATAATCAGCGTGGGAGGGTCGTGGAACCGAATGGATCTGCCGGTAATCGCCTGTGCGTTGATTTTTATTTTTTACAATGAGTGAAATCGGCGTACCCAGCGTTTTGCCGTTTTCCACACCGGACAGTATGGAAACCCGGTCTGCCTCGTTTCGTGTGGTCGTTAACCGGCTCTGGGCAGGCCGGCGACGATCGAGCTGTGGTTGGATATCTGCCTCGCTAAGGGTAATTTTAGGTAGGCACCCGTCAACCACGGCGCCAACGCCAGAGCCGTGGGATTCTCCGAATGTGGTGATCCGAAACAATGTACCGAATGAACTGGACATACAATTGCGCTCCCTGTTAAAATACGTTCTCCACACCCATCTCTTTTATCTTCCGGATGATGGTTTTTGAAATTTCAGCCACCCCGATACCGTTGGTATTTATAAAAAAATCACTGGCGTTTTCATAATAAGGATTTCGCTCCAAAAGTGTTTCTTCAATTTCTTCTTTAAGCCCTTTGTCTGTCAATGCCGGTCGCAAATTCCCGGTGTTTTCATCCTGAAGAATTCTTTCCAGAATGGTTAGGGTGGTTGCGCGTAACCAAATGATGGTGCCGCTCTTTTTCATCTTTTCTGCGTTATCCGTGTTAAGCACCATCCCGCCACCGGTCGCAATCACTTGCCGATCTTTTTTGGAAATCTTTTTTAGCGTTGATCGTTCCATGGAGCGAAATACGTTCCATCCTTCTGTATCGACAATCTTCTGAATGCTCTGGCCGGACTCTTGAACGATCAACATGTCCGAATCGACAAAAGACCTGCCCATCATCCGGGCGATCGATTTTCCCACTGTTGTTTTCCCGACACAACGGTATCCAATCAAAAAAATGTTCATCAACCGTATAATCCCTCAAAAACTTGCCAGAAGTCGGGAAAAGATTTTTCAACACAACCTTCATCTCTAATATAAACCCCTGGTACATTCAAACCGGCGATCGCAAAACTCATGGCGATGCGATGATCATTGTAAGTGTCAATTATCGATCCGCACGGCTTCCCGCCCTTGATGACCAGCGCACTATCAGTGGCAGTGGCTTTGATTCCCATTTTGTTCAGCTCGGTCACGACCGCGGTTAAACGATCGCTTTCTTTTGATTTAAGATGCGCAACATTGTAAATCTCCGATGTACCCTCGGCAAACGCTGCCACCAAGGCCAACGTCGGCACCGAATCCGGCATGTCGGACAGATCCGCTTTGATAGCAGAAAGCGTCCCGCCCAAAACGCTGATTCCGTCGGGCTCTTTAAAGATGCGACAACCCATTTTATTTAACAGGTCGACAAACCGGACATCGCCCTGGGGTGAACCAGGCTTGATGCCTATAACCTTTATCCGGGTACCGGTGATAGCGGCCGCACTCCAGAAATAGGCTGCCTGCGAACAATCCCCTTCCACCCAATATTCACCGGTACGGTAAACCTGAGCGCCCGGAACCTTAAATTTCCGATATCCCTCGCGTGTGAGGGTAACACCAAAGGTTTTCATCACCTCCACTGTCATGTCCACATACGGTCTGGATACCGGTCCTTTGGTCACGGTAATTTCAATACCGTTTTCAGTATATGGAGCGATCAGCAGAAGAGCGGAAAGATATTGACTGCTTTTTTCACAATTAATCGCAACCTTATCTCCGGATAACGTTCCCCCAGTCACCTCGACCGGTGGACAACCGTTGTTATTAAGGGATCGGACCGATACGCCAAGTTGTCCGAGTGCATCCAAAAGGTCCTGAATCGGGCGTTCTCCCATCCGTTGTGATCCGGTAAGTGTAAATATTCCTTTTCCGATCGCCGCCACAGCCGTTAACAGCCGCATGGACGTTCCGGAATTTTCGAGATGAATCGGGGAATCGCACGAATTCAGATGCCCCCCCCTTCCATGGACAAGAAAACCATCTGTTTTGACCTCAATCCGAATTCCCATCTGTTCTAGGGCGGTTATTGTCATTTGCGTATCATCGCTGATCAGACCGTTGTTGATCAAAGAAACGCCCTCTGATAATGCCGCTGCGATCAACATCCGGTGTGTAAAGCTTTTCGATCCCGGAACGGTAATCGCGCAATTATTTATTTTCTGCTGCTTAATCTCGATCATCCGCTATTTCATCCGTTAATCCATTATCAGTTTCTATTAACTCTTCAACGCATCCAAAACCGTTGAACGCATGATATCAATCGGTGCTTTTTGATTCGTCCACAATTCAAACTGGAGTGCCCCCTGATTCACAAACATGCCAACGCCATCAATGGTTTCTGCTCCACGTTCCTCCGCCACCTTTAACAACATGGTTTTCAGTGGATTATAAACAATGTCCATGACCACCATCTCCTTGTCCAAAGCCGTACTTTTGACCGGCATCGCTTCTTTATTCGGCGTCATCCCGACCGGAGTGGTGTTGATCAGGACCTGACATCCACTTCGACCAAATTCCGAAAGGGGACGGAATTCTGAATCTAGATCCGATGCCAGCCGCTCACCGTTAATTGTCGATCGATTATAAATCGTGAGTTTTCCGCCAGCCAAAACAATGCCGGTACCTATAGCCCTCGCTGCGCCGCCAGCGCCGATAACGGCAACATCCTTGTTCTTAACAGTCGTTTTTTCGGTCAATGCTTTTATGGCCCCGTGACAATCGGTATTATATCCGATGAGTTTTCCGTTTTTATTGGCAATGGTATTTACGGCACCCACTTTAACCGCCAAATCGTCATGAACATCAAGAAACTCCATTATAGCGACCTTATATGGAACAGTGACACTGATGCCTTTCATATTCAAAGCCCTTATCCCTTTGACCGCGGTGGATAGATCCACAACGTTAAACGCCAGGTAGAGGCCGTTGTAACCCGTCTCTTCAAAAGCCCGGTTGTGCATCACCGGGCTCAGGCTGTGTGCAACCGGATTGCCAAAAAGACCGAAAAGAGATGTATTGGAATTGATCATTTCCCTGTTTTACTTCCACTTTCTCCTTTAAAGGATCCGCTGTACACCACGACCACCGGAAATGATAGCGGTGAAAATATGATGGAGTGCATCATCGCCCAGTGGGCCTTTGTTCCGATCCGTCAACCGATTAATGATTTCTTTTTCCCGGTCCTTGTCTACGATCCGAATACCGCACCGTTTTTTAATGTGGCCAATTTCCTGTGCAAGTAAAAATCGCTTGTTGATCAAGTCTAGAATTTTTTCATCGATTTTATCAATGGCACTTCTCAATGCTCGGATATCCGCATTTAAATCGTCTGTGAAATTATTTGGGTTTGATTTTTTCATCGATCGTATCCTTTAGTTCTTCAAGCGAAATTTTCTCAACAACGGCTGTGCCAATTCCATCCAGTAGTACGAAATTTATAAAATTGCTCTCCCGTTTTTTATCCTTTTCCAGTGCATCAAAGAGTTGCTCATGTTCAGATTCAATCCGGGTCGGAAGTTTCAGGTGCTTCATCAGTGATAGGATTCTTTGTTCATCTTCAACCGCCAAAAGCCCCCTTTTGACTGAAAGGGCCGATGCGATCGTTATGCCCATACTAACAGCTTCGCCGTGTGGAACTCCCATAACTTTTTCGAGCGCATGTCCGAAAGTGTGGCCGAAGTTAAGTATCCGGCGTTCTCCTCTTTCGGTTTCATCTCGGCTGACAATCGATGATTTGAGAGTTACGGAATCAAGTACCAATCTTTCAATAATCTGACTGTCCAGCGCCCTGGCATTCTCATGATTCTGTTCAAGAAATGCAAATAAATCGACATCCCCGATGGCAGCATGCTTAACGATTTCAGCAAATCCGCATAAGATTTCTCTTTCGGATAGGGTTTTTAAAAGATCCAGGTCACAAATCACAAATTCCGGCTGATTAAACACCCCGATCATATTTTTATACCCATTAAAATTAACACCATTTTTACCACCGACACTTGCATCGACCTGCGCCAGAAGGGTGGTGGCGACAAAACCGAACCGAACACCCCGCATAAAGGTCGATGCGACGAATCCGGCAATGTCACATACAATACCGCCGCCTATACCGACAATAAAAGACGAGCGACCCGCTCCGAGTGTTACCAGACGGGTGTAAATATCTTGGACGG
>Ga0255053_10000234_pt1 | contig 30075 bp, 28 predicted proteins | sample JV7_2_22_MG_FD_188635 | JGI IMG/M metagenome (GOLD analysis project Ga0255053, IMG submission 188635) | Seawater microbial communities from Jervis Inlet, British Columbia, Canada - JV7_2_22 | ecosystem: Environmental > Aquatic > Marine > Inlet | place: Canada: British Columbia | collected... | reverse complement strand
GCAACTGCTTTCGGGTGGTGAAAAGGCGCTCACCGCCCTGTCGCTGCTGATCGCCCTTTTCCGCATCAAACCTTCGCCGTTCTGCATCCTCGACGAGGTTGATGCGCCGCTTGACGACGCCAACATCGAGCGATTCTCGGATCTGGTCCACGCCATGACCGAACACACCCAGTTCGTGCTGGTGACCCACAACCGCCGCACAATGGCCCGCGCCGATCTCCTCTACGGCGTCACGATGGAAGAGCCGGGGGTGTCGAAGGTGGTCTCAGTCCGCGTCGAGAACTAACCTTCCCAAGTCCGAGGATTCCGCACTCCTTGGAGGTGCCATCTTTTGCATTGTCTGAGCTGCCACGCCCAAACAACCACCAACGTTCAGGCAGACAATGCAAAAGGTGGCTCCTCTCGAGGGTGATATCCTCCCCCAAATGGTGGCTGAACAAGACACTTGGCGCCTCATCATCGACGGCAACCTCCCCGGCGCCCACAACATGGCGCGCGACGTGGCGATACTTGAGGTCGTTTCGGAGGGCGTTTCGCCACCGACCCTGCGCCTCTACGGCTGGGACCCGCCGTGCCTGACCATCGGCCGCCACCAGGGCGTCGAGGCCGCCGATTTCGATTTCTGCCGCCGGGAGGGCATCGACGTAGTGCGCCGACCCACCGGCGGTCGAGCTTTGCTGCACCACCTCGAGCTCACCTACGCGGTGGCGGCGCCGCTGGGCACGGGACCCCTACCGCGTGGCCTGCAGGACGCCTACCGATTGATCTGCGGAGCTCTGGTGCAGGCGATGCGGGACCTCGGTGTCCACGCCGAGCTCACCGGCGGCGATGTCAACCTGCAGTTTCCAGGACCCCGCTCCACGGTGCCGTGCTTCGAGGCGCCCGCCGGTGGCGAGGTGGTGGTGGGCGGCCGCAAGCTCATCGGCTCGGCGATGCGCTCGCACGGCGGCGCAATCCTCCAGCATGGCGCGATTCTCCTCGACTGGGACGGACGTCTGCAGGCCGGCTCGATGGGCCTCGAAGATGACGCCTCGCTCCGCCCCCGGATCACCACCCTTCGCGGCGAGCTCGCGCACGAGGTGCCGCGCACGGCCCTCGAGGCGACGCTTGTCGAAGCGTTCTCGTCAGCGCTCGGGGTCGGGCTCGAGGCTGGTCAGCCGAGCGACGGCGAACAAATGCGCGAGGAAGAGCTCATCGACTCATTCAACGTCGGCGGATAACGATTCAACATCCTCCCGGATCCTCGGCCTGATCAACGGCAACAACGCCAAAGCTGGCAGCGCGAGAGCAGTGGTGATTCCGAAGAAGACTGCGTAGCCGAGGCTCTCGACACCGATCCCGGTGAAGGCGCCCGCCACGTCACGGGTGAGAGCAAAGAGAGCCGATAGGATGGCGTACTGGGTCGCGGCATGCTCCTTGTCGCAGAGGTTCATGAGGAAGGAGAGGAAGGCCGCAGTGCCGAGACCCTGGGTGAAGGACTCGATCATCGAGGCCACATAGATGCTCTCGCGCGGCAGATCGACGGCCGCCACTACCACATAGCCAACATTCGATACCAGCTGAGCGAGACCGAGCCACAGCAGCGAGCGGAAGATCCCGATCCGATTGACGATCCAGCCTCCCGCCAGTGCGCCGAGAATGGTCAACACCACACCGAGGGTGACCGAGATGAAACCAATCTCGGTCAACGAATATCCCCGGTCGACCCAGAAGGGTTTGACCATCCGGCCGAGGGTCGAATCGCCGACCTTGAAGAGCAGCACGAAAAGTACCACCGGCACCATCTCCCAACGGAGGAGCCAGCGCAGGACCGGCGCCAGGACGTGGCGGCGTTCGGTGTTCTCGAGAGGCACCCGCGGGCTCAGCCATGCGACTCCTGCAAGTGCGAAGAACAGGATCGCCAACGCCACCCACAGGAGGCCCCAGCCGGTGTAGTCGGCAAGGATCAGAAATCCCCCGCCACCGACGAAGAGCGCGACCCGAGCCGCCGAGACCCTGGTGCCGTTGATGCTGCCGATGGTTTTCGGGGTCGACACGTCCACCGCGTAGGCGTCAATGGCGATGTCCTGGGTGGCCGAGGCAGTGGTAAAGAGGAGCAACAGCGACCACATCAAGAACGACGGGTGCGACGCATCCTGGGGCAGGATCGCGAGGGTCGTCGCGCCGAGCACGAAGAGGCAGGCCGTGATCCAGTGTTGGCGGTTGCCGTATCGATCGACCAGAGGCGCCCACAGGAGCTTCCAGGTCCACGGCAGGGAGAGCAGGCTCATGAGCCCGATCTCGCGCAAGGACACCCCGTGCACCCGGAAGAAAACCGGCCACACATCGTAGGCAATCCCGAACGGCAGGCCCTCGGCAAAATAGAGGACCGCGATCCAGAAGAGGACTTTTCGCTTTGTCACCAGGAGATTCTACAGATCTCTACCCGAGTCCGCGCCCGAGTCCGCGTCCGTGCACGAACTCTCTAGATCGCTAGCCCTCCGCTGGAATCGTCGCCACGTCTTTTCGGCGGATCATGATCGCCATACAGATGCCGACCATGATCAGGATCGTGCCGATCCACACCAGCGAGATCAACGGCTTGGTCGAGACGTCGAGCACGAGGCTCGCCGGGGTGGCGCCCTCGGGCGCCAGCGCCGGGTCGTAAACCTGGAGCTGCACCGTACCGCCCTCGGCATCGATACGTCCCGGGCTGAGGGTCATGCCACCGGTACCCGGCACCACGGCCGGTGTGATCACCGGCTCCCCACCCATCCCACCACGATACGTTGGGATGACCTCGATCGCCTGCCCGTCGACCTCCACATTGAAGACAACGCCGAAGTTGATCTTGCCGGCCTCCGGGTCGAAGTCCGACATATCAAAATCATCGAAGACGATATTGAGGCCCTTGTAATTGAGCGTTTCGCCCTTGGCGAGCACCACCGTCCGGCCGATACCGCCTCCGAGGCCGAGGATTTCGACCCGTACCACGCCCTGATCAACGCTCATGCCGGTGGCACGTAGCCTGGCTCCGGCCATCCCCGGGATGTCCACCGCGACCGGCTGCACACCTTCATCGGTCGAGACCATCGAGGGCTCGAGGACGACGGACTCCTTGCCCGGACGCTCGAGACCGACGACAACCCCCACCGTGAGGGCGCCGGGCACCGCGTTCTGGCGCGACATATCGAAGCCGCGGAAGGTCAGGATCCAATCGCGGAAGGAGGTGGGCTGGTCCTTGGCCAGCACCAACCGGCCGGAGACCGGAGCGTCCTTACCGGGCTCGAACTCGACCGGCGCCACATAGAGGTCCTTGGTGAAGAAGGCCTTGATGTCGGGGTTGGCGATCAGCTGATTGGTCTTTTGATTGATCCACATGCGTGGTTTGAGCACGAAGTTCTGGCCCCGGGGCGAGGTCACCTCGACCACCATGGCATCCCGCGCCTGCGGGGTCGGCTTTTCGACACCACGGAAGGTCAGGGTGTAGCCGAGCACCTCGGTGGGGTTGCCCTCGGCCAACCGCACCTTGTGCTGCCGGTCGAACCAACCGGTGGTCAGAAAGGCGAGCAAGAGTAGACCGAGGCCGATATGGGCCACCGGTCCACCCGCCATGCGCCAACGGCCGTTTTTTCCATAATCCACCGTCGCCCAGAGATTGGCGACGATGTTGAACAGAGCGGCGGCAATGTAAATAGTGGCAGGCACGCCCCGCAGACCGAAGGCCAGACCCACCGCCAGCAACACGGCCGTGATGACAAGGGTCATCATGAAGATACGACCTGCACCCTTGCGTGCGCGGCTCCAGCCCAGGAACGGCGTCCCGCCGAGGAAGAGAGCAAAGACAACCGCCAGCCAGAAGCCCATGCGGTTATAGAAATCTGGACCCACCTGGGCCGGTGCGCCCCATAGCCTCGAAATAATTGGCGCCGAGGTACCGAAGAGCACAACCAAACCGATCAGGATCGTCAGAAGAATGCCGACCACGAAGAAGATCGTGCGTGACACAAAGGGCTCGTCACCGACCTCCGCCGGGATCTCACGCCACCGGTAGAGCAGCAGGCCGACCGCCATCAGGAGGAAGAAACCCATGTTGAAGACCAACATCCCGGTGATGCCGAGATCGACAAAGGAGTGGACCGAGAAGTCGGCCAGCACTCCGGACCGGGTGAGGAAGGTTGCGTAGACGACGAGCAGGAAGGATGCGATAGCGAGCACCAGGTTGAGCCGTCGAAAACGCCCACGGCCACGCTGCAGGAGCATGCCGTGGGTCAGGGCGAGGGTCGCCAGCCAGGGCACCAGGGACGCGTTTTCCACCGGATCCCAACCCCAATAACCGCCCCAACCGAGAGTCTCATACGCCCAGTAACCGCCGAGCATGATGGCCGTCCCCAGGGATCCGAGCGACAACAGCACCCAGGGCATCGAGACCTTGGTCCACTCGTCGTAGCGCTGCATCCACAGGGCGGCAATAGCGAACGCGAAGGGTATGCCCAGCGACGCGTAGCCGATGAACATCACCGGTGGGTGGATGACCATCCACGGGTTCTGCAGGAGTGGGTTGAGCCCCTGCCCATCCATCGGCGTCATCGCCGCCGTCAGGCCCTGGTGGAAGCGGAAGGGATCCTGCTTGACAAGCAGGAGAATCAAAGACAGCAGGGTCAGGTTGTAGACCACCATCACCCGCGGCTCGTAGGACCGCGCGTAGCGCATCAGGGGCAACCCGAGCAGGGCCCCAAAGAAGATCCACAGCAAAAAGCTGCCCTCCTGACCGCCCCAGAAGGTGGAGATCAGATAGTGAAGGGGCAGGAGGTTGTCGGAGTAGGCCCAGACGTAGTGCAGCCGGTAGTCGTGGGTGACCAACAGATACATCAACAGCGCCGAACCAACGACGATGGCGAAGGTCATCAGAACGTAGCTCTGCCGCGCCGGCCCCCGCCATCGCTCGGGCGCCCGTATCGACAGCCAGTAGGTGATGGTCGAGGCAATGCCGGCGAGCAACGCCGTCCACATCAGGATAGTTCCTGGAAGATACATGGATTCTCCTATTCGATCACGAGAGCAACGAGCGGTAACGGTCGCCGTACAGGCCAGACCGTATTTAGGTCTCGGATCCGTACTCTCTGACGTCGTCCTCGAGCCCCTGATACTTGGAGGGGCACTTGACCAGTAGCTGCTCGGCGTAGAAGACGCCTTCTCGGTAGCTGCCGACCGCGACGATTTGTACGGCTTCCTCGAAGTTGCCCGGTTTGATGCCGCTGTAGTGGACGGTCAGGGTGTTGCCGTCATCGTCCACCAGGGCAAACCGTAGCTCCTCGGAGGCGTCCAGGTACTCGGTGGAGTTCTCCACCAGCCCGCCCGCCACCTGAACCTTGCGTGCCGAGCGGGATGCTTCCTCGAAGCTGACATACGGCGTCAGGTTTGATTTGAAGGAGGTCGTTCCGTAGGCCAGGAACGCCACCACCAACACGGCGCCCACTGCGTACCAGATGCGACGTTGGCGTCGTGGATCAGTCATTCAGTCCTCCAGACGGCTGACCTTGCGATCGAGCCGGTATACGTAAGCGAAAAGGCCAACCCAAATCATCAGGGTGACCACCATGATGCCCATGAGATCCGTCATTTACAGCACCTCCTGACGGCGCCGTTGCCGGATCGACTCGATCCGGCAGCCGATAGTATATAACCATACGTACAAACCCGTAAATCCTACCAGCGAAGCCATCAACACCTGTGTGTAGCGCGAGTCGAACTCATTGGAACCACGGGTGTTAATGATCGTATCCGGGTGCAGTGACCAATAGATCCGCGGCACCACGAAGACCAGGAAGGGTACGGTGACGAAGGCCAGAATGGCGTAGACAGCCGAAAGACTGGCTCGCCGCTCGGGATCGTCGATGGCCCCGCGCAGCGCCAGATAGGCGGCGTAAATCAGTAACAAAATCGTAATCGAGGTCTGGCGAGGGTCCCAGTTCCAGTAAGCGTTCCACATGATGCGCGCGAAAACGGCGCCAGTGGTAGTGGCAAGCACCGCAAACAGGAGACCGAGGCCGGCGCTGACCGAGGCCCGGATGTCGTCCTTCGGATCTCTCCTCTTCAGGTACATCACGGAGGTGATGCAGGAGACGAGGAAGGCGAGCACGGCGATCCACGCCATCGGGACGTGGAAGAAAACGATCCTCGACGACTCGCCAATAAAACCCTCGGCCGGCCGCACGTAGAAGAAGGCCGCGATTATCACCACCGCGAGCCACACGAGCAACAACCATTTGAGCGCTTCAGAAACCCGCATCAACGAAAAACACTCCCTCTCCGCAATTCCTCACCGCAACCGGCAGAAGCATACCCGATCTCCGTTACAAACAAGCGGCTGTGGCGAGGTATTGCATCAGTCGGCCCAAACAACCGGAAAAAGCATCGCTGAAACAATTGTCATGACGCCGCCCATCGAGAGCACCGCGCGAAGAGTGTTTGCCACAGTCTCCGCGGTGCCGTCAGCGGCGCCTGCCGTGCCCTGGATGAGGAATATCAACAGCGGCAGCAGGAGCGGCAGGGAGAGGACCGAGAACAGGGCGCCGCGAGTCAGTGCGCGGGCGATGATCGCGGCGACAATGGTCGTGATGACCGCCAGCGCGTAGCCCCCGAAAACGAGGATGAGGACGAACCCACCCACCAGCAGGATCTTGTAACCCATGAGGATGCAGTAGAGCGGCACCAGAATCGCCATCAGGAAGTAGATGAGAATCAGGTTGAAACCGAGCTTGCCGAGCCACACGGCCGTCGGCGATGCCGCCAGACGCAGCAACGGCGCGGTGTGGCTTTCCTCCTCCTTGACGAAGGAGCGGTCGAGGCCCGCCAGCGCGGCAAAGAAAATAACGATCCACAGTAGGACCGCGAGCAGGAACGGGCGGTCCTCGGCGGTGATCCGGTAGGGGCCCACTGTGTAGGAGACGGCGGCAAGGACCGTCAGCGCGAAAAGCCCGAGAGCGTTGAGCGCGACCCGGGTGCGAAACTCCGTCCGCAGGTCCTTGGCGGCGACCGCCAGCGCCTCAACCAGCAAGCGTGACATGGTTCTGTCCCCACTTCATTTCGTCTCGATCATTGGTCGCCAGCACCACCGTCTTGCCAATCGCCGCAAGACCATGAACGTATTCTCCAAGCCAGCCCTTGCCTGCCGGGTCGAGGTTTGAGCCGGGCTCGTCGAGGAAGAGCACCGCAGGGTCGTGGAGGAGCGCCTGTGCGATCTTGAGCCGCTGCGCCATACCCGTGGAGTAGCCACGGACCGGCGTTCGGCGGCCCGATTCGAGGCCCACCAGCTCGAGGCATTCGCGGCACCGCTGGTCGGCCTCATCCATGCCACGAACACGAGCGAAGAAGCGCAGGTTCTCCATTGCATCGAGCTCTTCGTAGACCGACATCGCCGGCGCCACCACCCCGAGATGCCATCGCCACTCCTCGCGCGCCGTCTCGTCGCCATTCAGGACGTGGCTGACTGTTCCGCGAGTGGGCCGCAGCAACCCACAGAGGATTGCCAAGAGGGTCGATTTTCCGGACCCATTGGGCCCGGTGATCACCAACACCTCACCCGGCATTGCCTCGCCCGAGACCGCGCGGAAAACCACCCGAAGATCGTAGCGCTTGGCCACATCGGTAAACGAGATTCGGACGCCGTCTGCCATCGCAGGGAAAGATACCACGCACCCGCCCCACCCGGATGCAAGGCCCAGGGCACAAGGTCCAGGGCACAAGGTTCAAGGCACAAGGTACGAGGTACAAGGTACAAGGCGCAGGTGATTGCTGTCGGGAGGGTGGGTAGGCCTTGAACCCTGATCCTTGAGCCTTGTGCCTGGAGCGTGTGGGCGGCTGGGAATGGTTATAATCCCCGCCAATATCCGCCTCGAAAGCGGACGGAGGCCACCTTGACCCAGTACAACGTCATCCTCGACTTCACCATCGCACTCGTCATCGGTTTGATGCTGGGATCGTTTGTCGAGTACACCGTTCACCGCCTCATGCACATGGGCAAGTTCATGGGCAACCGTCACGCGAAGCACCACCGCAACTTCGAGGCCCAGGGATGGTGGGGCGAGTTCACCGATTACTCGCTGCCCGGGCTGCTGATCGCCTGGGCAGGATTTCTGATCTCGATCCCCGCCGGAATCGGCTTCGCAATCGGAACCGTCGGCTACGCTGCATTTGCGGCCTATGCACACCAGGTCCAGCACGAAAAACCCGACCTCGCCTTCTGGCTCGGAGCGCCGATTCACTACCTCCACCACCGCGAAAACATGTGGCACCATAATTTCGGGATCGGGGTGAGCATCTGGGACCGAATGTTCGGCACGCTCAAGGCTGCTGACTGGCGGCCCGAGCGCCCGTTTCGGGACTACCCCCTCAGCGAGTTCGTGAGTATCCGGTGGCGATAGACGCCTCTCCGATCACTCTTCTTTGCTCAAGACGCCGCGCGTCGCCAGCCAGCGAACGGTCCTGAAGGCGAACCACGTCGCCAAAGCCACCACGATCACTGTGAAGAACGACGCCGTCACGCCGACGCCACCCAGCGGCACGAGCGCGATCAGGACCGCGGCCGCGACCCAACGGCCGTAACGCCGCTCGAGCCGGCCGCCGATGAACAACGCCAGCAGGACGCCCGCTGCCGCGATCAGGAGCATCTTCACCATCCGCAAAGCGGTGTCGAACCAGCCAGGGTAGACCCGGATCGGCAGCAGAGTGGCATCGTCGTCGACGATGAGGATTCTCGACACGGTGACCCGCGGCAGCGATTCGACCCCTCCGGGGAGGCCGATGCGCACCGGAAGCGACCCGCGGCGACCTGCGCCCTGCCTGGCCTTGAGCTGCTGGGTGATCCGTTGCTGCTGTGAGACCTGCTCCTCGGCGATCTCTTTCGATACGTAGCCTTCAACCGAGTCCGTGAGAGCACCCGACGCGGGCGCCGGCCGGTCTATCCCTAGCCGGCCGATACCGGACAACGGAGCGGTGACGTTGAGCACGCGAAACTCCCCGGCGATCGGCCGGTACCGGGGCCCAGGTGGCAAATATAGTGTCCACATGGCTTCGGAAACCGGCACGTCGAGCCCTGGCAATGAAGGCCGCACGGTCCCCAGATTGGGCACCGCGCCGCCACGCCGCAGCAGAACAAGCGAGATCGCAGCTGTACGCTCACCATCTCCTCTGGGCAACGGCACGAAGACCTGTCCCTCGGACCGCTTTGGCCTCGCAGGCTCGCCATCGACCAGGAGCGACCACACCTCGATCTCCTCGTCCAACCGCAGCTTGAGAAACTGCTTGCGGTTGTTCTTGACCGTCAGGTCGAGCCATGTCGCCTCGGTCCCGCTGCCGACAACGACGGTCGAGGCGTTAAGGCGCTCGACAATGGCAGTCAGCACCGCGGCGTCCTCGTGTTCGGTCACGACAACGGTCGCCGCATCGGGTTTGCCCGCATACTTGAGGACGGCGGTCGCGTTGCCGCCGAAGGCCCGAATATCCCCCGGAATTTCCATAAGATCGGCCGGTAGAAGATTGCCAGAAAGGTCGAGCTCGACCTCCGCCCCCTCAGCCGCCACCGCCACGAAGCCGGACTCGCGTTCCACATCCAACGACTCAAACCGCGGGACCCCGACGTCGCCTGCGTCGGGGTCGTAGCTGCCGTCGTAGGTGATGATCACCCGCACCCCACCCTCGGTCGGCGCCGCCAGGCGCGCCCTCATCACCCGATCGCCGTCACGCTGCAGCACCTGCCATCCCTCGAGGCCCTCCGCCTCCACGTCAAAGACCTCGATCCCCTCCGCGAGCCCGATCTCGAACTCACTCACTTTGGCCACCCGAATCCGATAGTCGTTCACCAGCAGACCGCTCACCACACCATCCCCAAGATTGAGGAACTGGTAGGAGGTGAGCAACACCCTTGGTTCGAGTGTCACGACCTCGCCGCCCTCGGTATCCGCGGTGCGATATGGCACCCTGTAGCGGATGGTCGCGCGCCCCCCGTGGAGCGTCGCGAAGACCCGGGACGGCATTGCCCGGTAGGCGACACCCGTCGTCACCTCGAGGTCCTGCAGCCCGGCAGAAGCGGTCAGGTCGAGGAGGTTCAAGGGCGCGTCCGGAAGCACGAGCTGGACACGGTTTTCGCCCGGGTGGTCGGGCGCCGCATACACCAGCCTCGCTCGCAGCTCGTAGGCGCGCGGGCCTTGAGCCAGAAGCTCGAGCCCTTTGGCCCCCCGGTGCAACATCGCGCCGTCACCGTCGAAACGCACCAAGGAGCCCTCTGTCCACAACGGCAACCGTGTCCAGCCCCGCTTGAGGACGTCGACCCTCAACACCGCGTCGAGCACCAGCACACCGGGTTCGACGCGACCGCTGTACTCGGCGGAGAGCAGCACGGCGTCGCGCGGCAGCGCCGGCGTCGGCACCGGCAGCGGCCGAGTCGCCTCCACCAGCCGTTTGAAGTCCTGCCACGACAGGGTGATCTCGGTCGAGCCGAGGTCGGGAAGGGTCGGCGCCTCCTGGGCGCCCGCAGATACCGCCAGGCCCAAGAGGACGATCGGCGCAATCATGCGCGTCTTCATCAGAACCCCCTATCGGTCTGCGGCCGGTCCTTGGATGCCGTATACAGCGCAAAAACACCCACCGCCGCCGCGCATGCGATCCAGAACGCCAGACGGTGGCCGCCCGCGGCCACGAAAACGGCCACCAGGACGAAGGCGACGAGAATGACCCCGAAGAGACGCGCAGGCTTTCGCTCACCACGGTCGAACGGAATTACGAAGAGCAGCAGAAAGACCGCAGCGAATGCCAGAGCCGCAGTCCACCACCGGCCGAGCCGTGGCAGACGCCATTCGGCGGGCAGATAAGCCACGACGACCACCGGCGGATGGTCGGCGGTCAGCAGCCGGCCGGTGAAGGACAGACGCAGGCCGTCGGCCGGCACCCCGATACGGACTGGCAGTACGCCGCGGACCCGACCGCCGACCGGCAACCGAACGTTCCTCGTGCGCGGATCGACATCGTACGCCGGCTGCCCGGTCGGCCTCGGCGGCGGGGGAGCGTCCGGCACACCGAGTCGAAGTTCATCAACCGGAACTTGGAGTTCCGCCTCTGTTCTGAAAGCGTCAGCGTCCTCTTCCTGTTCGCCGGTGACGCCGAGTTGTGACAGCTCGCCCGTGTTCAGGAGACGTTCCTGTCCCGCCGCCCGGACCTTGACCTCGGCCAGTTCCGCCTCGTTGACGCCATCACTCAGGTACTGTTTCCCACCGCGTTTGACGACCCCCAGCTGTCGGACCTCATCGTCGTTGGCGAGGTTGTAGGCGGCGGAGCCGACCAGGGCGATCCGGTTGGCTGTCTCGTCCTCAACGAGGTTGCCCTTGAACCGCAGGTACCAATGGTCTCGTGGCAGGAAGAACACCCAGCGCATCTCGAGCACGTCGACGTCAAGCGTCGGTGCCCGGAAGCTCCGTCGCCCGAACCTGCCGAGCCGCTTCTCATCCTGGAAGTAGACCACTTCGACCGTGAAGGACCGCAGCTGGCCGGCGGTGTCGGTGGCCGTCATCTTGAGCGGCACCAGGGTCATGCCGTCGGCGCGCCGGGCAGCTTTGACCGGCCGGTCCTCGAGGTATGCCCCCCACAACACGGCCCCTTCAGGCAGCTCCATCGCCAGATGCTGCTTGCGATTGTTCAGCACCGAAAAGAGGGCCGAGGTGAGGATCTTGCCGTTACGGCTGAAGAAGGTACGAAGCTGTGCCGACTCGACGACCGTTCGCTTCACCGCCACATCGAGGTGCTTAACGACTTCGAGCGGCACCACCACCGGATGGCTAAGGTGCTTGAAGGCGTATAGGACCGCCCCGCCATCGCGGGCGACGAGGTTGGGCGGCAGCTCGGAAGGATCGACCGGGGTGGCGTTGGACAGCCCGTCCCGTGGTGTGATCTCGACGTTGGTGTCCGCCGCCACGGCGATGAAGCCCCGCTCCCGGAGCACGCCGCGCATCGCTATGTCGGGCAGCACGACCTCTGCACTGGTACCGCCGAGCGGTTGTTCGAACTCGAAGCTGAAGCCGAGGCTCCCCTCGGCCAGATAATTGAGCTCGACTTTGAGGCCGCTCCGCCCCTCCTCGCCGGCGATCGGCACCACCTCCCATCCCTTGAGCCCGTGGACGTTGACCCCGAGCACGGTGATCGCGGACGGTATCTCCAGATCGAACGTATCGACGCCGTTCCCATGGATGGTGAAGGATGCGGACGTTGTGCCTCGCAACACGCCCTCGCCGATTGCCACCATCGTCGCCAGCTCGCCGAAGATCTTCGACTCCCGGTCGGTGACCTCGATGCGGGGAAACCAGCTCACGGCGGTCTCCCCCGCACGATGCAATGCGGCCGTCACGCGGGTCGATGAGGACGATCGCTCGACCGATTGAACGACCGCACCATCGACCTGCATATCGATGTCGCCGCGCGGGACCCTGACGTCGACGACCACCACCGGGGCCTGCGGGAATGTCAGCCGAGCGGTGCGGGTGCCGCGGCTGTCCTGCACCGAGAGCAGATACTCGAGTTCAACGCGGCGGCTGCCAACACCCTTGAGTGCCACCGTGTGAAGGCCGTTCTTTCGGTAAAGCTGCGCCGGCCGGCCGTCCAGCCGCGCCGCCGCCATGGCGACGTTGCCACCGATAAGCGGAACCTCGACCCACCGCTCGGGGTTGAGGACCTGCACCGTGAATGTGAGCGTGACCCGGAGCTGGCGCTCGTCGTTGCTGACGATCGCCGAGCCCCGGCACTCCGACATGGCGAAGTCGACAGGCGGCGGCGACGGCACCGGGGTCGGCTGCGGGCCCCGGATCTCCTCCAGGATCTTTTTGAAATCCTCCCACGGCACCACGACACCAGTCTTTTTGAGATCCGGCAGCTCGCCGGCGGGCTGTTGAGCACCTGCCACAATGACACCCGAGAGCACCAACAAAAGGACGATCGCCATGCGTTTCATGGTTGAGCTCCTCTCTACCACTGCACCGTAAGAGTGCTTCCATCGTATCCGAGTTCCGAATGCCCTCGATCTGGAGGGATGCAACTCCCGTACCGGCACCGGCCGAGCGGTCGGCTCGAGAAGGTCACACGACGCGTGGGTTATGATGACCAGCGAAGGAGGCGCCCATGCGTTCGGTGATCACCGGAACCGGCATGTACATCCCAGAGGCCAGCGTCGACAACCATGCCCTCGCCAAGATCATGGACACCTCGGACGAGTGGATCCAGGTACGGACCGGTATTACCAAACGGCAGTATGCGGCGCCCGACCAGGCAACCTCCGACCTCGCGGTCCCGGCCTGTCGCCAGGCGATCGAAAACGCGGGGCTGAAGGCCGAAGACATCGACTATCTGGTCTTCGCAACCATGACGCCCGACTACTATTTCCCCGGCTCAGCTCCGTTTCTGCAGCGAAAGCTCGGGCTCGAGCACGTGCCGTGCCTCGACATCCGCCAGCAGTGCGCCGGTTTTGTCTACGCACTGCAACTGGCCGACGCCCTGATCCGCTCCGGTCAGCATCGCAGCGTACTGGTCGTGGGAGCGGAGGTGCACGCATCGATGATTCCATGGTCGGACCAGACCTGGAAAACGGTGCTGGGAGAAGCCGATGGGGGAGTATCGTCCGAGGAGTATGAGAAGAACACCGAGACCCGCGACCGTCTCGTTCTCTTCGGCGACGGCGCGGGCGCGGTCGTCGTCGAGGCCCGGGAAGACGGCGACAGTGGCGTCGTCGACTGCCTCCTCCACACCAACGGCGACGAGGCCGAGCGGCTGTGGACCAGGGCCGGCGGCAGCGCCTACCGGCCGTACTTTACCCCCGAAATGTACGACTCGGGCGATGTCGTCCCGGTCGTCGAGGGGCGAAAGGTCTACGCCCTGGCAGTGACCTTCATGCCGAAGGTAACGCTCGAGATTCTCGAACGAAACGGCCTCACTCTCGACGACCTCGATCTGGTGATCATGCACCAGGCCAATTTGCGCATCAACGAGGGAGTGCAGAAGCGTCTCGGGCTCCCCGACGAAAAGATCTTCAACAACATCCAGAACTACGGCAACACCACCGCCGGCACCATCCCCATCGCCTTTCACGAGGCACTCGATCAGGGTCGGGCCAAACACGGCGACCTGGTCGCCTTTGTCGGCCTCGGCAGCGGGCTCAACTGGGGAGCGATTCTGTATCGGTGTTGATCCCACCCGCCCAGGTTCAAGGCTCAGGGTTCAAGGCTCAAGACCCATCCGGGAGCGGACCGCCGTTCGGCCCGACCTTGCACCTTGCACCTTGCACCTTGAACCTTGGACAAACCTAACAAAAATCGAAACTTATGCTACTCTGTGCGCGCGGTGGGATGACCTGGCCGGACCGATCTGGCCTCTCCCCCGCCTGAATTGAACGAATAGGAGACGTCGTGACACGACGCATGCTCATTAACGCCCAGCGCCCCGAAGAGGTGCGCATCGCGGTCGTTTCGGACAACCAACTCGACCAATACGAGGTCTCGGCCACCGAGTCGGGCCTCTATCGTGGAAATATATACCGCGGCGTGGTCGCCAACGTACAACTATCGTTGGATGCCGCCTTCATCGACTTCGGCGTCGAGCGGGACGGCCTCCTGCGGGCCGATGACGTGGTGCCGTCGGCCTTTCACAAAAAGGTGGAAAAGGCCGGCAAACATCCACGCATCGACCGGGTCCTCGAGCGCGGCAAGCCGATTCTGGTCCAGGTCGTCCGCGACGGTGTCGGCCGCAAAGGGGCATTGGTCACCACCAACCTCAGCATCGCCGGGCGGTACATCGTCCTGATGCCGTACGACGACGTCCGCGGCATCTCGCGCAAGGCCGATGATGAGGATCGACAGGCGATCAAAGACCGGGTTGCCAAACTGGAGCTGCCGGAAGGGTGCGGAGTTATCCTCCGCACCAACGCCCTCGATCAGCCCCAAAAGACCCTCAACCGCGATCTCAACGCTCTCCTCCGGCTGTGGAAGACGATTCGCCAGGAGGCGACGGCCGCCAAGGGTCGGCGACTCCTCTACTCGGACCAGGACCTGATCGTCCAGGCGCTGCGCGACTCCTTCGACAGCTCGATCGCTGAAATCCTGGTCGATGACGATGAGGCATTCGCCAAGGCCCAGGGCTACATGCGGACATTCATGCCAAGATCCGGCAAACGCCTCGTCCGCTACACCGATCGGATGCCGCTCTTCAGCCGCTTTAACCTCGAGGAGCAGATCGACCGCATCTATCAGCGCAAGGTCGAGCTGCCCAGCGGCGGATCGATCGTCATCGACGGTACCGAGGCCCTGACCGCCATCGACGTCAACTCCGGCCGCGCTACCAGCGGCGGCAGCCAAGAGGAGACCGCCTACGCTACCAATCTCGAGGCGGCGCGCGAGGTGGCACGGCAACTCCGGCTGCGCGACATCGGTGGTCTGGTCGTGGTCGACTTCATCGACATGCGGTCGCCCAAGCACCGGCGCGAGGTCGAGAAGACCATGCGCGACGCGATGAAGGACGACAAGGCCCGGACCAACGCCAGCAGGCTGTCGGAGAACGGTCTGCTGGAGATCAACCGCCAGCGTCTGAAAAAGGCCCTCCAGCTTCGCACCCACCGCCCATGTCCGACTTGCAGCGGCGCCGGGACCATCGCCAGCCCGGAGCTCATCGGCCTCAATATCCTGCGCCGCATCGAAACCCGCGCGGTCACGGGCCGTCTCGGCGGCGTCCGGGTCGAGCTCCACCCTGAGCTCGCCGATGCGCTGCAGAACGAGCGTCGACAGGAACTCGCGGCCCTCGAACGGGAGTTCGACATCGAAATCGAAATCATCGCGGCTTCCGGGCTCCACCGCGCCGAGGAGCACATCGATTGGCGTGAGCGATCCAAGGGCGAGGAACGGGCGCCGGCCCCCGCGGTCAGCGCCGCCGATCTTGCCAAAGGGATAAGTGGACAGAAGCGGAGTCGAGGCGAAAGACCGCAACCGGACGAGACCGAGGCGGCCGCCACCGATGCCAAGGAATCCAAACCCCCTGCCGCAAAAGAGAAATCACGGCGCCGCCGCCGTGGCGGCCGCAAGCACAAGAAGGCCAAACCTGCCGACAAGGCCGGCGAGCCGAACGATTCGGTTTCTTCCGAACAGAACGGCAGGGAGGCCGAGACTGAAGCCGCTGCCGGTGCAGATGACGCCGGAACGAAGCCAGCGACCAAGAAACGACGGCGGCGACCGCGACGATCGCGGAAAAAGGTGGCGCCAGCCGAGGCGCCTGCCGAGGGGGCGCCGGCTGGTTCCGATCCGTTTTCGTATTGACGCGAGTTAGGGATTAAGAGTTAAGACATTCGATGAGGCACCTTGCCGTACCGGTAAGGGCTTAACTCTTAACTCTTTACTCCGTTTCGCGAAGGCGAAACGGATCACTCCTCGTCGACGTGTGCAAAGACCTTGGTGTCGACACCCATCTCGTCGCCGATGAACTCCAACGCCTCGCGCAGATCACCGACCTCGAGCTGAGGCGGCACCCTCACCACGGCCGACATCGTAAAGAGTGGGGACCCGCTCATGGGCGCCGCAACGACCTCGGTAGTCATTGTCTCGAGGTTGAGGCCCTGCTCCGCGAGGTACCTCGAGATCTGATGGATAATGCCCATGTGGTCGGCACCGAGAACTGTGATGGCGCAGGGAACGGCCGAGGACTCTTCGGGATCGGAGACCTCGCTGAGCCGAGTGTGGACATCGTACGAGGCGTAGTGGACCTCGGAGAGGGCATCACGCAGGCCTTTGATCCTGTCCTCCGGCGCGGTCACGAACATGAGCATCGCAAAGTCTCCCCCGAGGCGCACCATGCGGCTCGACTCGACGTTGCCGTCGAAACGGAGGAGGAGCTCGGCCATCTGTTCGACGATGCCGACACGATCACGCCCGGAGGCGGTCAGAACGAGCTGTTTGCGGTTCGAAGCAGGCACCCGCCCATGGTAGCAGGATGCTCGATGCTCGATGCTCGATGCTCGATGCGGTACAAGGTTCAAGGTCCAAGGTGCACCCACCATCACGCGTACGGGCAAATATTTTCGCGGTTCCTTGAACCTTGCGCCTTGCGCCCGGGCGGGTGGATAAGAAAAAAAAAGCGTGACCGGTTGCCCGGTCACGCTGTCTTCCCGTTGAGGAGGAGGAGTGAGTCGTTGCTCGTCAACGGGTGATGAGCTTGATCGATCCGCTGAAGCTTTCGAGCGAGATGCTCGGTCCGCCGGTGCCGGTGTTGAAGTACAGCTCCTTGCCAGGCGTGTACTTGCTGGTGCGAGTTGGCTCCGGCCCGATCTGGTTCTGGATCGACCCCGAAAACGTGGACAGATCGAAGGAAGCGACCAGAGTCGGATCGATGGTCAGGGTGATGGTTCCGCTCATCGTTTCAATATCGAGACTGCCGTCCGGACCCGGGATGGCGTGGCACGTGATGTCGCCCGAGACACTCTCGAGGTCGCCGTCATCGATAACGCCGCCGTGAATCATGGTCTTGCCGCTGACATTCTCGACATCGATGGATCCTCCGGCGGCACGGATCTCGATGAGACCGCTGACCGACGACACGTCGCTGTCGGCCGGGGCGGATTCAACGGAGATGTTTCCGCTCACGGTCTCGATGTCGAGCGCGGCCGGCATGGTCGCGACATCGACGGTGCCGCTCACCGATTCGAGATCGAGCTCACCGGTGACGCCTGCCACCGAGATCGAAGCGCTCACCGTCTCGACCGACAAGCCCGCTCCGGCGGGCACGCGAATCGTCAGATCGGTGCTCACGTGTTGTTTGCCGTGGTAGTCCTCGTCGTATTCGACCTCGATGTAGACGCCATCCTCGTCACCGTCGATTTCGAGGCTCTCGACCCCGTCACCCAGGGTCCCGGTCACCTCAACTAGGTTCTGGCTCCACGCCTCGATGATCACGGTTCCGGACAGGACATCAATGTCAACCTCTGCGCCTGGCCCGACGGGGTAGGTCTCGCTGACCGGTTGTGCGGCCCAGGCGGTTCCAACCGCCATCAGGAAAGCCAGTGCAACAACTGTGTTCTTCGCAATTCTGTTCATTTCAACCTCCACTCCCGGTACCCCGGGCATTTCGTTCAAACTTCAGCCGGCATGCGGACGGCGCGCTGCAGCAGATCGATCTGTCGCCGATAGGCGCCGGCCAGCTGCTTCATCAAAAACTCGTTCTCCGGGTCCTCTCCAAGGGCCTCGGCAATCCTGTCCATCGCCTGATCGATGAGCAGGAGATTCTCCATCACAACGTCCATGGTCTCGCCCGAGAGCTCGTGTTTCCGCGCCTCGAGGGCGTCCAGGAGCTCGGTGCGGGTGTCCAGGTAGTTGTTCACTCCCAGACCCTCGAAGGAGGCGAGCACCACCTCGGACGGTCCACTTTCAACCACCACCGGCAAGACCGCTGTTGCCACAGCCTGCGATCGCCCGATGAAGTACGCCGTCACCACCGACGAGGCGATGACCACCGCTGCCGCAGCGGCCAGAATGGCGCGGCGTCCAAAGCGACCGCGAACCACCTTTGCTTCGGAGACCCGGGCCTCGATGCCGGGCCACAGGTCGCGCGAGGGCTCGAGGGAGTGCGGCAGAGCGGCGGCGAGATCTCTCAGCTCGCGAATGCTTGCCAACTCTTCGGCGCAGGAGGGGCAACCGGCGACATGCGCCCGAAGCTCCTCTAATTCGGCGGCGTCGAGCCGACCATCCAGAAAATCATCAAAACGATCGGACCAATCGTGGCTATTCATGATGCCAAAGCCTTTCGCAGCAACTTTCGCGCCCGGTGCAGCTGGGCCTTCGAGGTCCCCTCCGCAAGACCGGTGAGACGTGCGATCTCCTTGTGACGGTATCCCTCGACGTCGTGCAGGACGAAGATCGTACGTGCCCCGTCCGGGAGAGCGGCAATCGATCGTTCGAGGTCCAGCGCCTGACCCGGGGACGACTCGGAAACTGACAGATCGACTGGCAGGTCATCTCCGGCGGGTTTGACACGGGCCTCTCGTCGCGCCGTGCTCCGCCGATCGCCGAGCACCACATTGACGGTGACACGATGAAGCCAGGTCGAAAAGGCGCTGTCGCCGCGAAAAGAGCCGAGCTTCTGCCAGGCACGAATAAACGCTTCCTGCGCCAACTCTTCGGCGAGGGAGGGATCTCCGCACATCCTCAGACAGAGGAGATAGACCCGGCCTGCGTTTTCACGGTAGAGCTCTTCAAATGCTTCGACATCGCCGCGGGCGGCCCGAACGACGAGATTCTCGCGGCTTTCGGGTGGGCCGGCTACACGCATGACCGCCCTGGGCGGCACCGGCTTCGAGACAGGGAAGGTCGCAGTTGTTTCCACACCCATTGAGATGCCGGTGCCCATCGAAAGGTTGGGATATTGGCGCGAAACGCCGGGAAGTCATCCGCTCGGGAATCTCCGCGCGGCGAGGCCGGTTGGATCCTGCGAGCGGACGAGAAGGGCGGCAGCTGATGGTCGATTCTGAAGCGACAACCCGGGGCATCCAGGTCACCGTGCGCTCGAGCTACGTACCCGAACGCTCGCTGCCTGCGCAGGGTCGTTGGTTCTTCTCCTACCGGATCCGAATCGCAAACCGGGGTTCGGTACCCGTTCAGCTCCTCAACCGGCACTGGGTGATCACCGACGCGCACGGTGAAATCGAGGAAGTACGGGGGCCCGGCGTGATCGGCGAACAGCCCCTGATGGCGCCGGGAGAGTCCTACGAGTACACCTCGTTCTGTCCGCTCGGCACACCCTTCGGCACCATGGAAGGCAGCTACGAGATGGTGACCGAGGACGGCGAACGCTTCTGGGCGAAGATCGGACAGTTCACCCTCAGTCAGCCGTTGGCGATCAACTAACCCGCATATCTCACCAGCTTTCTGCTGCGGTCGATTCTCGACAACATCTCCAGCAATCAACGCAAAATGCCTCATGTCGACGCACTCCACGCGCTGATCACAGAGTCCACATCATCCGCCTCGATCCACTGGATCGGCGTGCCGCGCCGCTCCATCCCGCGAAACCAGGTCTGCTGGCGTTTTGCAAAACGGCCGATAGCAGTCTCGAGATCTGAGGTCATTTCTTCTCGTGACTTCTTCCCCTGAAGATACGAAGCGATCTCGCGGTACTCGAGACCCAGATCCTCGAGACGGGCCGGACCAAGACCGAGATCCAGCAAACCCTGGACCTCCTCCACCATGCCCTCTTCGAGCCGCTCCCGCAATCGCAAACCAATGCGGCGTCGAAGCTCCTCTCGGGTGACCTCGACTCCGAAAACCGTGAAACTCAGAGACAGACCAGGGGGCTCACCGTACCGTACCGGGTGCGTCTCGCCATACTCGGCAATCTCGAATGCCCGGATCACTCGCCGCTTGCTCGTCACATCTGTTTCTACGGCGAAATCCGGCCATCGTTGCTTCAGGTCGACCACAAGTTGCTCAAGGTCTCGATCCCCAAGGCGAATGCGCAACTCGGCGTTGGCCGGCACATCGGCCAGGCGGTACTGACGGACGACGGCCTCAACGTACAGACCGCTGCCACCGACCATGATCACCGGTACAGAGTGGTCGGCAAACGGGGTTCGCGACGCCAACTCGCGCAACACGCGGTAGCAGTCCTGCTGGTAGCGGAAGAGGGTGTAAACCTCTTCGGGGTCGGCGACATCAATCAGGTGGTAGGGAACGGGCGGTTCAACTTCGGCGTACTCGGCGAGGTCCTTGCCGGTGCCGATGTCGAGTCCACGGTAAACCTGACGCGAATCCGCTGACACGATTTCCGAGCCCAGGCGATGGGCTACCTCGACCCCGAGACGGGTCTTGCCGCAGGCGGTTGGTCCGACGATCACCAATACGTGGAGGCTCACTTTTCGAACCGCTCCCGCAATCTCCGGTCCATCTCCTCGACCTCGGCGCGGCTGTCCCCGGCGAGCAGCACTCCGACGCGTCGCAATCTTTTTCCCGCCACCTGGAAGGGCGACGTCGCGAGGATTCCCCGTCGGCTCCCGGCGTCGAAAACATCGCCACCGAGGGCCGTTTCGAGCTCGAGGTAGTCGGGTGGAAGGCGTAGCTTGCGGGCCGCAAAGAGACGCCAGTAAACCACCCGATCGTTGCCCCAGGACCGCCACAGGCGGATCACCGGCGCCGACACCTGGAGGCGGGCGTTGAGGTCGGCCAGCGGACGCAGCCGGCGCTCACCGCCTTCTGACCAGACAAAGTGGTCGAGGCAGACGGGCCCGAAGTAGCCCTCCTCGTCAAGCCCCTTCGCGACCTTCAGCGCGGCATCGGTTACGCCTGGCAGCCACGGTTCCAGGGATTCGGAAGCTTGGTCGAAGATGGACCCGATGTAAGCCCCATCGGCGGTGACGACTACCTCGTAGATGTGCATGTCCTCCACAGTCCCGCCGCCATTGACAGTGAAAACGGTGGAGATATCGAGGACCCTTCGTCGCCACCTCTCGAGGAGTACACAGACGTCCTCTTCAAGCAGGCGCCGCATCACCTCGCGGTCCGATCGGCTGAGTACGGACGCCCGGAGGCGGCGGTTGCCGAGGCCTGCGTTGCCGTGCTCGGATTTGAGCAGCCACTCCTCCCCGGGAGGCCGGGAAGCAATACGGGCCTCAATCTCGTCCGGCGCATCGAAGACACCGAGGATCTCGTCAACGCCGAAAAGCTCCCGCTCGAGCTTGGCCGCGAAGCGCCGACCGTTGACCCGTTGGACGACCTCGAGAGGTGGATGGGACGCCGGGTGGTTGTAGGACCTGTTGATCTCGGCGGCCTCTCCATTCCACCCGAAAGGCATAAACTGTGCTCCCGGAGTCACCCCAGGCAGAACGCTGGTCCGGGGCCGGGGAACACCGGCCCTCCCGAGGTACGCCAGGAAATCCTCGTCAGGCGCCGCGTCGACCAGCACCGAGTCACCCTCGGTACCGCAGAGCAACAGATGGAAGGGCATTTCCGACGCCTGCTGCCCCCTGCCGTCCACAGTCTTCAGTGTCCGGTGCGGACGCAGGCTGAGGTCGAAGTCGGCGTTGACGAGATACTCCCGCATCGCACCAAGGGTACACGCCCGCCAGCCCGCATGTCTCACCGGGTTTCGTCGCGAGGGCGGCGCTTGTGTACAATGTCGCGAGGAACCCGAACAACGCTAGGAGGGCAATGTGGCGGCTAATGGCAGTCCCTCCTGTAGTTGCGGGGTGCTTCTCGAAAGAGGCACATTCAAGAGGGGGCGGAGTGATCGGTCGGACGGTATCCCACTACAGGATCCTCGAACGACTCGGCGGCGGCGGCATGGGAATCGTCTACCGCGCCCAGGACACTCGCCTCGATCGCACGGTCGCGCTCAAATTCCTGCCCATGGAGTGGTGCCAGGAATCGCTCCTCCGCGAGCGCTTCACCCGCGAGGCTCGCGCCGCCTCGACCCTCGACCACCCTCACATCTGCACCGTTTTTGATATCGGCGAGACGCCGGAGGGGCAGCTTTTCATCGCCATGGCCTACTGCCCGGGCGAGACCCTCAAGGAGAGGATCCTGCGCGGCTCAATGCCGATCGATGAGGCGATCGGTATCGCCATCCAGATCGCCGAGGCGCTCGAAGCCGCTCACGAGGGCGGAACCGTTCACCGCGACATCAAACCGGCCAATATCCTCATCACCGACCGCGACCAGGTCAAGGTCGTGGACTTCGGGCTCGCCAAGCTCGCCGGCGAGGCGACGGTCACCCGAAAGGGGTCGGTGATCGGCACCCCGGCCTACATGTCACCCGAGCAAGCAACCGGAGATGAGGCCGACGGTCGCAGCGATCTGTGGGCCCTGGGTGCCGTTCTCTACGAGATGGTGACCGGTCGGCGCGCGTTTGCGGCCGACCACGAGCAGGCGATTCTCCTCGCCATCACCACCTCCGATCCAACGCCCATCGACAATTTGCGACCAGAGGTTCCGGCAGAGGTGCAACGTATCATTCGGCGCTGCCTCAAACGCCAACCGCAGGATCGCTACCAGGGGGCCGGCGAGCTGGTGGCCGATCTCAAGCGTTTTCGTGGCGACCCGACGCCAGCCGAGATCGTGACCCAGACCCTGCCATCTGCGGCCCGGGCTCGCCGACGTTGGACGTTCAAACATCGTGTCCTACCGCTGGTGGCAGCACTCGCAGCGGTAGTTCTCGTGGCCACCCTCTATCCAACTTTCAACCAGCCGCAGATACGCCACCTTCTGGTCCTCCCCTTCAACTGCCCGGGGACGGATACCGAAACCGACCTCCTCTGCGCCGGTCTCCTCGACACCATCACCGCGAAGCTGACGGAGATGCGACGATTCGAAACGTCCCTGTCCGTCGTACCGGTGAGCGAGGTCAGGGGCCAACGCGTCATCAGCGCCGACATGGCCCACCGGATCTTTGGCGTTGATCTGGTGGTTACCGGTTCGGTCCTGCGCGAGGAGGCCAGCATTCGCATTCCAATCGAGCTGGTCGACGCCACACGACTGAGACAGATTCGGTCGCGAACCATCACCGCCGACAGAACGACCGATTTCGTACTGCAAGACCGGGTCGTTGCGGCCCTCGAAGAGATGCTAGACGTCGAGTTCGGAGCTGCCGAGCGTCAGGCGATGATGACCGGCGGCACCAGCAATGCAGAGGCTGCCGGGCTCTTCCTCGAAGCCCGAGGTTACGCCGGGAAGACTCCCACCGAGGTCCATCTCACCCGGGCCATGAGCCTCTACCGAGAGGCCCTCGAAATCGACCCCGAGTATGCCGATGCGTTGGTTCAACTCGCCGACGCATGTGACCAGCGATACCTTCTCAAGGGAGACTCGATCTGGCTCGAGCATGGCGCGAGTTATGCGCAGCGGGCGGTGACGCTCGCCCCCGAGCTCCCTGCAGCCCAATTCGCCGCCGGACGATTCAATTTCCAGGATTCCCTGTACGAAGGCGCGATCGAGCATCTGCAAAGAGCAATCGCCCTCGACCCCCTGGGACTCGAAGCCTACATGTACCTCGCCCAAGCATACGAGGCGGTCGGTGAACCGGACCTGGCAGACGCCGCGGTGAAGCGCGCGATTCGGACCGGACCTGAGGACTGGCAGACATACTACGACCTGGGCAAGTTCTTCTATGATCGCCACGAGTGGGAGCAGGCGGCCGGCTACTTCCGTGAGGTAGTGAAACTCCTGCCGGAAAGCAGCGTCGGATACACGGGGTTGGGCAGCGCTCTTTTCTACCTCGGCGATCGTGACCAGGCCCGAGAAAACCTCGAGCGAGGCGTTGCCATCGGCAGCGGCTACGAGGGTTACAACAACCTCGCCACCCTCGAGTTCTATGACGCCCGATATGCCGAGGCGGCGAAACTCTACGAGCGGGCACTCGAGCTGGACGACTCCGACCACATAGTCTGGCTCGGCCTCGGCGAGGCCCGCCGATTCGACGGCAGCGCGCCAGAGAATGTTCGCGAGGCCTATCAAAATGCGGCCGATCGGGTGTCGCGTCGCCTCGAAACCGACCCTGATAATCTCGGTCTGCTCATCGACCTCGCGGGGCTTGAACTTCAGCTTGACCAGCGAACGGAGGCCACGAAAATCATCGACGGCCTGCCGTTGGATGAGGTGACCGCCCCAGACATGATGTTCTCCCTCGCCGAGATCTTCGAGGTCCTCGGCGAGCGCGGCGAGGCATTGGCGTGGGTCGAGCGTTCCCTGCAGGCTGGCTACCCGCTGCAAGTGATCGAGGACTACGCCGCCTTTGACGGCCTGTGTGCTGACCCTCGTTTCGGTCGCCTAGCCGAAACTTACGCCGAAACTTCGGAGGAGGGAGCAGAGTAGAGATTTCCGAGAAACGGATCCCGTGAATCGACGCCCGGTGGGCCCGGGCCGGGAGGTGGAAATGAGCAACCCGTTCCGAATTACGATCGTGGTGGCAACTGTTCTGTTGGCGGTGCTGGTCGCTGGACCGGCGTGTCGACCCTGCCCCGAACAGCCGGAACAAACTAAGGAGGCACCGGAAGTGGTAGATCAAGAAGAGCCGAGCCTCGTCCACGAGATCCAGGTCGACGTGGACAAGGAGGGAATCCAGTGGGCGAAGATCGGACCCGTCAGAGTGCGACGCGGCGAAGGTGTCCGATTCACAGTCATGCAACACACCGCCTGGATCCTCATCCCAGAGGTCGGGTTCCGGCTGGTGTCAGGTGGAAGCGACTGGGCGGTTGGCAAGTCCATCACAGCCTTAAAAGTGGAGAAGGGCTCTGCGCTCATCATGTTGGACAATAGTTTCGAAGACATCGAACCGAATCAGGAAATCCACTACTCGGTTCTCGTGCGCCATGCCGATGGCCCGTGGGAGTACATCCACGGCGAAAATCCGCCGCCGAGGATGATTGTGCCGCAACGACGCTAGGCCTATAGGACCTCGAGCCCGCGCTGAACGGCCGGACGGGCGCCAATCGTCTCGAGCCAGCGCCCTACGTTGGGGTAGTCCGCGATGTCCAGACCGAATCGCTGGTGGTTCCGCATCCACGGGTAGCAGGCAATATCAGCGATCGAGTAGTCGCCGGCGAGAAACTCGGCCTCGGCGAGACGTCGATTGACCACACCGTAAAGGCGTTCAGCCTCGTTGATGGATCTTTCGACCGCGTGCGGCACCGGCTCCGGCGCCCGGTTCAGGAAGTAGCCGGCCTGGGCGAGAGAGGGACCGATCCCGGCCATCTGGAACATCAGCCACGAGGTCACTCGCCACCGGCCTGCCGGGTCCTCGGGCAGGTATTTCCCACTTTTCTCCGCCAGGTAGAGCAGAATCGCTCCCGACTCGAAGACTGTAACCTCGTCCCCCCCCGGCCCGTCCCGATCGACGATCGCCGGGATCTTGCCATTTGGGTTAATGGCGAGGTAGTCGGACTTGTTCTGTTCGCCTTCGCCCAGGTTGACGGGATGGAGCTCATAGTCGAGACCCGTCTCCTCGAGCATGATCTGGACTTTGGATCCGTTGGGGGACGACCAGGTGTAGAGGTCAATCATTGGCTACTCCCTTGACGGGAGACAACATATCCGATCCCGATCCCGACAATGGCTATGGGATATGGGCTATGAGACCACGGGGACTTGAGGCTTGGGGCTTGAAGAAACGGTAGTGACTCTGGCGCCAGGCCAAAAACACCCCCCTTCTCTCAGAAAACCTCGGCGGAGGGTGGGATGGGCGGGCCGTCGGGAACGGGATCGGACCAAGCCTTCGAGAACCGGTACAATTGCCGACGCAGAGTAACTGAAGGAGGCATTCCCATGGGCAAGAAGGTTGGTGTGGTCCTTTCCGGTTGCGGCGTCTACGACGGCGCCGAGATTCACGAGTCCGTGGTGACTTTGCTGGCCATCGATCGTAACGGCGCCGAGGCGGTGATGTGTGCGCCCAACGTCGACCAGCTCCACGTCGTCAACCACCTGACCGGCGAGGTGGAAGAAGGCGCCAGCCGCAATGTGCTGGTTGAATCGGCACGCATCGCCCGCGGAGAGATCCGCGATGTCACCGACGTGTCGGCCGACGAGCTCGACGCTCTGATCCTGCCCGGTGGTTTCGGCGCCGCCAAGAACCTCTGCGATTTCGCGGTCAACGGTCCGGACTGCGAGGTTGACGCGGGGGTCGCGGCCCTGGTGCGCGCGGTCCACGAGCAGGGCAAGCCGGTGGCGGCGGTGTGCATCGCCCCGGCGCTGTTGGCCAAGGTCCTCGGAGACGAGGGACCCGAGCTGACCATCGGCACCGACGCTGACACCGCCGGAGCGCTGGCGAAGATGGGCGCCGCCCATGTCGACTGTCCGGTCACCGAGTTCGTCGTCGACCGCGACCGCAAGCTGGTCAGCAGCCCGGCTTATATGCTGGCCCAGAACATCTCGGAGGCCGCTGAGGGCATCGAAAAGACAGTCGCCGCGCTGATCGAGATGGCATAACGCAACAGGGAGGGGATAAACCCCTCCCCTACAAAAATTACCGTAGGGGCGGGGGTTCATCCCCGCCCGTGGTTCGCCGATGTCTGCGTGGCGCTACCAATACCTTTCCACGAAGACGTGGCCCGGCTCCTTGCGGCTGTGCTCGCGGAAGCCCTCGTCGCCGAGGATCGTCACCATGTCCTCGATCATCGCCGGGTTCCCGCACAGAAAGATCCGGGTAGAATCCGGTTCCGGACGGGATCCCCAGGCGTGCTCGAGATGGGCGCCCTGCCAGAGGTCGTGCACATAGCCGGCCGGCCCACCCCACGGCACCGGCTCCTCGGCAGGCCGGCTGATGATCGTCTGGTAGGTGAAGGACGGATTCTGCCGGGCCATCGTCATCAGCTCGGACTGATAACCGAGGTCCCATGAGTGCCGTGCCCCGAGAAATACGGCGATCCGCCGCTCGCCGCCCTGCGGAAGCATGGTCCGGAGCATGCTCATGTACGGTGCGAGCCCGGTCCCGGTGGCGACCAGCACCAGATCGGCCTCCTCCGGGGCGTCGTCGAGGGTGAATCGACCCGTGATCTTTGGCCCCAGCCACAACCTGTCTCCAGGCTCGAGCGCGAAGAGGCGCGGCGTCAGCGCGCCCGAACGCACCAGGGTTATATAGAGCTCGAGGTTCTCGCGCGCAACCGAAGAGGAGGCGATGGAGTAGGCACGGCGGATGAAGGCCCCCGGCTTGTGTTCCTCTTCGTCGGGGTCGGCAAGGTCGCAGCGCGGCGCCTCCGGTGGCAGACCGAGGACCGCGAACTGCCCAGGGGTGAACTCGGGCAGCTCCCACCCCTCGGGCACGACTCTGATCACCATCAATCCCGGCGCGACTTCGGTCCGTTGTTGAACGACCGCATTGAGCTCGAGCTTCGCCATTCACCTCACTCCGTCTTTTCCAACGAAGAGGGTACACTTCCCTGCGATGTTCGGCATCGAAACCATCTTCGACACCCTCCCCCAGTTCCTCATCGTCTGCCTGATCCTGGCGATGGCCGAGGCCGTATACGTGCTGCTGGGTTTTGGCGCCGGCCTCATAGCGGTCGGCACGATGGCCCTGCTGCTTCCCGAACTTAAAGACGCGGTCGTCCTCCTCCTGCTGGTCAACCTTCCCGCAGAACTCTGGGTCGTGCGTTCCTCCTGGCAGCGGATTTCGTGGCGCGGGGTGCTCGTTATCTTCGTCGGGGTTGCCCTCGGGATCCCCCTCGGTACATCGTTGCTCCGGTGGGGTGACGCGCGTTTCCTGCTCATCGTTCTCGGTGTCTTTCTGGTCGCCGTCGGTGCCATCTTTCTGTTCATCAAGGACACCCGCGAACGACAGATGCCGCGCTGGGTCGCAGGGCCGATCGGCGTCATCTCAGGGGTGCTCACCGGCCTCTTCGGCACCGGCGGCCCGCCGCTGATCCTCTACTACCAGTTCCAGGGTGTCGACAAGGCCGCCTTCCGTGGCAATCTGATGGCGGTCTTTCTGCTCATGACCACGGTCAGGGTGCCCTCGTATGCGGTCTTCGGTCTCATCACCGCACCTCGGATGTGGTCGGCGCTGGCAGTGTTGCCGGCAGTGATCCTCGGCGCGCTGATCGGCAACCGCATCCACCTGCGCATCGAGGAATCGACCTTTCGCCGCCTTGTCAGCGCAGCATTGTTGCTGATTGGGTTGTTGTTGCTGGTACCGGGGATTCGTTAGGGGCGTCGACGCCCTTCCGAAAAAGTTAAGAGTTAATGGTGAAGAGTAAAAACCGAACCGGTACGGCCAAACGCCTCTTAGAAGACCTTAACTCTTTACTCGCTCAACATGTCGACGACAAACCCCTCATCGCGCAGGGTTGCACAAGCTCGATCCAGATCCGCCGCCTTCACCAGCAGGTAATCGGTGTCGTATGTGGAAACGACAAAGATCGCGATTTCGGCGTGCGCCAGCGGTGCGCTGATGGCAGCAAGGACACCGGTCATCTCGAACGCCAAGGGACCCTCGACCTTCAGACACCGCCAGCCGGTCTCTGCCATAACCCCCTCAGGCACGTCCGTCGAAAGCGATACGACCGATAGCTCGTCGTTGGTTCGGGTCATAGAGAGGAAGCGATCGGGCTTTATTGAAGGCAGTGGTGCATCCGCGGCAAGGCGCCACACCGAGAACTCACCCGGCAGCACCGTGAGGCGCAGGGGTTTCACTCCAGGATCTCAAACTTGGTGCCTGTACTCAGGAAGTGGTTGAGCTCCTTCTCCCAGACCTCCATGAAACCCTTGAAATGGTCGTCAGTGAACTCTTCCAGCGCCCGGTCGCCATGGTCGGAGATCGAAGTGTAGGCATACGTGATTTCGGCGGTGCAAGCGTCGTCGCCGGTCGCCGTAAGGGAAATCGTGATCCGCCCCACCACCACCCCGGGAATCATTTTGACGATCTCGAGCCGGAAGGCGTCGGGATCGTATTCGGTCATCAACCACAGGGCGTCTTCGGGTATCCCCGGTGTGATGAAGATGCAGCCCGGTTCTGCATGGCCCGAGTCCGTCAGCACCAGCTTCGGTCTCCAGTCGTTGACCCACTCGGCCTCGCGTACCGGGCACAGCAGCTCAAAGACCGCCGCCGGTGACGAACCCAATTGTTGCGTGAAGCTGCGGCTGACCCTGTTGGGTTTCTCGACCTTCATGATTCCCTCCTCGTAGGGTTGCCTAGAGGGTACACCGTTACCACCCGATCGGTCACGAACTAGGCGCCAAAATCAGGTTCAGGCCTCTGGAAGAAGGCCGTTCAGCCGGCGAAGACGATTCAACCGGCGCACGATCTTCTTCGATTTTCGGAAGTGGTAGAGCTCGACCTCGACTTCGAGATCCGATTCGGGCCCAAAAACCTGATGCAGAGCGGCGAGGCGGCCATTCCCCTCGTACGTGAGATATGACTGGTCATTCTCGCGAACGATTTTGATCCAGGACACCGAGGGCAGAACCTCAGCGAGGTCCGCGCAGGTGAGCCTTCCCGCCGCAAGGAGTTGCTCGCGATGCGGCCCGAGAGCCTCGACCCTCGCCTCGGTAGCCCGAATCGCGTTCTGGCGGTCGAGGGTGTGGATCGGTTTGAGGTAGCCAAGGGGAA
>Ga0255053_10000232_pt1 | contig 30399 bp, 29 predicted proteins | sample JV7_2_22_MG_FD_188635 | JGI IMG/M metagenome (GOLD analysis project Ga0255053, IMG submission 188635) | Seawater microbial communities from Jervis Inlet, British Columbia, Canada - JV7_2_22 | ecosystem: Environmental > Aquatic > Marine > Inlet | place: Canada: British Columbia | collected... | reverse complement strand
TCCCGAGGTTTCTCTGGTGGCCATCCTCGATGCCGACAAAGAAGGGTTCCTTCGTTCGGAGACCTCCCTTATCCAGATCATCGGGCGGGCGGCCCGAAATGTGGACGGCCAGGTGGTCATGTATGCCGACAACATCACCGGTTCGATGCAGAGGGCGGTCCATGAGACCAATCGACGACGCCGCCTTCAGGCCGAGTGGAACACCGAGCACGGAATCGACCCGCAAACCGTGCGCAAGCGGGTCTCCGACATCCTCGAGTTGGTCCAATCTGAGGCCCCGGCTGCCGATCGAAGGCGCCGCGAGGTGGAGCGAAGAGCACCTCTCGATCTCGAGGGAGACGATTTGACCCGGCTCATCTTGAGTCTGGAGGAAGAGATGCACGAAGCCGCGAAGGAACTCAGGTTCGAATACGCGGCCAGGCTTCGGGATGAGGTCAACGAACTGAAGAGGGAGCTTCGAGAGGTGGCGGAGGCCGGTTGACGAGAAACAGCTCCCTCAAAAGGGAGTCCGATGTCCCCTCGGATTACCTGGAGATGGGTGGCTTGTGCAATACGATCTGATCCGTCGGGGCCGGATACCTAGTCCATTTGATTGGAGAACGATTTGCTGCCAACGGCCGTCATCGGGTTGGGTTATTGGGGTCCGAACCTTGCTCGCAACTTTTCTGCATCGCCGAGCACCGACCTTGTCGGCCTCTTCGACCTTGACAAAGCACGACTCGAAGGAATCGGGGACCTCTATCCTGCCGCCCGACGATTCGAGACTGCCGCCGAAGTATTCGCCAGTCCTGATGTGGCAGCGGTCGCGATCGCCACTCCGGTTAGCAGCCATGACAGCCTGGCACAGCAGGCGCTAGAAGCCGGCAAGCACGTCTTGGTGGAAAAGCCCCTCGCCGACAGTTCTGCCAAAGCAGTGGACCTGGTCATGACCGCCGAACGAATGGGTCGAGTGCTCATGGTGGATCATGTGTTTGTGTACAGCCCGGCCGTCAGGCGGCTCAAAGAGATCGTGGACTCAGAGGAATTCGGTGACGTCAGATATGTCGACTCAGTGCGCATCAACCTCGGTCTTCTTCAGCATGATGTCAACGTCATGTGGGATCTCGGTCCGCATGACCTGTCGATAATGGATCTACTGATTGGTCGGGGCCCTCGGAGTGTGATCGCGGTCGGGGCCAGCCACGCAGCCGGCGAGCAGGTTGAGATGGCCTACCTGCACCTCGACTATGGCGAGGGGCTCACGGCCTCAGCCCACCTCAACTGGCTGTCTCCGGTCAAGGTGCGTCATCTCCTCGTGGGAGGGACCAATCGGTCCGTGCTCTACAACGATCTCGATCGGTCGGAGCCCGTCAAGGCGTACGACCGAGGAGTGAGTGTCGAGCCAGATCCCGAGGGACGACGCTCGCTACTTGTTTCATATAGATCGGGCGACGTGATCTCGCCCCGTGTCTCAACGCAGGAGCCTCTCAGCGCCATGATCGAGCATTTCGCAGAATGCGTGGCTACAGGTGCCGAGCCGATGTCCGGAGGAACTCAAGGATTACGCGTGGTTCAGACGTTGGAAGCTGCAGACGAGTCTCTTAAGTTGGGTGGAAAACGAGTCGAGATGTCGTAATGGAATTATCCGACAACGTCGACTCCGATGTTCGTCTGGGCAAGGACGTCCGGGTCCACCATTCGGCCAACATCTATGGGTGCACCGTCGGTGATGAAACTCGTATCGGAGCCTTCGCCGAGATCCAACGAGGGGCGCAGGTGGGAGCACGATGCAAGATCTCATCACACGCATTTGTGTGCGACGGAGTCACAATCGAAGATGAGGTGTTCATCGGCCATCATGCGTGCTTCACGAATGACCGGTTTCCGAGAGCCACAAGATCTGACGGCAGCGTCCAGGGTCCCGGGGATTGGACCGTGATACCGACTCTGGTTCGTCGCGGTGCCTCGATCGGGTCGGGCGCGGTGATCCTTCCCGGTATCACTATCGGTGAGAATGCTCTCGTGGCCGCCGGGGCGGTGGTGACCGCAGACGTTCCGCCCCGTACCCTTGTTGCAGGCAATCCGGCCCGTGTCCTGAGAGTTCTCGACCCAAACGAGCCCGAATGATGCACGTTCCTTTCCTCGATCTCAAGGCTCAATATCAAGAAGCGCGGCTGGACGTGGACTCAACTTGAGAACGCAGGATGAATGACGCCACGCCATCGACCGTTCATGCGAAGGGTGTCCGGAGGATTCTCAGTTCCGCCAAGGTCTACGACCTATTCCAACGTATGTCTGGTCTAAACCGATCGTATGACACTCTCGTAGGCGAGTACTTCGGCGACACGACCGGCAGAGATGTCCTGGACATCGGCTGTGGGACTGCTGCGATTTCGCAATGGATGCCTGGCGCCAGGTATCAAGGCTTTGACCCGAACGCGGATTACATCTCAACCGCCGAGGAGAGTCTCCCAGTGTCTGTTTCGGTATGGCAGGCCTCGATTGAAGAGCCCGGCTTGGATTCGACGCAGCGGTTTGATCTGATTCTTGGGGTCGGAGTCCTGCACCACGTCGACGACGAGGTAGCCGATCGCTTCTTCAGCTTGGCTTCTCACCATCTGAGAGAGGGGGGACGCGCTGTCACAATGGATCCGTGCAAGCACGAGAACCAGTCTTTCCTGGCTCGCACCATGGTCTCGCGAGATCGAGGTGAATGGGTCCGGAATTCCGACGAGTACGTGACCCTGGCGCGCGGTCATTTTGAGAACGTATCAGTAGGTGTCCGGGACGACCTACTGAGATTCCCCTACTCCCATGCCATCGTCACTTCCAGCGATGTCTCAGAGTCCTCAAGCAGCTCGCCGCAATCGAAGAGAGCCAAATGAGCGGCGGTCTGCCGGTAGCTTTCGTTGACCGTGGGACTACGGGCCGGCGATGGCTGAGCGAGAGGGATCGGCGCCGGTGAAGGTCCCTTTCTACGACCTCGATCATCAGACCGAGCAATTCGAGGAGGACGTTCTCAGAACATGGCGGACGATCTTCAGGAACGGGGAGTTTGTCGGTGGGAGCAGGGTCGAGGCTTTCGAGGCCGGGTTCGCCGCCGCCCACAAAGTCCAGCACGCGATCGGGGTTTCCAACGGGACGGTGGCTCTAGAGCTGACTATGCGCGGCCTTGGCCTTGAGCCAGGTGGCAAGGTGATTGTGCCTGCCAACAGCTTCATCGCTACAGCAGAGGCCGTGAGCAATGCAGGAGGAATCCCTGTCTTCGTGGACTGCGACGAGGTTTCGGGAGGTATCGATGTCGATCATGTTGAGAGAACGATCTCGGAGGGCATAACCGGCATTATTGGCGTTCATCTTTACGGCACTCCGTGCGATATGGGTGCGCTGAACGAAATTGCTGGCAGATATGGAGCGTGGGTTGTCGAGGATGCTGCTCAGGCGGTTCTGGCGGCCGTGGGCGACTCGCCCGTCGGAGGACTTTCGCGTGCCGCCGGGTTTTCGTTCTACCCTGGAAAGAACCTGGGAGCGCCCGGCGAAGGAGGGGCAATAACCACTAACGACTCCGATCTCGCCGACAAGGTGCGGATGCTCCGCGATCACGGCCAGAGCAAGAAGTACCAGTCCCTTCTCATCGGGACAAACGCTCGAATGATGGAGTTGGTGGCGAGTGTGCTCGACATGAAGCTGCCGTATGTGGCTCAGTGGTCAGAACAGCGACGGCAGGTGGCAGATTGGTACCGGCATCGTCTCGAGATGAGCCCTGACATTCGATTTCTCGACCAGCCCGAATCGGTTACGTCGGTCTTCCATCTCTTTCCGATACTGATCCCTGATCGACACCGAGTTCAGCGGGCTCTCAGGGAGTCCGGAATCGCGACCGGAATCCACTACCCGGTGCCGATTCATCTGCAGCCGGCTTATTCGTTCCTGGGCTACTCACCAGGATCTCTCCCCGTAGCAGAGCTGATGGCGTCACGTCTCCTGTCGCTTCCGATGTTTCCAGGGATGGCCGAGTCGACCGTCGATTACGTTGTAGAAGAGTTGAACAGCGCAGTCGGGAGCGCTGTTTAGTCAGATGGCTCCCTACGAAGGCCGGCGGGTCGTTGTCACCGGGGGAGCCGGATTCATCGGGTCTCACCTGGTCGAGGAACTCGTCAGCCAAAACCCGGCTTCGATCATCGTCATCGACGACCTTTCGACCGGGTCTCTTGACAATCTGACAGGTGTTGCCCCCGAAATCGAGACCGTCGAAGGTGATGTCTGCGACCCGAGTGTCGCGACTCTCGCTAGCGATGCCGACGTCTTGTTTCATCTGGCAGTTCGAAACGTTCGGGCATCGATCAAGCTACCCGTGGATAACTTCCAGGTGAACGCCAACGGAACGCTTGCACTACTCGAGGCTATGAGGCGCGGGTCGGGCGGGAGCTTTGTATATGTGTCTTCTTCGGAGGTCTACGGGGTCCCTGCTGCCGGAACCTTCTCCGAGTCGTCGCTGCCTGCGCCAACCACGATTTACGGCGCCGGGAAACTAGCTGGAGAATTGGTGACACTCGCTTACCACAAGACATACGGGATGGACACCCGGGTCATACGCCCATTTAACAATTTCGGGCCCCGGAGTCACCTCGAAGGCGACTCTGGAGAGGTGATCCCCAAGTTCATAGTCAGGGCATTGCTCGGCGAGCCCCTTTTGATCCACGGAGAAGGAAATCAAACCCGTGACTTCATGTACGTGACCGACACCGCGACATGGTTGTCCAAGCTCGCAACGGACGATCGGCTTTCCGGCATGACCCTCAATATCGGCTCGGGTGCTGAGACGAGAATCATCGATCTGGCCGAAATGGTGCTTTCGCTGACGGGATCGACAAGTGAGATCGTGAAAGGGGAACCAAGGCCGGCCGATCTTCCCCAACTGCTGGCCGACACCACACTTGTCGAGTCGATGTTCCCCTTCTGTCTTGCCGTTGACCTGGAAACGGGCCTGCGACAAACGATCGATTCCTTTGCTGAGGAGGATCTAAGGGCCTTGCTCGAGCAGGAGGTCGAGGCCACATGGATCTGATTCCGATCATCAAGCCTTGGATCGATATCGACGAAGTGGCCGCGATCGAAGAGGTTCTCAGGAGCGGTTGGGTCGCCCAGGGCCCCAAAGTCGCCGAGTTCGAGAAGGCAGTCGCACGTCATGTAGGCGCAGAACAAGGGGTTGCGGTGACATCGGCCACAACCGGACTCCACCTCGTGCTCCACGCCCTGGGAATTGGGGTCGGCGACGAAGTAGTGGTGCCATCGCTCTCGTTCATTGCCTCATCGAATGCTCCACGGTATGTCGGTGCGAGACCCGTGTTTGCAGACGTCGACGAGGTGACATTCAATGTCACGCCGGAGTCAGTTGGGGCTGTCATGACGCCGGGTACACAAGCTGTGATCGTGGTTCATCAGCTTGGAATGCCTGCTGATATCGACGGGATTCGGGACGTTTGCGACCGCAAGGGTGTGGTCGTCATTGAAGACGCCGCATGTGCAATGGGGTCCATGTACAAAGGCAGCAACATCGGTGGACATTCCGATCACGTCGTCTTCTCATTCCATCCTCGAAAGCTGCTCACTACAGGCGAGGGGGGAATGGTGATGGCGAGAGATCCAGAGTTGGCTGAGAGACTGGTTCGCCTCCGCCAACACGCTGCATCAAAGCCTGCCTATGACCGTCACGGGTCGGAGGCTCAGGAGTTCGAGACTTACGCCGAACTGGGGTTCAACTTTCGCATGACCGATCTGCAGGCTGCGATGGGCATTGTCCAGATAGGGAAACTAGAGACGCTCATCGAAAGGAGGCGAGCCCAGGCCCAGCGCTATGGCCGAATCCTGGCGGACGTTCCGGGTTTGGAAACACCGAAGGACCCGGCACATGGCACCTCCAACTACCAGTCGTATGCTGTCGTTCTGAACGACGACGCCAGCGCGTCTCGTGCCCACGTTATGAACCAGTTCTCCAATCGGCGCATCGCTGCTCACCGAGCCGTGATGGCCGCACATCTCGAACCGGCATTTGAGGGCTTCGACGTCGGGCCGCTGCCTGTGACTGAGAAGATCGCCGAGCGGTCGTTCCTACTCCCTTTGTTCCACGAGATGACGGAAGCTGAGCAGGATCGGGTCGTCGAGACCTTGGCAGACTCTCTGGGTTAGAGCCGTCCCGCGCTCAAGTGGTCAACTCGTTCAGAAGGTAGATCTTCGTGGCTGACGGGAGACCGGGCCTGAGCACGTCCCTGATCTGTCTGCCAAATGATTCCGACATGATGGCGACGTTGTCAGTCGGGATACTGAATAGAGCATCGCGAGCTTCGATAACGATCCCTGCTCCAGGTAGATAATGGCCCTGAAGATTGGAGTCGTCGTCGAAGAAGCGGCAGTGATCAGTGGGCGCACCCGACATGACGATGGCATTTATCGCACGGATCGGCACATAGATCGCAACAGTCTCGGATGCGTTTCTTGTGCGGGCCAGAAACTCCGCAAGGCGGGCGACGTTCCGCAGTGAGTCGTTGCGGAAACCTTGAGCCTGATTGATCAGGGATCCGATGTCCGGTGACCACGACGCTTCCCCTGTCGCAGCCGTGGCATACCAGGACCTTCCCACGCCCGACGATTCGAACTGATGGCGTCCGAAATCACCAGACGAGAGGGTGTAGCTGAGCGAATCCGCCGTAAAGTAGCTGAAGTGCTCGTGGACCAGAATCGAAAGGTCCCCCTCGGCAATGAACTCGTCGCACGCGGGGACGGATAGAACCAAACGGCCCCTTGGAGCAAGCAAGCTGGCGATCTCGTCGAACCATCCCCGAAAGTCACTTATGTGCTCTAAGACGTTGTAAAGGATCACAAGATCGAAAGGCCCCTTGAGCTGGTCGGACGGAAAAAAGTCACGAATGAGTCGGACATTCGGACCACGGAACCGGTCTTGGGAGTGGTCGCCGGGCTCTATCCCGACCGTATCCGCTCCCTTTTCCGCGAGCCTGGACAGGAGATACCCGGTTCCCGAGCCAATCTCCAGAACCCGCTGGCCCCCTAGTGAGTCGAGATTCCCATCGAGATAGCCGAGAAAGTCGTCTGCGTACCTTCTTCCGATTCCCACCTCATCCAACCGGCCGGCAATCATCGAGCCAAGCCCGTAGGCAGTCTCCAAAGCGGACTCCACCTCTGGTGTCGATTGTTGAACCAACCTTCCGGTCAGCTCGTCGAGTCGAAGTCTGAATGGCAGAATCTCGGGCAACGGGCCATCGTTCGGAGAAGGTTGCGGAGCCCAGAGGAACGGCAGTCCTTCTATATCCCAGCGAAAGGTCATGGACGATTCCGCATCAGCGCCTGGTGATCCTTCCCTTCGGGCAGAATCGTCTCGGTAAGTGAGCGAAGAACCAGTCCCTTCTCATAGGGGAATCGTTCCTGGATGGTCTCGCCCAGCAGGTGTCGCCTGATCAGAAGGTGAGGCTCGTTATACCCCATCATGGCTCGAATCGAGGTTGTGCCAGAGAATCGTGGATTGATTTCAAAGACGTACACGTCGCCGTCGACGACTCGACATTGGATGTTTATCGGGCCGTGCGCACCCAGCGCCTGAGCAATCTCTTCGCATGTGCCCGTGACCTCCGGAAACGTATCCAGGTACCCATGGCTGATTCCCGAACTGATGACGAGTTCCGGCCCTAGGTCATCACGGTCAGTGCTATTCGGCACCGAATGCCGGACGTTCAACAGCCCGGTGAGCCTGCGGTGCATTGCGATGGAGTTGACGAAGACACCGTCCATGTCGTGTAACACCCCGACCGTGTATTCGGAGTCAGGTCGGCCGACATACTCCTGGATTATCAAGGACCTGGCAGGCAGGAACTCGAATATCGAGCGCAGCTCTCGGACCGACTGCGCGATGAAGACGTCGCGCGATCCGCCACTTTCGAGCATGGGCTTCACGACCACCGGAAAGTAGTCCACCACATCGAGACTGTCCAGGTCGCTGGCAACGAGCGACTTTGGGGTCGGGAAAGACAAGGACGTCAGAAATCGGTTGGTCGCCGCTTTGTCCATGCATGTGTCGATGACCGTCGCCGGGTTGAGAGGAAGAAACAGTCCGGCATCGTGGATCTGTTCTCTCTCCCGGCTGAGAACTCTCAATTCGGGCTCGCTCCCGTAGAAGACAGCACTCGCCGAGAAGTGATCCGCGGCCGCCAAGAGCGTGTCGACATATTCCGGCTCATTTGCCGCCGGAAGGGTCACCAACTCGTCGACCAGAACGGACTGAGCGATTTCTGGGTTGATGTCCGCACCGACTATTCGGTAGCCACCTGCGAGTCGCAACGCCTTTACGATCTGCTCCCCGACACCGATCCCGCCTATCGCAGTGACAAGGACTGTCGCGGGATCCTTCATGCCATCTCCCCCATATATGAACCTCTTCTGCCGAAGGTCTCCAGCACTGTTTCATGAACGGGCCCGCAGCGCAGTAGCGCCGACTCGGTGGCAGCTGCGATGTCGTACCGGATGATCGAGGCTCCTCTTGAGGCCGTGTCAAAGAGACACACCGAACCCAGGTTTCCGTGGTCACGGGGGATACCGCAGCTTCCGACGTTGACGTACGTCGTGCTCCCTATCTCCCGAACGAAGGGTCGGTGCGTTGCCCCCATAAAGACTGTCGTCGGCGAGCCAAGGTCCAAGTCGATCAGAGGCGAATCGGGATACACATAGCCGTTGATCGGGTCTTTGAGATGGCCGTGAACCATCCGGATTCCCCCTTCTGCCAACTCGATTGACCTGGTGACAGGCCATTCTTCAACCCACCCCAGAAGCTCGGAGCCCATTTCAGAACGAGTGCGGAGCAGTTGGTAGACGCTGTCCTGCTCGTTTGTCAGCGAGCCCTCGAGCAACATCTCTTCGTGGTTGCCTCTGACTGTGAGCACACCGTCACGGGCCAGAGCTTCGACGACTGCTGCGCCGGGCAAATAGCCGACAGCGTCACCGAGGAAGAAAAGCTCACTCGCACCACGTGACCTCAATATCTCGACGCCCAACTCGTACGCTTCCAGGTTGCCGTGGGCGTCTGAAAGAAGTCCGAAAACCAACTTCACGATCCGATCAGAGACCGGTCATCGTTTGTCCCGATGACCTCTGCGTCTGTTCTCTAAGCCGGTTGCGGTCGGACGCTGGGCCGGAAACGCTTCGAACGATGTAGACGGGTCGTCGACGAGACTCGTCTGCCGTTCTCCAGAGGTATTCGCCGAGGACGCCAAGCATTATCAATTGGAGGCCGCCCAAGATGAGAACCACCACAATCACAGATGTCCATCCGACGACGGGCTCGGCCCAGAAGAGTCTCCGCACTACCAACAGGACCGCGTATGCGAAACCAAGAAAAGCCACAGCGCCTCCCAGGTAGGTCATGAACCGAATGGGCGCGAAAGAGAATTCGACGAATGAGTCGACGGCCATCTTGACCTTCTGGCGCGGACTCCACTTCGTGGAACCTGCCCTTCGCTCGTCGATGTCGAATGTGATTCTGGTCTGCTCAAAACCCAGCCAGGCGATCAGTCCGGCGACATTTCTATTGCGCTCGGGAAACTGTTGAAGTGCTCGGGCAACGTCGGCCGTGCACAAGAACCCAGACGGCCCTTCAGGCGGGTAGTTCGGGATGTCAGAGAGCCTTGTGAGGAGACCTGCAAAGGCCGCCGATGCCCAACGCGCACTTCGTGACGTGTCGACCCTCTGGCGCCGAATTCCCCAAACGACGTCGTAACCCTCTGACCATTTCTCTATGAATTCGGTGACCAGGTGAAGCGGCTCCTGAAGGTCGCCGCCGATCACGATGATGGCGTCGCCGCCTGCATGCGCCAGGCCCGCAGTGATCGCGTAGTGGGATCCGAAATTGCGGGAGAACGTAACTACCGAAAGTTCAGGTCGGGAAGGTGCCTCAGCTGTTAGAAGGGCCGAGGTTTCGTCCGTGGAGCCGTCGTCCACGACCACAAGCTCGAAGTCGATCCCTGTGTCTGCGGCTTTGATGTCGTCGAACCTCTCCATGAGGGCCGGAATGTTCTCCTCCTCATTGAGCACAGGCACGACGATTGAGACGAAACGCCGTTTGAGTTGACGGATATCGTCGGGGGATTCACTCATATAGTTGTTATCGGTCGCGCTATCACGGTCTGGACACGGTCTTCGAGAGAGCAGGCCCAAGGCGACCCGCGTAACTGCTGGCTAGAAACTTAGTTGATGGCTCCGTGGGCCACGTGATATCCGCACCCGGGTGCCAATCCAGCGGTCCACACACTGTGGGAACTACCTTGAATGTCACCCACCGTTGAGGAGAGAAATTCCACCAACCCACTCCACCGACGTCGACCAGAGCCGATACATGGCTGTGACTCGAGACCACCCCCGACCTTTGCGGGCGCGCTACGTGTGGGCTGGCTTTTTAGTGGTTATGGGAGTGGCCATCCTCGTTGTGCGCTTTGGGACATTCTCGACCCTGCCGTCGTGGGATTCCGCGATGACCATCTGGCCTGCCGCAATCGAGATGTCAGAACGAGGCAGTATCAGCGAGGTCATGGACTTGCCCGGGTACTCCACGGGCGGTCCCAACTCGCACATGCTTTCTGCGGTCACACTTGTCACGGCGGCCCTCGTGTCGGTCGGCGGTGGCTCGTATGCAATCGCGGCCCTGCACATCTTGAACAGCCTGATGCTCTTAGGCGTCGGGTATATGGTCGCCCGGACCGTGGCGCGGCTCACGTCGCGAACACTCGGATGGCTTGCCGGAGGAGCGACAGTTCTCTTTCCGCTGATGGTCGCCCAGTCAGCAATCCTTTACACCGAGTTGCCATCGGCGTTCTTCGTATTAATTGCTCTGGTCTTGGCCGCAGACGATCGCTTCGGTCGAGCGATCCTGGCCGTGACGGCGGCGATATGGATCAAGCCACTCGCGCTGGTGGCTATCCCAGCAATCGCCGTCTTCGAATGGCGGAGAGGGAGGTCCCTCAAGAAGGTCTCAGTCGCAGCGCTTGCTTTGCTCGGCCTGATACCGGCAGTGGTCGTACCCCAACCGCCGCCTCAGGCAGAGGGCTTCTGGTCGAAAGTCTCCTTGGCAACGGAAAGGTCATGGCTCTTCATCAGACAGTCTCCGGAACTGGTACTAATGGGTTCCATCCCCTTCATCTCATATGTAGTTTTGCGGCGTCGTGGGGCGACCGAGAAGGAGTGGGACTGGCACTGGGCGGTTTCCACCTTGTATGCGTCGTTCGTCGGGTTCTTCGTCCTGAACGTTTTGGTGACTCCAGGGCACTTCTTCATACCTCGCTATTTCGCGATGCTGGTGCCACCGCTGATGGTCCTGTTGGCCGTATCTGTCTCGAAGGTTCGGCGGGGAATTCAAATCGGCATGTTTGCCACAATCATTGCCCTATCTCTCGTAGGAGTCCGAGGAGAGAATGCTTGGGGTATCAACAGCCCGTTGGAACCGGTTGCTGAGCGCTCTCTGGCTTTCGTTGTCCGGCTCGAGGAGCACATCGTCGGACTGGAGCGGCTGGCGGTGATCAGCCAGGAGATACCAGTTTTCTATGGCCATCTTGCTCATTACAGCTACACCTACCCCGAGCTTGGGCACTTCAGTGGTGAAATTGTCGGCGGGCAAACCACGAGCACAATCGATGGCTGGGGCGATGACCTCGATGAGCTCCCCGATCAGTTCGCCATGCTTATCGGGTTTCCCTATCTGGGAGGGGATGACATGAGGAGCGTTCAGAGACGGGCCACCGCCAGTGCCGACTACTCCGTCTCGATCGAAGGCATCGGTGAAGCGCTTTTGTTCCCGCTCGAGATCGTTATCGTTCGCAGGCTCGATCCATAGTTCCGATGCGTTCGCTGCCTCACCAGATAATTCTGAAACGCGTCTCGCCGGTCGCCACACTCGTTGCCTTGGTCCTGATCGGAGCCCTTGCGGCCTGGTGGATGATGACTCGCACCGGTCTGGTCGACGGTGTGCCGAAGCAGGCAGACGCAATGGCAGATTGGTTGGTTACCCGAGCCTTTTTCGACGGGGTTGACCCGTATCTGCCGGTCCATGAGCTCGCTGTCCTCTATGACGTCGACTACGTCTCGATGATCGCTCCTGAGACACCAATTGTTCCTCGGTTGCCGGGTGCTTTTCTGATCCAAGCCCCGATGGTTATTACTGACGCGGTAACAGCAAGCCAATGGCTCATAGGGCTTGGCGTGGTGGCGACCGTCCTCGCTGTGGTGCTCGGATCTCGCGTCCAACTGCCTCCCATAGTGACCGTGCCGGCGTATTTAGCCCTCGGCTTCATCTCGGGCATCGCCACCTGGGGGTTCATCTTTGTCACTCAGTCACCGCTGATAGCCGGTTTGCTCGCAGTGGTGGTCGTTCTCAGTCTCCGATTCAAGGCTGGTGTTGTTGCCGGGGTTGTGCTCGGAGTGGTGGGCACGCTCAAGGTGTTCCCGCTTTTGCTTCTCATCCCATTCTGGGCCCGAGGAAGGAGACGAGTTGTTTTGCGGCTATCGGGTCTTTCGTCTTCCTCAACGCGATTCCCCTGGTGTTCAGCGATCTCACCCCAGCTGATGTTGTCCAAGCCCTCAGTGACAACACTGCGACCTGGTTTGCCACGGCGAGCAACATCTCGTTGTCATCGTGGTTCTTTTCTCAGGCCGGTGAACGGACCTTGATGCTCCTCGCGATTCACGGAGCCGGATTGGTTGTGGTCTATATCTTCTGATGCGCACCAAGATCCCCTACTCCGCGCTTCTCGTCGGAACCGTGACCCTCTCGGTTCTCCTCTCGCCACTCGCATGGGCCCACTACCTGCTGTTCTTGCTGGCGCCGCTTGTAGTGTTCTTTGGTGATCCGAGGGTTGGTTTGCCTGCGAAGTTAATTGCAGTGATGTCGCTATTCGCATTCATGTTCATCAACCCGTCACCGTGGTACCTGGTGGGAATGATTGGACTAATCGTCGCATCTGCTCTACCGGCCACGCCGTCTGATTCGTCCCAGGTCGAAGCAGAATCTCTAATGCCACGACTGTCAACTCCCGATTTAGATACAGCATGAAAACCCTTTCAGTCCTGATGCCCGTCTACAACGAATCGAGGACGCTGCGCACCATCGTCAAAAAGGTACTCGGCGCCCCGGTGGATCTCGACATCGAGCTCATTTGTGTTGATGACGGCTCGAGCGACGGCTCGCTTGAGATTCTCAGTGAGCTGGCCGCTGACGATGCGCGAATCACGGTTATCGCCCAGCCGGAGAACATAGGCAAGGGCAAGGCCATCCGGACTGCGATCGAGAACATGTCCGGTGATATCGGAATCATCCAGGACGCCGATCTCGAATACGACCCCGCCGAGTATCCCCGGGTCATTGGTCCGATTCTCAACGGCGACGCGGACGCCGTATACGGCTCCCGTTTGGCTTCAAGCGAAGTCAGACGCGTTCTCTTCTTCTGGCACTCCCTCGGAAACAAGATCCTGACCATGTTCTCGAACATGGCAAACGACATCAACCTCACGGATATGGAAACGTGCTACAAGGCGGTCAGAGGGGACGTGCTCAAGAATCTGAGGCTGACAAGCGACCGCTTTGGGCTCGAACCAGAAATCACCGCACGCCTCGCACAATCAGGAGCCCGCATCTATGAGGTTCCGATCAGCTATTACGGCCGCACCTACAACGAGGGCAAGAGCGTTGGTTGGCGCGACGGGGTTGAGGCCCTGTGGCTGATATTCAAGTTTCGCTTCATTGACACCAAGGCAACGACTCATCCGGGACACGTGACCCTGGAGAGCATGGCGGTATCGCCAGGGGTATCGAAATGGATGCTTTCCAACTTCAGCGATCATCTCGGCAGCGAGGTGCTCGAGGCCGGGTGTGGGATGGGGAACCTGACCGAATATCTCATCGACAGGCGGAAGTTGACTGTCGTCGACATCGATCAGAGGCACTTGAAATCGGTTGCCCGGCGCTTTGGCCATCTAGAGAACGTCACTGTCGAGCAGGGCGACCTCGAGGACCCGCACTTTTACGAAGCCATCGGGCCGGTGGATTCGGTGCTCTGTGTCAATGTGTTGGAGCATTTGGACAAGCCAGAGATTGCCCTCGAAGGATTCCACTCAGTTCTACGGAAGGATGGTCATGCACTGATCCTCGTGCCGGCACATGACTGGCTCTACTCGGATGCTGATGAGGCGTTGGGACATCGCACGCGATACGGCGAGCGCCAGCTGTCGGGTCTGATCGAGGACGCCGGCTTTGACATTGTCGAATGCCGCCAGTTCAACCGGCTTGGAGTGCTCGGTTGGTATGTAAACAAGCTTTCCGGTCGCACGACGATAGGGCGGTGGCAAGCAAGGATGTTCGGCCTGCTTCTGGTGCCGGCGAAGCTTCTCGAGCGCTTCGAATTTCTCCCAGGGCTGAGCGTCATAGCCATAGCCGTGAAACGATGAACCATTTGCACACGAGCACACTGGCCCGCGGCGGCAGGCTCTCCATGGCCGAATCAGAGTGATGAGGCGTGCCTTGGGTAGGCCGATAACCGTTGGCCTGGTTGCCACCGGGATAATGACGCTGCTGTTTATCCGGGTTCTGTTCGCCACCGGTAGTGACCCCACGGTCTTTACCGCCTTTGGCAACGAAGCCATCTCGACAACGGAGTACGCCGAGGAGAGGCTTGGCGAGGTTTGGCTCCGCGCTGGTCAGGGGCACGATGGCAAGTACTTCTTCGTTCAGGCCCACGATCCGCTGATCCTCCACCCGGCAGACAATGCTCTGGTTCTCGACCGGCCGCTCTATCGGAGTCAGCGAATGCTCTATCCACTGGTGGCGGGTGGTTTCGGGGCGTTTGCATCCGTGACCATCGTGTGGTCCATGGTCATCGTGAACTTGATCGCAATGGGCGCAGGGACCTACGCCACTGCTCGGGTAGCCCAACACATGGGCGGGTCTGCGTGGTGGGGCTTGGCCTTCACGCTCAACATTGGCTTGATCAGCGAAATCAACATCAGTGGAGCAGGCATCGTCGCGAGTGCCCTCGCTTTCGGCGCGGTGGCGGCCGTTCTGAACAAAAAACACGGTATGGCAATCGCCCTTCTGACCCTCTCCGCCCTGTCTCGCGAGGTTTTTCTTGTTGCGGCCTTCGGAATGGCTTTGTGGCTGTGGCGCGACGGTGAGCGAAGGACGGCCCTGGGTTCGGTGCTCACGCCGGTCACAGCTGTTGGCTTGTGGGCGATATACCTCCGCGTACGCATCGACAGGGATGCAGGGGCGTCGGAAGTGCAGGAGATTGGCTGGCCCTTCGGGGGTTTCATCCAGGCCATCCCGGACTGGATGAGCGAACCGTTGAATCTGGCAGCAGGTCTCGCGATCATGGTCCTCTTTGCCGCCTATGTTCGCCGAACTCTGATCTCGTCGGCACTCGTCGGCTGGACCTTCATCGGCTTTGTGTTCCTGCCCTTGCTGTTCACCAAACAGGTTTGGGCCGACTATTTCGATATAACTCGCGCGGTCGCGCCGGCAATTACCGCTTTCATCCTTATGATGTTCCTTACCGGTCGATCCGGCGACCGGGGGGCACTGTCCGTGTCGAAGTCGGATCAGCTCACGTAGCGTTTTCACCAGGAGTATGAGTTGGCCGGTGGCCGGTGGCCGGTCACATGGGGACAAGCACAGAGGGTCGCCATCGCCGGGGTAACTGTGGTTCAGGTGAGCTGCTTCTGGGCCGATGTTGAAGCGAACCCCCGAGGTTTGGGACGCCCGTGACTATCGTCCCGAGGAGATAACACATGACGATTTTCGCTTATCTCGACGCAGGCACCGGAAGCCTCCTGATCCAGATGTTGGCTGGTGGTATCGCCGGTCTTGCGGTCTTTGTGAGGTTCCGCTGGGGGACGGTCAAGGGCTGGTTCCAGCGGGGAGAGGAGCCGGAACAGGAGAGCAGTGTCGAAGAGCCTTCAGCGAACGTCGTATCGCGACCCGAATAGTTCCGTCCGGGTTGAAGACGGGCGACTGACAAGAACCTTTTCTCCACTTGAAGCCTTGCAAGCGCGTCCGATCTTCGATCTCGAGACGAGGTAGCACGTGAGTGCAGAGAGCCACTCGGAAGTGAGGCGGTCGGAGGGGTCTGGATGGCAAATCTTCATGATTGCCGCGGCCAGCGCCTTCAGTCCGCTGATGGTGTGGGCCAATGCTGGGGAGAGTCCCAACCTCCTGGATCTGGTGTTGGCATTCGCCGTCGTTTTCTCAATAGCCGTACTGCTCAGGTATCTCCTGGTGCGCATCGGGTTGGATCCCCTGGGCAGCACCTATGCGACGAGTTTTGTCATTCTGGCCATTTCGAATATGGGAAACCTTCTCTCAAAGTTCCCCCTGGGGAGAGCCGGAGCGCTGATCCTGGCGCTCGCAATTGCTTTGATCGCATATCGGCTACGAGATCTTGCTGCTTTCAGGGTTGTCATGACGTGGCTGGCCTTCGTGCTGTTGGTGTATCCGATGGTGACGATCGTCGGCCGGTCCGGATCCGACCCCGAGCAGCTGGCAAATCTCGAAGCGGACCTTGTTGTCTCGGGGATGACGGAGAAGCCCGATGTGGTCTTCGTGGTGTTGGATGCCTACGGCGGCACAGACGTCCTCGAGAAGTTCTACGACTTTGACAACACGCCGTTCCTCAGCGAGTTGTCAGATCTTGGGTTCGACGCCGGGGAAGCGGTATCGGCTAACTACGCACGTACGCAGCTCTCGATTCCGAGCGTGCTCCAGATGGACTACATCACCGGCGAAGGAGCGTTCTCCGAGGGCGACCTTCGTGGCCTTTTCCGAGTCATATCGGGAGAAAACAACATGGTCCATGCGCTCAAGAACGAGGGCTATAGACATGTATACGTGGAGTCCGGCTGGCTTGGCACGGTCTGCGGACCCGAAGTCGATGTCTGCGTGAAGAGTCGCTGGCCCGACGAGACCGTGTACGACTTCGCATACCGGACGTTGCTCAGGAATGTGCCTGGATTTGAGATCGGACGGTCTTTTACGGAAGGCGCCCTCGACGTGATGGAGTGGATCGATTCGGAGCTGCCCAGTTACCTCGACGATGACCAACCGGACATCATCTTCATTCATTTGCTTATCCCGCACCCACCGATGTTCCTGGCAGCCGACTGCGCAGCCGATTGGCGGGGAGGGATCCCCGGGTTCGCGATAGGTCGGCCCAGTATGGACGAGCGGAGCTCGGCGGTTGTCCGTGCTGCCTACATTGAGCAAGTCGAATGTGTCAACTCGGTGCTGCTGCGCTTTGCGAGGAACCTCAACCCTGACGATGTGGTACTGATGATGGGCGACCACGGCCCAGATAGCCAGGGCCAGCTGTTCCTTCTGGGCACGGCATGGACCGAAGATCAACGCTCGGAACGATTTGACGTCTTCTTCGCTGCCCGGGTTCCCGGATGTGACATGTCCTCGATCGAGAGCCTGGTGAATGCCGGTCGGCGGGCCCTTTCGTGCCTCAGCCAAGATCAGTTCGCGGACCTGCCCACCCAGCGGTTCGACATGGAGAGTTCTCCTTGGGGGAGCCGAGTCTTCAAGCTGGAGGAGCCGGTCTCATGACGTCGCTGAAAGGCTCAGGGGCGGTCGCGGTTGTTGCTCTGGTGATAGCCGTCCTGGCCGCCATCCGACTGCTGGCATTCGCCGATTGGGATCCTACTGTTTCCGTCGCTTTTGGCGAGGAGGCAACCCTGACCCTGGACTACGCAGAGGAGAAGTTGGGCAGAGATGTCTTGACTAGAGCGACGACGGGACATGATGGGAGGTTCTTTTTTGTGCAGTCGAATGATCCCTGGATCCTCGACCCTGAAGAAAACGCGTTGATCATGGATAGGCCGGTGTATCGCAGCCAGAGGATGCTCTATCCGGTGTTGGCGGGCGGCGCCGGGTTCTTCTCGCCCCAGGTGATCGCGTGGTCGCTCCTGGTTGTCAATGTTGTGTTCATCGCTCTGGGATCTGTTGCGGTTGGGCTCATCGCCAGGAAGCATGGGGTGACTCATTGGGCCGGTCTCGCCTTCGCCCTCAACTTTGGTCTCCTCTTCGAGGTTTTCATTGATGGAGCGGGGGTGGTGGCGTTCGCTCTGGTATGCATCGGAGCATGGGCTCTCGAAGAGGAGCGACTCGTGTTCGCTTCGGTAGCGTTCGCCGCCGCGGCGCTGACTCGCGAGGCGATGCTGGTCTTTGTTGGGTTTGTCGCTCTATTCTGGCTGATACGACGGCGCAAGATCCCATGGATCCTGGGGCTTCCCGCTGTCTCGGCGGTGGTGCTTTGGGCGATCTACGTTCGGATGAGAATCGACGTGCCCGAAGACCTGGACCCGGTGAATGCGATCACTTCGGTGCCTTTCTCGGGTGTAGCCGAGGCACTGACGTCGGGCCGGGCAGCACCGGTCGACCTTGCCACCATCCTGTTGTTTGTCATGCTGCTGGTTGTGGTCCCGGTCAGAGCGTGGCGATCCGACGTTTATCTCACCTGGGGGGCGGCGGGGTTTGCGGTTCTGGCACCTTTTCTCACCGTTTTCGTGTGGCAAAAGTCCTTTGATATCTCCCGGGCCCTGGCGCCGCTGGTCACGGTTTTTGTCCTCGAGCTGCTCCTGGCGCGAAAGCGGGCACGAGTCCCCGCTTTCACTTCCTGAAACGAACAGGTGTTCGTTTCCAAGCTGGATTACACTGTCGCAACTCAGGCAACCAGGCGAGCACTTGTCCACCGATTCCATCCTCATCAGGGGAGCCCGTGAGCACAATCTGAAGAACCTCACGGTTGAGCTCCCCCGCGAAAAACTCATCGTCTTCACCGGCCTGTCCGGCTCGGGGAAGTCCTCGCTTGCGTTTGACACGATCTACGCCGAGGGACAGCGACGCTACGTCGAATCTCTGTCCGCCTACGCCCGCCAGTTCCTCGGCCAGATGGACAAGCCCAACGTCGACTTCATCGACGGCCTCTCTCCGGCGATCTCAATCGACCAAAAGACAGCTTCCCGCAACCCGCGGTCCACCGTGGGCACTGTTACCGAAGTCCACGACTATCTGCGGCTCCTTTACGCCCGAATAGGAATTCCGCACTGTCCCAACGACGGGACCCCGGTCGAGCGCCAGACTCCACAACAGATCGTTGATCGTGTTCTCGAACTCGAAGAGGGGACGAGGTTCCAGGTTCTTGCCCCGGTGGTGCGCGGGCGAAAAGGCGAATACGAGGGGTTGCTGGCAGACCTCGCCAAGGAGGGCTTTGCCCGGGCCCGTGTCGACGGCGAAGTGCGAGAGCTGACCGAGGAGATACGGCTAGATCGCTATTACCAGCACACTATCGAAGTTGTTGTAGACCGCCTCGTTCGCAAAGAGGGGATGGAGCAGCGGCTGACTCAGTCCCTGGAGACGGCCTTGACGTTGGCTGAAGGCGTCGCCGACATCGAGATCGTGGACGGACCGACCCTGACCTTCTCTCAGCATCTTGCATGTTCGCAGTGCGGACTCTCCTTCGAGGACCTCCAGCCGAGAAACTTCTCTTTCAACAGCCCCTACGGCGCCTGCACGGAATGCTCGGGGATCGGGACCAAATACACAGTCGATGCCGATCTGGTGATTGCAGACCCCAGTCTCTCGCTCAACGACGGAGTGATTGCGATGTGGTCGTCCAATCGCATGCGCTACTACCACCGGTTGCTGACCGGGCTGGGCGAGGTGTTCGGTTTCGACATGGACACGCCGTGGGAGGAGTTCCCCGAAGATGTCCAGCAGAAGATCCTGTACGGCACCGGGGAAGAGCGAGTCACCGTTCAGTACACCAATAGGTTCGGGCGGAAGAGGAAGTGGGATGCGACGTTCGAAGGGGCAATCCCTTTCCTGAATCGTCGGCACGAGTCTGCGGAGTCCGACTCGGCCCGGGAGTATTACCAGGAGTACATGGCCCAGGTGCCCTGTGATGTCTGTAATGGGGGTCGTCTCAACGCCATCTCCCTAGCGGTCACCATTGCCGACCACAACATCGCGGGGGTGTCGGACATGAGCCTTGGTGACGCCAGGGACTTCTTCGAGAACATCGAGTTGACCGAGCGGGAGTCGACGATCGCCGAGAGTGTTCTCAAGGAGATTCGAGCCCGCATCAAATTCCTCCTCGACGTGGGTCTGGACTATCTGACCCTGTCCCGTTCTGCGGCGACTCTGGCCGGGGGAGAGGCGCAGAGGATCAGACTTGCCACTCAGATCGGATCTGGCCTGGTAGGTGTCCTGTACATCCTCGACGAGCCTTCGATTGGCCTGCACCAGCGCGACAACAAGCGACTTATCGAGACTCTTCTCCGGCTCCGCGACTTGGGGAACACCCTGATAGTGGTGGAGCACGACGAGGACACGATCAGGACTGCCGATCATATCGTCGACATCGGTCCGGGAGCCGGTGAGCATGGAGGCCACATCGTGGTCGAGGGAACACTCGACGACGTCATCGCCGAATCCAACTCAATGACTGGCGACTACCTGGCAGGTCGCCGCCAGATACCTATTCCGATGATCCGCCGAGCTGGCAACGGCAAGTCGATCGTCGTGCTCGGTGCTTCCGAGAACAACCTCCAGGGAATCGATGTCGAGTTCCCGCTTGGGGTGTTCACGGCCGTCACGGGCGTATCAGGCTCGGGGAAGTCGACACTGGTCGAGGAGATTCTTTGGAAGACGCTGGCCCAAAAGGTGAACCGAGCACGGGTTGTGCCCGGGAGGCACAAGAGGGTCGAGGGAATCGAAGAGGTCGACAAGGTCATCGACATCGACCAGTCGCCAATCGGCCGGACACCGAGGTCAAACACGGCCACCTATACCAAGCTCTTCGACCAGATCAGGAACCTGTTCTCGCAGACGCCGGAGTCGAGAGTCAGGGGTTACAAGCCGGGCCGCTTCTCCTTCAATGTCAAGGGTGGGCGGTGCGAGGCCTGCAAAGGAGACGGGACTATCAAGATCGAGATGCACTTCCTGCCTGATGTGTACGTCCCGTGTGAGGTCTGCGTTGGCAGGCGATACAACCGGGAAACACTCGAGATCCTGTGGAAAGGCCACAACATCTTCGACATCCTGGAGATGTCGGTGGAGGGGGCTCTCGAATTCTTCGAGAACCAGCCCAAGATCGTGCGTGTGCTCCAGACGCTGTTCGACGTGGGACTCGGCTATGTGCGACTGGGACAGCCGGCGACGACCCTTTCGGGCGGTGAGGCGCAGCGGATCAAGCTGGCGTCGGAGCTCGGCAAGCGATCTACCGGTCGCACTTTCTACATCCTCGACGAACCGACTACGGGGCTCCACTTCGAGGACATCCGCAAGTTATTGCAGGTGCTTCAGAGGCTGGTCGACTCGGGGAATACGGTCGTGATCATCGAGCACAACCTCGACGTGGTGAAGTCCGTTGACCATGTGATCGACCTCGGGCCAGACGGCGGATCCGGTGGAGGCAAGATCGTGGCCACGGGTACGCCGGAGGAGATTGCCCAGGTGGGGGAGTCTTACACGGGCAAGTTTCTCCGGGAAATCGTTGGGGGATAGAAGGTTTGGTTCAACGTTCGGCTGTCTCTGCCGATGTATTCTGGATGCGCGATGGAAGGTCTTGACTTGTTCGATGTGCATACGTCCGCGTTTGCCGGCTTTCGCGAGCTAGACGGAAAACATGCCGTGGTAATGGGCGGCGCCGGGTTTCTCGGTTCGCACATATGCACGTGGCTCATCCACTCGGGTGCCCGGGTCACCTGCATCGACAATCTGATAACCGGAAACGCGGGCAATGTGGACCATTTGATCGCCCACGAGAAGTTTCGGCTCATCGCCTACGACGTCACCGACTTCATCCATGTTGGTGGAGACGTCGACTACGTCCTCAACTTTGCTTCTCCCGCTTCCCCTGTCGACTACCTCCAGTGGCCGATCCACACGCTCAAGGTCGGCGCATTCGGAACTCACAAGGGACTCGGACTTGCCCGGGACAAGGGTGCAGTGTTCCTGCTCGCCTCGACGTCGGAGGTCTACGGCGACCCTCAGGTGAATCCCCAACCGGAGAGCTACTGGGGCAACGTCAATCCGATCGGTCCCAGGGGTGTCTACGACGAGGCGAAGCGCTTCGCCGAGGCCCTGACTCTCGCCTACAACCGGGAGCACGGGTTGGACACACGAATCGTCAGGATCTTCAACACCTACGGCCCCCGAATGCGACCAGATGATGGTCGCGCTATTCCTGCCTTCTTCTCGGCCGCTCTGCAGAATCGCCCCCTTCCGGTCTTTGGTGACGGCGGACAGACTCGATCACTCTGTTACGTCGACGACGAAGTCGAAGGGATTCTCCGCCTACTCCTTTCCGAGGAGACTGGCCCCGTCAACATCGGCAACCCCGAAGAGGTGACGATGCTCGAACTTGCCGATGCTGTTCAGGACGTCGTTGGCAACCATCCGGGGATTGATTTCGAACCACTGCCGACAGACGACCCGACTGTGCGCCGACCCGACACCACGAGGGCCCAGGAGATCCTGGGTTGGAAGGCACAGATCAGCCTCCGTGAGGGCCTGGAGAAGACACTGCCCTGGTTCAAAGAGGTTCTTGGCTACTGACATCTAGCCTCAAACCGATGTCCTGGAGCGAACTGAGCGAATGGTGGCTTGCAGAGCTGGCCTCCGATCCTGCATACGAGGAAGTCGTCACGCCGCTTTTCCTCGAGGTCTTCAGCCCAGAAATCGGGGGCAGGTATCTCGACCTGGGCTCAGGAGACGGCCGCATGATCAAAGCCGTGTCCGAACGCGGCTCAACAGTGCATGGGATCGAGTTGAACCAGGACCTGGCGGCGCACTCCAAGACAGCGGTTGTCGTGGCGGCACTGCCAGATCTCGAGTTCCTTCGATCCGACTCGTATGACGGTGCTTACTGCGTCTTGACCCTCGAGCACATTCTTGACCACCAGGCCTTTTTTGCGGCTGTTGGCCGTGTGGTGAAGAGTGCCGGTGTCCTCGCCGTTATCATGAACCACCCGGTCTGGACTGCCCCCGGATCCTCACCGATCACCGACTCCGACGGCGAGGTTCTCTGGAGGCCGGGCGAGTACTTCTCGATGGGAACGACCGAGGAGCCGGCGGGCTCGTCCACCGTGACGTTCTACCACCGTTCGACGGCTGATCTCCTCAACGCCGCCTCCTCGTCAGGGTGGGCTCTGGAGCAGATGGTTGAGCGACCGCATCATGACCTCGAAGAACAAGCCGGGATACCCCGTCTTCTTGCATGTCGGTGGCGGCTCCTACCCTGAGCACCGTGTTCGAAAGGCCCAAACCGTCCGAGATCCCCGACCTGCCGGGGGCCTACCTGTTCCGTGATCGCAACGGGCAGGTCATCTATGTAGGGAAGGCGAAGTCTTTGCGGAGTCGGGTCTCTTCCTACTTCGGCACGGGGCTGCAACCGCGAACAAAGACGATGGTCGACAACGCTCGCTCGCTCGAGTGGATCATCACCGAATCCGAGGTCGCTGCCCTGATGCTCGAGTACTCACTGATCAAGCGGCACCGGCCCCGGTTCAACGTCAAACTGGTCGACGACAAGTCATATCCGTTTCTGGCGATCACCCGCAAGGATGAATGGCCGCGGGCAATGGTCATGCGGGGCCGCAGACACAAGGGAAACGAGTACTTCGGCCCATATGCCCACACCTACGCGATCCGAAAGACGCTCGACCAGCTTCTCAGAACCTTCCCGGTGCGGACCTGCTCGAACGCCATGTTTGATCGTCAGAAGGCGCAGGGGCGTCCGTGTCTCCTCTTCCATATCGAGAAGTGCTCCGGACCTTGCATCGGTGAGGTCACACCCGACGAATACACCGAGATGGTCGATGGTCTGGCCGCCTTCCTGAGCGGTAACACCGAAGGTGTGGCCGCCGACATCGAAGAACGGATGTGGTCGGCCTCCGAACGACAGGAGTTCGAGCTCGCGGCACGCAATCGCGACCGGATCGAGGACCTTCGGCGGGCGATGCTGCGTCAGGAGGTGGTGACTGAAAAGCCGGAGAACTTCGACCTCATTGCATTCCATGGAGACGAGCTGGAGTCGGCATTCCAGGTCCTTCATGTTCGCAAGGGACGGTTGGTCGGTCGGTTTGGCACCGTTGTCGATCGAGTCGAAGAGCTCACCGACGCCGAGTTGATGAACCGGGTAGTCCGCCAGCTATATGGCGACGACGTGCCGCCGCGAGAAGTGTTGGTCTCGATCGCCCCTTCGGAGCCCGACCTGCTGGCAGAGTGGCTCGAAGAACGGAGACAGGTGGGAGTCGTCAGCCTCCGGGTCCCGCAAAGAGGCGCAAAGAGACGGTTGATGGAGACGACTGCCACCAACGCAGGAGAGGCTTTTGCCCGGCACCGTCTCCGTCGCCAGAAAGATCACAACGCTCGCGCCCGTGCCCTGCAATCGCTGCAGGATGTCCTCGACCTCCCCGATCCACCCCTTCGCATCGAGGCATATGACATCTCAACCCTCCAAGGAACGAACACGGTCGCATCCATGGTCGTGCTCGAGGACGGTCTTGCCAGACGATCCGACTATCGGAGGTTCAAGATTCGCACTGTCGAGGGTCAGGATGACTTTGCCTCAATGGAGGAGACCCTCCGAAGGAGATTCACGGCCTATCTGATCGAGAGGGACAAGCCGATCTCCGAACAGGGCAAGTTCTCCTATCCACCGAGCCTCGTCTTGATCGACGGTGGAGCGGGGCAACTGGGGCGTGCTGTCAAGGTCCTCGACGAGCTCGAACTCGATATCCCGGCGATAGGCCTGGCCAAGAAGATGGAGGAGGTCTATTTGCCGGGTAGGCCCGAGCCGATCCAGATTCCCCGCGATGCCGAGGCTCTCTACCTCCTGCAGCAGGTTCGTGACGAAGCCCACAGGTTCGCTATCACCTATCACCGGCAGCTTCGCTCGAAGTCGATGCTCGACTCGACACTCGACGATGTCCCCGGGATTGGCGCCAAACGCAAGAGGGATTTGTTGAGACGGTTTGGATCGCTCAAGAAGATTCGAGAGGCCAGTCTCGACGACCTCGCGGAAGTGGTCCCTAAGACCGTGGCCGACGACCTGTACGCTGCTCTACATACCTGATCGAGGAACGTCATGGACGTCGTAGCAACCGATCACCCCCATGTTCTGGTGGTTACCGGCATGTCCGGAGCTGGTCGTTCGTCGGCAGCAAAGATCCTCGAGGATCTCGGTTATACCGTCATCGACAATCTCCCACCGCGTTTGCTCGTTCTGGCGGTGCAGGCCCACGACATTCCGGAGCGCTCCAAGCAACTGGCGGTGGTGATCGACTCGAGAGGGGGTCTCCCCATCGATGAGCTCAGAGATGCGACGGACGAGCTGGCACGGGAGGGTGTCATGACCCGTGTGGTATTTCTCGACGCCGACAACGACGTAATCGTCCAGCGATACGAGGAGAACAAGCGACCTCACCCTCTGGGACGGGCGACCATAAGCGGCTCGATCTCCGCCGAGCGAGAGTTGCTCGCTGAGCTCAGGGAAATTGCGGACAAGATCGTCGACACATCAAACCTCAACATCCACGAGCTTCGGGATCGGCTCACAGTCGAGTTCAGCGACGAGGACGCCCGCCGGCCGATGCGGGTCTCCATCCGCTCCTTCGGGTTCAAACACGGAACGCCCCGGGACGCCGACCTCATGCTCGACGTCCGGTTTCTGCCAAATCCCTACTGGATCACAGAACTGCGGGATCTCCGGGGCACCGATGAGCGCGTCGTTGAGTACGTCATGGGGGACCCGGCGGCTCAGGAGTTCGTCGATCGGATCGATGACCTCCTCGAGTTTCTGATTCCCCGGTTCCAGGCCGAAGGAAAGTCGTACTTGTCGATCGGTGTCGGTTGTACGGGAGGACATCACCGCTCTGTCGCCATTGCCGAGGAGCTTGCCAAGCGTCTCACGCATCACAACGTGGGTGCCGTGGTCCGGCATCGGGACATCGAGCGTTGAAGCCCCAGACCGAGGTTTCACTGGAGCCGCTCCTTCTCGACCCTGAGGGGCCGACGGTGGTCGCCATTGGTGGGGGACACGGGCAGGCGGCTGCACTCGAAGCCATCCAGTGTTACGCAGGCGACATTTCTGCGTTGGTGTCGGTAGCGGACGACGGCGGGTCATCCGGTCGTTTGAGCGGGCTGGGCATCCCGCCACCCGGTGACATTCGGCGTTGTCTGTTGGCATTGACGCCCGAGCCTTCCTTGTGGTCTGAGCTGTTTGCCCATCGGTTCAAGGGCGGCGATGTAGTCGATCACTCACTGGGGAATCTGATACTTGCCGGTCTCTCCGACCTGTTTGGAGATTTCGGATCGGCGATCAGCACGGCCGAGCGCATGCTGGGAACGCTGGGCACGGTGATACCTGTGGCGGATCATCCGATCATGCTGGAGGCCACCATCGACGGGAAGCACGTCGTCGGGCAGGAGGAGATAACTGCGACCTCGGGTCACGTCTCGGAACTGCATATTGAGCCGCGTGATGCGATCGTCACCCGCCGGGCTCTAACTGCCGTTGCGGCGGCCGATCAGATCGTTGTCGGGCCGGGCAGTCTCTATACCTCGACGATCTCGGCGCTGAAGGTGCCCATGCTCGCCGACGCCATCATGGGTTCCCTGGCTCAACGGGTCTTCGTGCTCAACCTGGTGACGCAGGACGGTGAGACCCTCGGCCTTAACGGTCTCGGCCATGTCGAAGCCCTGGCCAAACATGCCGGAATCGCCGGCCCGGGTGTCCTGGTGGCTCATGAGGGTGATCTGACGGTTCCCGAAGGCCACGAGCGGGTGGAAGTCGATTCCAGCGAAGCTTCGCTTCACGGTTGGCGGGTGGTTGTCGCCGACGTTGCTCACGAGACAGCAAAGTGGCCCGAGCATGACCCTCTCAAATTGGGCAGGGTTCTCGAGCAACTGGCAGTCTCCGGGGACTGACGATGTCGTCGTATCTCACGCTCAATGATGTGTCCGTCGACGGACTCCGGGTTCTGGTGCGATCAGACCTGAATGTCCCGCTCGATGACGGTGTGATCACCGACGATTTCCGGATTCGCTCTGCCCTACCGACCTTGGAAAGATTGGTGGCTGCGGGCGCACGTGTCTCTGTCTGTTCTCATCTTGGCCGTCCCAGTGGCGAGGATCCGTCGCTCACACTGCGTCCGGTCGCCGAGCATATGTCCGGGTTGACCGAGCTGAGTGTCGGATTTGAGGAGGAGGCCGAGATCACGGTGCTGGAGAACACCCGCTTCGACGCCGGCGAAACCCGGAACGACTCTGAGACCGCGGCCCGGATGGCCGGGAGTTACGACCTGTTCGTCCAGGATGCATTCGGATCGGTTCATCGGGCGCATGCGTCGACGGCTGGAGTGGCAAAGATTCTGAGGTCCGTCGCGGGTCCTCTGCTCGACAAGGAGCTGACTGCCTTTGGAAGGTTTCTCGACGCCACCCCGCGGCCGTACACGGTGGTGCTGGGCGGGGCGAAGGTGTCGGACAAGCTCAAAGTGATCGAGAATCTGCTCCCCAAGGTCGATCGGATGCTGATCGGCGGAGCAATGTGCTTCACGTTCCTGGCCGCCCGGGGGATGAGTATCGGGGACTCTCTTGTCGAAGAGGAAATGGTGGAGACGGTGAGCGACCTTCTACACGGGCCTCACGGTCCTCGCTTGATTCTCCCCGTCGACATTGTCGTGGGCGACCGATTCGCCGAGGATGCCGATCGAGAAGTGGTACTCGCCTCTGAGATACGAGAGGGGACAATCGGCCTTGATATCGGGCCGGAGAGTGGTGCCGGGTTCTGGGAGCTGATCGAGTCCTCGAAGAGCGTTTTCTGGAACGGCCCGATGGGAGTCTTCGAATGGGAGTCGTTCCGGAACGGAACCGACACGGTTGCGAGAGCAATGGCAGCCTGTGATGGGTTCACCGCGGTCGGCGGCGGAGACTCGGCCGCCGCTCTCCGGTTACTCGGTCTCGACCGCTCGGTATCCCACCTTTCCACGGGCGGGGGAGCTGGGCTCGAGCTCCTCGAGGGTCGCATTCTTCCTGGTGTTGAAGTCCTGGGAAGATGGGTGCCATGACGGAGCGCCAGAACTTGATCGTCGGTAACTGGAAGATGAACGCCAACCATCTCGAAGCAATCCAGATGGTGCAGAAGCTCTCTTACCGGCTCGAGCACCCCGACTATGAGCGGGTCGAAGTTGTCGTCGTGCCGCCGTTCACCTCGCTTCGGTCCATTCAGACGGTGATCGAAGCCGACCGTATGCGCATCGGGCTTGGAGCCCAGAACTGTCATTGGGAGGAGAAGGGCGCTTTCACCGGTGAGGTCTCAGCTCAGATGCTGGCGAAGCTTTTCATCGACCATGTGATCGTCGGTCACTCCGAGCGTCGCCAACTCTTCGGGGAGACAGACGAGACCGTCAACAAGAAGACCAGCGCTGTGCTCGGGGCGGGGATGCGTCCGATCATTTGTGTTGGCGAGACCCTCGAACAACGAGAGGACGGCCAGGCCGATGATGTGGTGGTCGCCCAGGTAGTAGCAGCCGTGGCCCGGATCGATCCCATCGAGTTGTCCAGGGCTGCCGTCGCCTACGAGCCGATCTGGGCGATCGGCACCGGTCGGCACGCCTCTCCCGACGATGCCGGCGCCATGGCGGAGACCATCCGGAGGACTCTTGCCGACAAGGTGGGCAGCGATGCGGCCGAGAGCATCCGGATCCTGTACGGCGGCTCGGTGAATCCGGCCAACATCAAAGACATCATGGCCAAGACTCATGTCGATGGGGCCCTGGTCGGTGGAGCGTCGCTCGACCCGGACAAGTTCGCAGCAATCGTCAGGTACTGGATGTGAGCCACCAACTGATCCTTCTCAGGCACGGGCAGTCGACCTGGAATCTGGAGAACCTGTTCAGCGGGTGGACCGATATCGGGCTGACCGAGCAGGGTCGGGAAGAGGCAATCGAGAGTGGGCGCCTGATGGTCGAAGAAGGGCTGCGACCCGATATTCTCCATACCTCGGTTCTGGTGAGGGCGATCAAGACAGCCGAAGTTGCCCTCGACGAGATGGGTCTGCAATACCTGCCGGTCCGCCGCTCTTGGCGTCTCAACGAGCGGCATTATGGAGCGTTGCAGGGTCTCAACAAAAAAGAGACCGCAGACAAATTCGGCGCCGAGCAGGTCCTCGCCTGGCGTCGCAGCTACGACGTGCCGCCGCCGGCTCTTGAAATCGACGACGAGCGTCATCCTTCCCACGACCCGAGGTATGCCGACATCGACCCCAACCTTCTTCCCGCAACCGAATGCCTGAGGGACGTGGTGGACCGGATGCTGCCGTACTGGCATGACTCGATCGTGCCTGATCTCGAGGCGGAGATGCTGCCACTGGTTGTGGCGCACGGGAACTCTTTGCGGGCGCTGGTGAAGCACCTGGATCACGTCAGTGATGAAGAAATCGTCGGTCTCAACATTCCGACCGGTGTTCCCTTGCTGTACGAACTGGACGAGGACTTCGAGCCCGTCTCGAGTCGGTATCTCGGTGATCCCGAGGCGGCGCAAGCCGCAGCAGATGCAGTGGCCCGCCAGGCCGGGTAGGTGAAAGTGACAGGCGCTGGTACCATTCGACGACGCTCAGTCGAGCGGATCCCTACCTACTAACTGCTAATGGACATCGTCACAGCAATCGCAATCGTCGTTCATATCCTGCTCTCGCTGGGAGTGATAGCCCTCGTGCTTCTCCATTCAGGCAAAGGTGGCGGGCTGTCTGATGTCTTCGGCGGCGGAATGTCGACGTCGGACCTCGGCGGTTCCACTGTTGTCGAGCGAAATCTCGACCGACTGACGGTGATCCTCGCCATCGCCTTTGGCATCAGCACAATCGGATTGACCTTCGTCTTGGCCAACGCCTAGCGGTACACTCGATCGGCTCCTGTCGGAGTGGCGGAATTGGTAGACGCGCTAGGTTGAGGGCCTAGTGAGCCATCTGTGCTCGTGAAGGTTCGAGTCCTTTCTCCGACACTGCACCGGATGTCCTAGAACGGCATCCGGTGTTCTCACGTCCCGTTCCGACGGGCTTCTTCCCGTCGTCGGTGTCGTCGGATCGTCTGTAGACGCTGATGGCAGAGGAGTGCACTCAAATGCACCGAGATGCACTGTTAGGCACGTAGCTGTACCGGTTCCTGCCACCCTGATGACACCCCGGAGACACCTCAGCCCGGGACCGCGAGCCGCACATAATGCCGGTTATGCGCTAGCTGCGCGCGCCAGTTGAGACGCCTGTCGGTTGGAGATTGCGGGCCTTTGTCCTCTGGTCCCATTCGTCTGAAGTTGATAGCGTG
>Ga0255053_10000230_pt1 | contig 30518 bp, 27 predicted proteins | sample JV7_2_22_MG_FD_188635 | JGI IMG/M metagenome (GOLD analysis project Ga0255053, IMG submission 188635) | Seawater microbial communities from Jervis Inlet, British Columbia, Canada - JV7_2_22 | ecosystem: Environmental > Aquatic > Marine > Inlet | place: Canada: British Columbia | collected... | reverse complement strand
GTAGAAGTCGATCAGCAAGCCAAAAATAATAGCTTACCGGCTCACAATCGACGCCCTAGTTTCTGATTAGGAAGTCGTTCAGTGCGATCCCGATGCCGAAGCGCTCGCTCTTGAAGTTGTAGTCGATCAGGGACTCACGATAGAATTTCCTATCCTTTATCGGGAGGATCTGGCGGAGCTGTTCCGATATCTCGCAGCCGGGGACATTGCACTCGCCGTCTCAGACCGCTTCCCTCTGAAAGAGGCGGCCCGAGCCATGACCTCGTTGCCACGAAGAGCTCGCCCGGAAAGGTCGTTCTTGTATGAAGAAGCCAAACACTGCTCACCCGGCGCCGAGAAAGAGCAGGGGGATCCTCCACGACCTCTTCCTCTTTCTCGCTCGCAGGCCCGCGATCCCCACCCTGATCGAGGCGGAGGACCCGGACACGTTGGAGGACTACGTCCACCGCATCCGGCAGCGTCTCGGCATCAGCGTCACCGAGTACACCGTCCTTAACGTCCACTGCATCGGAATCGAGGCGCCGCTGGAGCTCATCTTCGAGGAGCTGCTCACGTGGCACGACGCCTCGGCCTGGTGGCCGAACCACCTGGCCACCGTCCATCGCGTGGAAGGCGACCTCGAGCATGTCCGGATGCTGCTCTTCGGGACCCGGGGCGGCCGGATCCCCCTGTTCACCCACAACGCCATCCGCATCCAGCGCGTCCCCGGCCCCGCCGACCTGGACAATGCCCGCTACGTGCTCTACGAGACCAGCGGCGGGTATCCCATCGGTGTCTTCGGCATCTACCTCCGGTCGCGGATCGCCGCGCGGGGGGAAAACGAGCGTGCGCAGCTCTTCTTCATGGTGAGCTTCAACTTCTACGGCAAGAGGGACTGGCCCCACAGGCACCTCATCAACCCCGTCTGGGAGTGGGTCCACAACCGGGCCACCGCAAACATCCTCAACCGGTTCAGGCGGCTCTGCGAGTGGAGGTTTGACCAGCTTCAGAAGGGCTGACGGCCTGGCTTCAGTAGTCCGGCAACCAACTGGCACAGTGCGCCCAAATAACGGCGACGATAGCGGAAGAGTGGTTGCACGAGTTTCACGCCGAGAACCGGCTCGAGGGCGATCACTTTTTCCTGAGTTTCGCCCTGGACTGGTGAGCTTCGCAGTCTACGAGAACCAACCGATATAGAGCTGGATCACGATCGCGTTGGCCAGATCAATGAAGAACGCGCCGATCAGCGGCACGATGATGAAGGCTCGCGGCGACGGCCCGTAGAGCTTGGTGACGGCCGTCATATTGGCGATCGCCGTTGGTGTGGCCCCCAGGGCGAGACCGACATAGCCGGACGACATCACGGCGGCATCGTAGGTGGCGCCCATCGCCCGGAATACAACGATACCGGCCCATAACATCACGACAACGACCTGCGCAACGAGCATTAGCAAGATCGCGAATCCCAGGTCCGCGAGCGTCCAAAGTTGCAGGCTCATCAATGAGATCGCAAGGAATAACCCGAGGCTGATGTCCGAGATCAGGGCCAGGGGTCGGGATTGTTCGGGCTTCGGCACCTTGAGCCTGGGGAACAGCACAGGAAGCAGATTGATCACGAGGATTCCCGCGAACAGGCAGGACACGAACGTGGGCAACTGCACACCCAGGTAGTCCAGACCCATGTCGATATGTATGCCGATGCCGATCGCGACGAAGACCACCAGTGTCGTCCGCAGCATGGTGTCGTAGTCGATCGGAATTATCTCGTGGTCGTGCTCGATGCCGACTGTTTGTACCGCATCGCTGTCGGGCTCGAGCTTGTGGCGCTCGATCAGGAACCGGGCCAGCGGTCCGCCCAACAGACCACCCAGGATCAGGCCGAAGGTTGCGCATGCGATGCCGATCTCGCCCGCGAAGTCGATGCCGTACTGGTCCCTGAAGACCGGCGTCCATGCGATCGTGGTGCCGTGACCGCCGGACAAGGACACGGAGCCGCCGATGACGCCGACCAGTTTGTCAAAGCCCGCAAGCATCGCAACCAGGACGCCGGTGCCGTTCTGGATCGCCAGGTAAACGACGGCCAGGACCAGCAGAATTGCGAGCTGCGCGCCGCCTTTGAGCAGTGTCGAGAACCTGGATGACAAACCGATCGTCGTGAAAAACACGATCAGGAGTTCGTCGCGCACGTCGAGTGCAAAATCGAATTGCAGATCGAAGATGCCGTAGATGAGGCCGAAGACGATCGACCCGATCAGGCCGCCGCTTACCGGCTCCGGAATATTGTAGTTGCGCAGGAATGCGATCTTGCTCGTCAGGAACTTGCCGAGAAACAGAACGAGGATGGCGAGAACGATAGTCTGGCGACCGTCAAGAACGAGGGTTTCCATGGTGAATTCCTGCGCACGAATAGGAGATAAAGCGACGCCAGTTTGGCACAGTCAACGATCTCGAAAAACCCCCTTGCGCGTTCGGTTGTCGGAAATCACGTATGGGCTGCAGAACGAACCGAAACGACAATGAGAAGAGCAACGGTCAACTCGGTCCTATTGACTGATTTAGGAGGATCAATGTGTCGCTGGCTAGCCTATTCGGGTTCTCCGATATCCCTGGATGAACTACTGTTTAAACCCGCTCATTCGCTGATCGACCAAAGCCTGCATTCACAGATGGGGGCAACCACCACGAACGGCGATGGTTTCGGTTTGGGTTGGTACGACGCGGGCGAAATTCCAGCCGTTTTTCACAGCACTGAACCCGCGTGGAACGACCATAATCTGCAAGACCTGGCAAGACACCTGGTGTCGCCGCTAGTGTTCGCGCATATCCGTGCGTCGACGGGCACGGCGATCCAGCAGACCAATTGTCATCCATTTCGCTATGGGCGCTGGTTGTGGATGCACAACGGTGCGGTCAGGGATTGGCTGAATGTGAAGCGTGACCTGGCCTTCGTCGTGGATCCTTCTCTTTATCCGCGAATAGAAGGGTCCACGGATTCCGAGTTGTTCTTCTACCTGGCACTCACGTTCGGGCTAGAGGAGGATCCGCCCGCGGCCGTCGCTCGCGCTATCGGCTTCATCGAGCACACAGGGCGCGCCCACGGTACAGAGCATCCCGTGGTGGGGACGATTGCAACCACGGACGGCTCAAAGCTCTGGATTTTCCGTTATTCGAGCGAGGGGCGTACGCGCTCACTCTTCTACAGTACGAATATTGACACGCTTCGGGCGCAATATCCGGATCATCCCGTGATTGAACGGCTATCCGACGACACGCGCATCATCGTGTCGGAGCCGCTCGGCGACCTCGTCGGCGTCTGGAACGAGGTGCCGGAGTCGACTTACGGCATTGTCCAGGAAGGGCAGGACGAACTGCACGAGTTTAAGCCGAGCCCGCCCTGACCGATGACAATGTCCGTCTGCGGACTCGTCCTCATTGCAGGCAAGCTGCTGAAAGTAGACAAGGTACGACTGCGCATGCAGAGCCGACCTCTTGCGAAGATTTGACTCTTCTGTCTCCCTCAGGGGGAATCAACCTGTTAACCCATTCCTTATATACGTGCAAATGTATGCGCGACTATTTCGGTGGCTCGTATGGGTCCTTGGTCCCCGGCTTGATCGGCGGCTCTTGCCGCAGCGACATCACATGCTGGATCAACTGAGGCATGGCTGCCTTTGCCACCCACGTGTGGGGGAAGGTCACGCTTTCACGCTCCCCTGGATCTTTATAGAGATTGTAAATTTTCGGCATGCCGTATTCCTTGACCTCGCCGAAGATCGTATCTATCTCCTTGAAGTTCATCTTCCAGTTGCGCCACTTGACACCGAAAACATCGCTGGCGAAATAGACGATGACCCCTTCACGGCCGGACTTGTCCGTCTTGCCGAGGAAGAAGTCGCGCATTTCGATGCCGTCGATGATGCGGTCATCCGGCACCTTGCCGCCGGCAATTTTCGCCAGGGTCGGGAAAAGATCCATCTCGTGGACGATCTCGTCACTGGATCTCCCGGCGGGGATCTTGCCGGGCCATCGGATTGCGAAGGGAACTCTCAGGCTGCCCTCGAAGCCGGTAAAGAGGGTGCCGCGCCAGGGGCCGGCGGTTCCCTGGAAGCTGGTCTCGACCGTCAGGGTGTTGGTGCCCTGGGACGCCTCGGGTCCATTGTCGGCGGTGAAGATGACGATGGTGTTGTCGCGTATGCCCAGGTCATCGATCTCGTCCAGGATCATCCCCGTATACGCGTCGATCTGCATCAAGAGATCAGCCCAGGCACCATTGCCGGACTTACCCGCGAAATCCGGGTGCGGCATCGTGGGGTAGTGCGTCGCCGTATAGGGAACGTAGAGGAAGAATGGCTTCTTCGCTTTCACCTGCCGCTTCATGAAGTCGATCGACTTCTTCGTAAGGACTTCATCGATCAACGGACGGAAGTCCAAACGGTATGGCCGCACCGTCTTTGGCGTCTCGCCCCTCTTCGCTTCCATGACAAAGGATGCTTCCACAAGACCGCTCTCGTTGAACCCCTCGAGGTCCGTGTAGGGTGCCTCGTCGGTCGAGTTGGGTATTCCATACCACTCATCAAAACCCTGGTCCGTGGGGAAGCGCCCCGGGGTGCGGCCCAGGTGCCATTTGCCGAACATGCCGGTGGCATAGCCGGCGTCCGAGAGCATCTCGGCCATGGTCACTTCCCACTGCACGAGGCCATACACGCCGCCTCCCTGCGGAGCCTGTGTTGTGCCGCTGCGGATCGCATAGCGGCCGGACATGATCGCGGATCGTGACGGCGTGCATTGCGCTTCGACGTTGAAGTTCGTCAGGCGGATGCCTTCAGCGGCCAGTTGGTCCATGCGGGGCGTTGCCGCACCGCGGATGATTCCACCGCCGTTGAAGCCGGGCTCGCCCCAGCCGAAGTTGTCCAGGAAGACGAGCACGATATTCGGACGGTCCTGGGCATATGCAGGCGCAAGACCCATAAGAATTACCGATGCAAGAAGGAACAGAACGTTCTTGATCATTGTTTTCATAGCGCTAACTCCTCCTGATTACCAACCGACCCACTTGTAGCCGATTTCGATGCCGTAGTCCGTGGGACGATCCGACCCGGACCCGATCGTAAAGGTGGGGCGGACGTAAAAACTCTGTCCCTTCATGTCAGGCGACCATTTCGTCATCATCCAACCGAATTCGATATCCATTATGGCAAAGTCAGCATTGGTCTCTTGGTCGAAGACGATTTGCGGTTCCGCGAACAACCACGACTGTCCGTCTTCCGCCAGGAGGAGATAATTGATATCGATTATGATCTGCTCAACTTCGTCGCGGCCGTCGTCCTCGTCAATGCTGAACTTGTACTGCAGTCCCGGCGCAAAAAGACCGCCCTTCTTCCAAGGCCCCCAACCGCCCTTGAAAAAATGGCCCCAGAAAACAACAGGGGCCAGCGACGTGGCGCCCGCTCCGAGACTGTCTTCTGATGCGGTGTCGAGAAAAACATCCATCCCCACCGCGAATGCATTTGCCCCTTTTAAGACGGGCACTGTCATGAGCCTGAAATTGACATCCCCGAGCCCGGAATCGTCGATGTCGTCTATGCCGTCGCCGTTGACGTCGGCTTTCGTTATGCTGTACGGGATCCGGGTTCGAAACTGCCATTTGCCACCGGCAAAGGGCGTCCGGAACTCGAAGGTCGTCAAGTTCTGGTTACCGTCCCCGGCCGTATTGAGCCACAGATACTCGTTGTAGATCCGCGCGTCTCGCTGGAAGTTGATGGGGTTGGTACCGGACTTATCCGAGGTGTCTTTCGCATTCTGTTCGGCACTGGACTCCTGAGCGACAGCGAGCGAAGGCAATGCTAACGACAGCGCGATCGTCGCGAATGCCGCCACCAGGGCGTTTAGCCCTTTTCTTGGAACATTCATCGTCAGTGGGTCCTTTTGTCAATTAATACTGTATGGACGATCACACTTGAAATTCGGGCGCACGTCTATCCAAATTGCGTCGTACAGGTTCCATATGTCGAAAGGCTGAACAGTCGGTTTCAGTTGTGATCTTGTACACTTGATAAATATAACGAAACCGTAATATGTGGTCGGAAAATACTTATGTATGATGACCTTGGTTTCCCCGAGAACGGTGACCGATGGATAAGAAGAAGAACAACAACTACGAAGCGTTCATCGCGGGCCTGCCGTTTGAGCGGACGCTCGAGTTCCACTCTCCCGAGGATCTCGAGGCCACGCTCCTAGCGGCGGGCGTCAATCAGCCGACCCGGCAGCTCAGTGAGGGCGACTTCCGGGCGCACCTCGCTGTGACGGAAACCGATTACGCGGCTTTGTTCTCGGATCGATACAGCACTGCGCTTTCGCTGTACCTGGAGCCGCCGGAGAGCATGGTTTCGTTTCTGTTTCCCCGCAGCGCGAGCGGCACCTTCTTTGTGAATGGTGTCGATATCGGCAACGACAGGTTGCTCGCGTTTCCGGTCAGGACAGGTACCGATATTTCCGGTCCTGGGCCCATTGGCTCGGACTGCATCAGCATTGACGACGGCAAATTCTGGGCGATTGCGGATGCCGTGTGCCCGGGCCTGGAGCGCCATGAGGGGGTCGTGATCATCCCCGGTGATCCGAAATCGCTGCACGCAATGCGGGACAGACTGGCCGAACTGGTTGCGGCGCCGGAGCCCGGACCATTTAGTGAGGATGTGTCGCAGTTGATCGCGGACATACTTGTCTGGATTGCCGACGGTCATGATGCCTGGCCCACCGAATCTGCGGTCACGACTGAGGCACGCGTTCGTGTCGCCAAACGCGCCCAGGATTACATCGAGGCGCATTATCGTGAGGCGGTGCACATCGAGGATCTGTGCCGGGTGACGTCCGTTGGCGCACGCACACTGCAACGCTGCTTCCGCGAATACTTCCACCTGACCGTGTCGAATTACCTCAAGGTCGTGCGACTGGACTCGGCGCGCCGCGAATTAGCCGCTGCTGATCGTACGTCGACTTCGGTCACGACGATCGCCATGCAAAACGGTTGGAATCACCTGGGACGGTTTTCGGTCGATTACCGGGAGCACTTCGGTGAGTCACCTCGCGAAACGCTGGCGATGCCCACACTGCGGCTGTAGCCAAGTCGACCACAGCGCTTATTCCCAGTCGAAGGCGAAACTGAGAAACGCGTGGTCACCTTCCAGGCGGTTCTCGGCGTCGAACTCGTGCAGCCACTTCGCGATGAACGAGACGTCCTGATTTCCGATTTTGGTACTCCAAAGTAACGCAGGCCCGATACCGGCGGCCTCCGCTTTGAAACTGCCGAGCGTGGCGCCGGCGCCGCTGTCGCCTGTAATCTGCTTGAGGTAGAACCCCTGTATGCCAACAGCCAGCGTCTCGGACAGGAACTGGTTGAACACGACGTCGACATGAATCTCCTGGCCGGTCTGGTAATCCGTGTCGCTGTTCTCGGTGTTATAGATGTAGCCCAGGTTGAACGACAGGTCCCGGCCCGTCTCGGGATTCAGATAGGTCAGGGCGAAATTGGTGTCGAAACTCCAGTAATTGAGGCCGTTATTGATCGCGTTGCTCGTGCTGTAGTCGCCGACTGGCGCGATAATAAATTCGGCCAGGGACATGTGCAGGTTTCCCTTCGTCCAGTAGAGTGCGAGCGGAATCAGCGCGACGTCGCCGAGACCGGACGCGCTGTCGCTCGCACTGACGGTCATGCCGCCAAGCGAGAGATCCGCGTCGATATCAAGATTGACCAGCGGCACGAACAGGCCCGCCGCGTACTGTGCTCCGAACAGCTGGATGTCGGGTTTGTACAGCAATGTCGTGAGGTTCATCAGGAATGACAAATCCGCACCCACCTCGAGATTGCCGGAGCGCAGCGACAGCTCCGTACTGGCGTCGTAATAGTAGAAGTCGTTGCGCAGTGTCCATGGCTGGGTCGGTGCGAGCGCCATAGCAAAATCACCGTAGGTGCCGGGAATGTAGTTGCTGTAGCCGCCTTCGGCAGCGATTGCGTTCGTGACGGCGCCCATCATCGCAAGAGCCGATGCGCAAGCAGCCAGGTTAGCGAGGTACTTAGGTCGATTCATCTGTTCGCACTGGGTCAGGTACAACCTGTAATGCAGATAACACCGTGTATGCGGGTTGGCGTCTATCCGACTTGCGACAGGACTGGCGCGGGAGCGGGCCGTCCTGGGGACGATGTGGTTTACCCAAGCTTACGCGGTGCGCAGCGACTCGGCGACACGCTGCAGGCGCTTTTGCGCGTCGATCGCAACCGTGCGCAGCTCGTCGCTGTCGGCCAGCTCCTCGGTCTGCATAATGACGGCCGGGTTGATAATCCGCACCAGGCTGCCGTTGATGTCGGCCTCGACAGTGACATTGAAGGGCAGCATCAGGCCGATCTCGGGGACGGACGTCAGCGCGGCGTGCGCAAGGTTCGGGTTACAGGCACCCAGGATCGTGTACGGGCGAAACTGGACCCCGATTTTCTCCTTGAAGGCCTGGTCCATCTCGATTCTCGTGACCACACCAAAGCCCTCGGCTTCCAGCGCTTCGGTCACCATGTCGATCGCCTCGTCCTTCGTCGCGGTAAGGCGGACTTCATTTCCCAGTACCTCGCCCATCAAGAAAGCTCCCGGGCGAATATCGCCATTAGTACTCATGTCGGGCCACCGGTGTATTCGTATTTGACCTGACCACTGCCTGCGCGCCTTCACTCGCGCCCCAACAGGATGAAAGCCGCGAGCGACAGGCTCTTGTCGAGAATGAATAACGGGAAGTCCTTCCAGCGCACCGGCGCGGCAACGTGGTAGCGCACGACGGCATAGCCGATATCGAACGGCAGTGTAAACAGGATGATCGATCCGGCAGCGTTGGGCAGAGTATTTTCCTTATCGTTCATGGTTGCCGGGCCATTGTCGGCGGCGCCGGACGTCCGGCGCTATCCGTTTCACGTCTGTCTCGCGGCTCAGTTGTGTGCCGTTAGCCGTCAACTGATGGCTGCCGCGATTGGATTTGGTCTAATCGTACTGGTTAGGGCCCGGATTCACTATCCGAAAATCGCCAAATTTCTGTTAGCGATGGTTAGGGGCCGCCGCCGGGCACTTGAGGTCGACCTACTCGCCTTCCCAGACCGGGATCTCGCCGGATTCGAGGGCCTCGATAACCGCCTGGCAATAGTTGTCCGCGGACAGGTATCGATCCCAGACTCCCTGGGCGAGGATTGATAGCCCGCCGGTAAGCGCCGCAACTGTACCGGCGAAAAACCCACGTTTCTTGTCGATCTGAAGTGCCGGCGATGCCAGCGTGCCGCCCACCTTGATATATGGATTGACAACCCCGGTAATACTGATGCCGACGCCCTCACGCTGCTTGATCCGAAAGGAAAGATCCAGTGCTTCCGTTGCGAGGTTCACGGTGCCTACGCTCGCCACGACCAGTTCATTTGTTTGCAGGCCGAGCGCACGTGATTTGGCGACGCCGTCAACAATATCGATTTCGAAGAACGCGCAGTGCAGGTGCGTGTACTTCGACTTCTTGGTCATCGGGTTTATGGCGGCGAACACTTGCGCAAAAATGTCGCGCATGACATAGCCGCTAAAGTCGTTGTCGATATCACCTTCGCCCTGGCGCAGACTGATCGAACCATTGGCACTGGCCGCCAGCTCACGGAGCGTCCCGCCACTTGCCGCAATCGCCACATTCAGGTCTGCAAGAGGCCGGTCTATCGTTTTTCCATCGCTATCGATCATTGGTCTCAGGCTGAACTGCTCAGCGGAGACGCTGACCTGCACATCCGCCAATTCATCGCTGGTGCGAACGAGGTCGAGTGCTGCCGCCATTGTGCCGCCGCTTCTGAGCGATACCCTACCGGTTTCGACGTGCAGCCCGTCATTCTCCATGAGGATCACAAGCTCGACGTCACCGACGTCAAAATAATCTGTGACCAGGTGTCGCAAACGAAGAATCGCATCAATATCTGCAATGTCCAGCACCTCCAACGGCAAGGGTGTATTGGGAATGATCAAATCACCGTCTGCCGTATCTTCGTCTTGTTCAGCGCTGTCTTCGTCCTCGCCGAGCAGCCCGGTCAGATTGAGATTATTGGATTCAAGGCTGCCGGTCAGGCGTATCCTGGGGCCGACTTCCACACCCAGTTTCCCGCTGATATCGCTCTCGCCGATCACGGCAATCAGCTTATCGACGCTGTATGCCTGCCCGGCCCGGATCATGGAACCCTCGAAGCTGAAGGGGTCAGCAGGCAGGTCCTGAATATTGAATGCCCGACCTGCTCTTTCCAGGTTGGGCCCGGCAATGCGCAGGTCGAATTCTGCGTTGATTAACTCCGACCCGGTTGGAACCCTGCCATCCAGCCAGGCAGTCATCTTGCCAATACGAACATCGACTTCTTTCAGCTCGATCTCAGTGACCCCGACACGAAAGCCACCCTCGACTTCATACGGGACCGGCGACTCGATATCCTGGTTGGGCAGGAACCGGCGCAGGTCAGGGCCGGATGCGGCAATAGAGATATCGATGCCCGCGGCACCATCGAAATCCCCCAGTGCGCCGTTCATCTCGAGCCGTGAATCACCAATTCGAAGCGCCCAGGGATTGACGAACCAGCCGGCGCTGGTCTTCGAGATCGTGCTCTGCGTTTCGAACGCCTCCGCTGGCACCAGTGCATCGTCCTCGAAGCCGCCGAGCAGTTCCAGGAACTGGCTTGCATCCGGACCAGCGATAGACGTGTTCATCTTCAAACCATCAAGCGACGGCAGCACGCCGGTCGTGCCATCCAGCTCGCCGCGTGCTTCCCCCAAACGATACGTGACATTCGACAGCTGCAACGCGCCTTTGGCTTCGGAAAATGTGCCGTCGAGACCGAACGTGACGGGCGGGAAATCGACATCCAGCCATGGCTCCATAACGGCCTCGAGATTCTCGCCACTCAGTGTCAGCGACCCATTCATCCCTTTGAATGTTGGCAGCGTGCCAAGCGTGCCGGCGAACTTAACGATCGTAGCGCCAAGCTCAAACGTCAGATCGTCTACTACGAAGCCTGCTCCGTTATTGCTAATACGCGCGTTCGCAGAATATGATTCCGTCGAGATGTCCCGGTCGGCCCATGGCCCGACAATCTGATCGAAATCCGGTCCCCTCGCAGCAACCGCGATATCGAGCCCGGTCATATCGGCAGCCGCCGGCAGGGTTCCGTCGATAGTCATTTCGTGTTCACCCAGTTTCGCGGTCAGTTCCCGCACTTCTGGTTGCTGCAATCCGCCGACGGCGATCGCTCTAACGTCGAATGCGCCGGATGGTATGCGCTCATCCAGTGCCGCGGGCAGGAAATCGCGAATCTCGGTGCCGCTCGCCGATAGCCTTAGTTGAGCATCAGGATCGACCTCCGCTGCCGCAAGTTTGCCATCCACTTCCAGACGAGCGTCGCCAGCCGATGCGACGACCGATTGCAGGTTGAGTGTGTCGCCGGTAACAGTTACATCACCGCCTACGGCAAATTCCGTAGACGGCAGAAATTCGGCGTTGAATAGTTCTCCGATCGCCTGCAAGTCCGGCCCTCGAAGGTCCACCGACAGCTCCAGGTTTTCGATGGTCTGCAAGGATTGTGCGCGCCCGACGATCTCGCTGGTGAGATCACCAAATGCGCCCTCGATGCGCAATTCGATACCATCCGGACCCTCGGTAAGATCACCGGAGATCCGCACCGGACCGCTAGCGAACGGCGGCAGGCCGGATTCCGCGAGGATCTTCTCCGCCAGCGGGCCCTTCATCACCAGGTCGATCTGCGGTCCTTCGAGAGAGAACAGATCACGGAACGTTCCCCGCGTCCTGGTAACGAAGTTGCCGATGGAGACCTCCAGCTCCCAGCGCGGCCCGTGACCGTCGAGCAGCGCAGACAGCGGCCCAAGTAATCCATCGGCACGGATTGGGTTGTCGCCTATCGCACCGGACACGTCAATGTTCAGCAGTCCGCCGCTGTCCTCGAAGATATCTGCATCAGTGATCGTGATTTCGCGAGGCGCATCCAGCCAACCCTGTCCATAGACGATACGGATGCGCTGCAGATCGGCCTGCCGCAGCCACAGCGGGAGCTCGAAGGGCTCGCGGTATTCATCGTCGTCGGCAACGGCCGGCGCGTCGCCGAAACTCCAGGACGACTGCAGTGTCTCGGGCTCTTTCTCGAAGTGCATGGTCAGGCCCTCGACCTCGAGGTTCAAAACCTCGATTGGGCCGGACAGCAGCGACCAGGTGTCGACGCTGACAACGAGTCGCTCCAGCTCGAGGATGTTCTCGGCTGTACCCCACTCGGCGTTCTCAAGTCGGACGCCTTCGGCCACGAGATCAACCGTCCCGCCGATCGACGGCTCGAAACGCCCGGCGATGGCAAACTGACGGCCGGTGGCATCGCTGACGTAGTTTTCAAGGTTGCCTTGAAAACGACCCAGGTCTATCGTCAGCAACAGGATAATCGCTGTCCCGATCAGGACGACGACGAGAGCAATAGCGATCAGAATCCGACGTGGCCAGCGCATATTAAATGTGATTTAGTTCGTTGCCTGTTTCTTCCACATTATAAACGTAAAGTTCCGCTCTTCTTGCTGAATCACCGACCTCGTATATCTTGCGTTGACCATGGATTGATGCTTCGATATATACAAGCATGCATATTTCCGGATCGGGTGTATGATGACCGAAATCTCCGCACACGACCAGTAAAAACAGGTGACGATTGTGAAAACAAGATTATTGATACTGATGTTGGGGCTGTTTGGCGCGGCGTCGGCCAGCACCCAGGAGTATAGTTTTTTCACAGATCCCACGCTGCTGGAACCTTGGGATCAGGGAACGTTCGATCGCGGCTACGTGCATCCGGACATTATTCAAAAGTCGCAAGGCTATGACTCGGTGATGATCGATCAACCGGAAGTTTTCGTGGCAGCCGATTCAAAATATAAGGGCGCAAAGGGCGATCATCTGAAGCAACTCGCGGATGTGGCACGGCTCACAATGATGGACAGTATCGAGGCGGGCGGCTACACGCTAACGGACGAACCGGGACCCAATGTCGTCTTCATACGGTGGGCCATTGCCGACTTGTACCTGCAAAAAAAGAAGCGGGGCATCCTGAGCTATACACCGGTGGGGATGGTTGTGCACACGACACGGCAAGCGGCGACGCGCGATCTCTGGAAGAAAATCGACATCGTCGAGTTAGGTCTGATGATTGAGTGGAGCAATTCTGTGACCGGTGAGCTGTTGAGCGCCGGCGATGCCAGGCAAGGCCTCCGCAAAGCGAAGGGGCGAAAAGCAGACATGGTCTCCTGGCAGGAGGTTGAAGCATTGTTCCTGACTATCGGCGAACAGACGCGCTGCCATATGGACAATAACAAGCTAGACGAGGGAAAGAAGAGGCTGGATTGCGACAGCATCGTGGTCGAGCCGGAAGTATGATCGAGCCGGCGCAAGCTGCCAACAGTTGATCAGGATCCGTTGTAGGTCATTTCCACAATATTGCCAGATTACGCTTTCAGGCACAGTTGATGTTGATGATTACCGTACCGAGACAACTTTGTCGCTACGTGAAACACGCATCGACAGTTCTTCCCGGGCTGCGGAATGAAATTGACGTTTTTCGGATATTGAACCTGGTCCCCGGTCGGTACGGTTGGATTTGATCCGGAAGGCGCCGATCACGACGATAACAAACAGGAGAACACTGTGATGAAGAAATTCTTGATATTGGCTGTTGGTCTTTGCTCCGCCGCAACGGCCTTCGGCCAGAATAATGATTTCCTTACCGATTACTCGCTGCTGGAACCGAATGTTGAAGGGAAATTCGTTTCACATAGATACTTTGAAGTCAACGTCGTCCGGAGGATGGCTGACTACAACGCAATCTTTGTGGATCAGCCGGAGATATTCGTGGCGGCGGATTCGAAATACAAAGGCGCAAAGGGCGATCAGCTAAAGGCCCTCGCTGATGTTGCGCGGCTTGCGACGATGGAGCGGCTTGAAGCGAACGGTTACACGATTGCGACCGAGCCGGGCGCAAACAGCCTTTACTTTCGCTGGGCGCTTACAGATCTCTATTTGCAGAAAAAGAAAAGGGGCATTCTCAGCTACACCCCGGTAGGCTTTGTCGTGCACGCGACCGCACAAGCCGCCGTGCGCGACCTGTGGAAGAAGATCGATATCGCCGAACTCAAACTCGAGGTTGAATTTTCCGATTTCGTCACTGGTGAAATACTCGGCGCTGCTGTTTCGCGCCGACACGGCTTGCGTAAGGCCAAAGGTCAGAAAGCAGAAATCGTCTCCTGGCAGCATCTGGATGCGCTGTTCAAGACGGTTGGCGAGCGCTTCGCCTGCGTTCTGGACAACGCACGAATCCCGGAGAGCGAGTGGACGCCTTGCGACAATATATGGATCGAGCCCGAAGCATCCTAGAAAAGTTGAGCAAGATTGAATCCGCGGCGGTGAAATCCCTCGCCGGTGCTCTGCTGCTGATCGTTACTTCGTCGCCGGCGTTGGCCGGCGACGGCACGGACGAGACTGACAAGATCGAGTTCGTTGTCGGCAATCTCGTCTTCGTGATGCTGCATGAGTTCTCGCACCTCATCATCGAAGACTTCGACGTGCCGGTGCTGGGCAACAGCGAGGATGCCGCCGACACACTGGCGGCGGTGACGCTTATCCGCGCGGATCGAGCGCACCCGGAGCGAGATTTCCGCCTGATCCGCATGCTCCTGACCGCGGCGGATGCAAATCGCATCCTGTGGCAAAGGGGCCTGGAAAAAGATAATCCGGTGGTCTACCTTGCGCGGCACCCACTGTCGGCGCAGCGTGCCGCGCGAATCTCTTGTCTCGCTTACGGCAGCGATCCGGAACTGTTGGAACCGCTGCCCGACATAGTCGGGTTACCGGAATTCCGGGCCGACTGGTGCGAAGAGGAGTTTGCCGACGCCGAGAAAGCGTGGTTGTGGGTCAGGGACAGTTTCGTCCGTAAGAGTACGGGTACTGTGAGCGAGCATCAGTTTGCCTACGGTTCGACTCGCGACCCCGGTCGACAGACCATACGTGAGTGGCTGGTGCAAAACGAAGCGCTGGAGCGGGCAATCGCCCATGTAGGTCGGACCGTGCTGCTACCTGATGAGATCACGCTTCGCACGCGTTCCTGTGGGTCGCCGGATGCGTACTGGGATGGCAATACGCGCGAGCTCGTCCTCTGTTATCAATTGATCGAGGCTTTTTATCACCTCTCGGAAGAAGAGAGCATCAAAGAGTGGGTGGAGAAGATCCGTGCGTTCCACCGTGACAATAATGCGGGCAGCGAAAACGAACCTTAGGCCCTAAAAACGTTTCGCTTGTCGATTTGCGTAGCCTTTTTCCTGATACCGGCGCAGAGTAGTCAGCCCGCGAGCTTCGCTGTGATCAAAAGGGTCGACCAAGGAAAAAGTATACGGCCTCGTCGCCGCCCTCGGCACGGCCGTATGCCACGTACACCGGACCAATCCCCGTGTTCGCCGCAATGAATAACGAGCCGGCCAATATGGTGTCGCTGAATGATATATCGCTGCGATTCTCCCAGACATTGCCCGATTCGAATGTCATTCCCGCATAGATGGGCACCCTGCGATTGTCATTCAACCGTCGATAATAAGCGAGCACCGCACGCGCGGCATTCTGACCGCTCAGCTCGCGCGAAGTAAGACCGGACAGGCGGCCGAAGCCGCCCAAGGTGAACAGGCTCTGAACCGGTGCTATGCCGCTGATTGTCGCCTCGTAAACTGCTGTGCCTAGCAGAGTGTTGCGGTTGCGCGTGAAGGCCAGGATACCTTCCACAGTCAGCTGGTCGAATTCGTCGTCTGCGCCCAGGCCTTCGAGCGACTGCAGCCATTCCGCTTTCAGAAAGGTCCCGCTTCGCGGAATGCCGAAATCGTCGAGCTCATCCAGTGTGAAACGCACAAATGACTCGCCCTGAACGAACGGGACGTCGCCGAACGACAGGTCACCGATTCGTCGCTCTGCTTCACCGTCACTATAGCGAATACCGACGCGGGCCTCGCCCCAGGTGCCAAGTTCACGCCCGGCACTGACTTCGGCGAAGGTCTCGGCGACCAGAAACGAGGCAACGACGTCCGCCATTTCAACCCGGTTGACGATGCGCTGCCTGTAACCGATCCGCGGGTTGACGAAATACATGAGGTTCGATCCAAAGGGCTGATGAAACTCAGTGCCCAATGCCCACTCGCTGCCGAATTGCAGCCCCGATCGCCACTCCCCACCATTCGAGTTGATCCCTGTTTTCAAATAGGTCACGGCAGAATTGAACAGATTTTCGCCTTCTCCGTTGGAATTGTATTCGATGCCAAATTGCAGATACCCGGGACCCCAGGACCGTTCGTCGACGCGAATATCCAATACGGTTTCATCACCATCTTCGGATATGCCATAGCGAACATTCTGGAATAACTCCAAGCCATAAATCCTGCCGATATCCCGCTCCAATGCTGAAACATCCAGTGGCTTGCCTGTCTCTACGTCGCCGATGCGGCTTTGTATGTAACTGTCAGAGAGTCTCGAGTTGTTTTCCAGCCTGATTCGATCGATAACCGGCATCTGCGTTCCAGGGCGGATCAAGCTGGCGCGGTATGCCTGGTAGTCGGGATCCGACACCGACAGCTTTCGGATGCTCTCTATCTGAGCCAACGTGGCCGCACGGCCCGGCGGGATAGCTTTGGCGAATTCCTTAAAGTCCGACGTTGAGACGTCACCCAGGTCCGGAACGATGAATATGTCCTTGTCCGACAGCGTAGCAATTTGCGCTTCGACATTACGTCTCGTGAGCAGACCCGTAAGCTGCTGGGTGATGACCAGTACCGAATCGATCTCTTCCTCGTCCAGCAGTGGGGTACTGATATCGACCGCAATTACGATATCCGCTCCCATATCGCGTACCACACTAATCGGCAGGTTGTTGGATATACCGCCGTCAACGAGCAGATGTCCGTCCACAATTGCCGGTGTAAACAAGGCAGGAATCGACATGCTTGCCCGAATGGCCAATCCCAGGTTCCCCGAGCCCATGACGACTTCCTCACCCGTCGCGATGTCGGCGGCAACGGCGCGAAACGGGATCATGAGATCGTCGAAATCATCGACAGAGGCAACCGGAAGCGCGAAGCGCGCCAGCACCAGGTCGATCTTCTGACCCTGAATCAGGCCCCGGGGCAAATCCACCTTGCCATCATTGAAGCCCGGCTTGGCGCCGACCAGATACAGATCATCATCCCTTTTCCGCCGAAAAGATCGGTCGCTCCGTGGCGGCCGGTCACGGAATACGCTATCCCAGTCGATTGAGGCCAGCCCGGCTTCTATCGCATCCGTGTCCATACCGGTGCTGTACAGCCCCCCGACAATCGCGCCCATACTGGTTCCGGCGATGTAATCGATCGGCACGTTGTTTTCTTCCAGCACGCGGATAACACCAAGATGAGCCGCACCGCGGGCGCCACCACCGCTCAAGGCAAGGCCAATTTTTGGCCGGGCACCATGGTCGGTTTCAACACCTATGGTCGCAGCCGCCGATTGTAGATTTGACGCAAGCAGGAAAAACATCGACGCGGTTTGTAAATGGCGAAGGAATAAGATCGATCGGTTCATCTGTATCTCCTGTTGTCGCAGCGACCCAGCCTTGATAAGACCCGAGATATTGTCTTTGGGCGCATGGCATCTCATCGCCGCGCGCGGTTACAGAGACCCTGAACCGACTGCGGCATCAAGACATCCTATCTTGCCCTTTTGTTCGCCAAGGAGGGAAGCCGTGTGTCGCTTACTATATGCCTTGCTTGATATATTTTCATCGCCAACTATTTTTGCTCAAGGCGAAGCGGCCGATTCAATGTGTATGGCGGCAGCGGCTTGTCGGTATTTCCGGCAGGCACGGACGATGGCAGCCTGGGAAGCGGCCGCGCGGACAACGCGGTGGTCTTCCGTAACGAAAGAGGGAAATTCAGCTATGGCGTGCAGACGCAATTGAAAACCACTGCGGCCGGCGACGACTATAACGGGTTCGGCGCCTCCCTGATTATGTCGCCGAATGATACATGGGACATCGGATTTGCGTTTGCCGGTGCACGCGTTAAAGGCGATTTCGAACGCATCACCAGCGACGCTGAAACCGTTCGCAGTGTCGATTCGGTGATTTCAGCAGGGTATCGCTTCGACTTCTAGATCGAACAGATCATCGCTGAGCGACATTGCCGAAAGAACAAACCGCCACCGACAAGAGCGCCGTCACAGCTGACTTGCGACGATAGTCGCGAAGGTGTTCTTCCAGCCGGCAGGCAGCGGTTCTTTCAATTCTGCGGCTGCCGCGAAATCGGGATCGAATACCTTGTCGATGAGTTCGCGTACGAACGCCGGATCAGAGCTACCCAGGTTCATTTCCTTGTTGACCTGGAAGCTCAGCTTGTCGAAGTTGGCCGACCCGACGCAGGCCCAGCCGTCGTAGATCGCTGCCTTTATGTGCGACATGCCCGGATAGGCAAATACGCGAACGCCATATTGAAGAAGCGTGTTGGCAGCCACGACGTTATTGGCGTTCATGACGCCGTGATTCCCTTCCATCGGTATGATTACGCGGACATCCACCCCCCGCAGCCGTGCTTTCGCGAGCTCGTGGATGATGACGGCATCTGACAGGTAAGCATTCTGCACGTAGATGTAACTCTGCGAATTACGTATCGTTTCCACCTGAGCTTTGTATATCTCCGAGCGGCGCGGCAGCGTGAGTAGCGGCCGAATCGGATGCTCACTCTCGTCACTCTTCGGCATGGGGTTACTCATCGTGCTCCCGGCGAGAACAAAGTCGCCCAACACACCGCCGTGCGCCCACGCTTTGTCGAATTCCCGCTCGATATAAGAAACAATGGGACCTTCGACGCGCATCATCATGTCGTGCCACTCCCAGCGGTATTCGCGGCCGATGTTCATGCCGCCGATGTAGGCATGATCGCCGTCGATTATCGTGGTCTTGGTGTGATCGCCAGCCGTCCAGGGATTGGTCAGGCTGCGCACGCGGACTTCTGATCCGTTCTCCAGGTAGATGGTGATGGCTATCGGCGCTTCGTAGTCCGCAGGAACGGTGCCCGCAGATGCCTCCTGTGCCATCAGCGTGCCGAGCCCGTCGACCATCACCTGCACGTCGACCTCGGTGGAACGACGCTTCAGCATATCGGCGAGTGCCGTCGCGTAGTCATCGCTGTCGAAGATGTAGGTTCGCATCTTCACAGAATCATTCGCATCGACGACCGATTCGATCAGGCGCGGAAAATATGCGTCGCCGTCGACGAGCACTTCGATGTTGCCCGAGAAGCGCTCGCTGCCGACGAGCTTGTCGAGCTGTGCCTCCCATGCGCTCAGGTCCATCCCCGGTCCGGTATTCAGCGCAGGGATTTCCGTATCCTCGATATCCGGGTAAGCGAAGCGGTTGACATAAACGCGCCGGGAAACGTCTGCCACCGAGTCGGTCAAGAAAAAGAACAGCCGCGAAACGAAGGTGAAAGGACGATTGAGTGGTTCGAAGACATAACTGCGCACAACGTGATCGCCGACCTTGCCGCCTTTGACGACGTATGTATTCGGGCTGTTACCGAAGGTAAATGGTTCGAGCGACAGAAAGCCGAACTCCCGCGCATCGATGTCGACGGCCACGAACGGACGTGCGTACGGCCCGGTCTCGCCCGTCGCAAGAATAAATCGGCGGTCATCGATGCCGCGATCGGCGAGGAATCGTTCCAGGATGCCGAACAGCGAGTCAGTCATCGCTTCGATGCGATAACGGCTCGCAACGGAAACGTCGTTGGGCTTTTCCTTCAGATCCGCACGCGTGAGGGCACCATCGTGCGAGCGGTACCAGATGAATTCACCGTCGCGATAGTTGAGCAGTGCTCCGTCACGATCTCCCCGCGGTGTCAACTGCTCGATCACGGTCTGCGTGAACGCCTGCCAGATATCGGTCTGATAGACTGCTATCGAATCGGCCGCGGTGGACTGCGAAACAAAAGCGTCGGCGTCGACGGGAGACAATTGGTAGACGGGAAACCAGTCGATATGTGTGGAGATGTTTTGCCGATCGCCCCGACTTACGCGGCCATAGCCCACTTCGCCGTTTATTTCATAAGCAATTACCAGCGACGTCTCGTCGATGGCAGCAAGCTTGAGCGTCAGCGGCTGTTCGAAGCGCAGGGCCCCATCGCCGGGCGCCTCCACTTCGATGCGCGCTTCTTCCGGCGGAACACCCTCGATACGGGTATTAGACACACAGGCGACCAGCGCTGCGCTGACTGCGCACAGACCTAACCGGGCGATGTATCCCATCGGGTACCTGATATGACGGGCCTACTGTTAGCGGCCGTGCGCCTTATCAATTCGTTGCCGAATATCTTTGGCCCAATCATCAATCACACCTTGTGCGTCGCCAAGCTTCGACACTTCTCCCTGGAGTACTTGGGTAGTGCGACCCATTACTCGACTGCCGCTACCCCAGCGGATGGCGGCCGCGAGCTGCTCGCCGGTCATAGAGTCGACGATCTCTCCCTCGGCGGCAATTCCACCCAGGCCGGCGCCCGTGACCCTTGTGTAAACCGACAAATTCAAGGCCGCGACGCTGGCATCCACGTCGGTGATGCCCAAGCGAAAGGTTGCCACGCCCGGCCCGGGCCCGGACACGACCTCATAACCATCGTCCTCCGTCAAACGTTCAGTCAGGCGCACAACCAGATACGTTTTCAACTGCTCGAGTTCGTCGGGCGAAAATGCCGGCTCCTCTTTTGGCTCAAAGAGTATGGCAACCGGTTCGATGTAGAATTTCAAGTATTCGTCGGTATTGGAGGCCGAGTAGAGCCATCGACCGTCTGTGTCCCGTTCGAGCTTCGAGTAATCACTGAGAAAACCTGTCTGTTCCTGCTCGTCGACCGTCGCGCAGGCGCCGACAGCCACGATCACCAGGAGCGCTAACCATAAGCGATAAGAGTAGTCAGCCATTTTTCAGTCTCCGTTATTTCAGTCCCATGAAGGCCCCGATAAAGTTATAGCCACCTGAGGAAGCGGTGCGGCGGTAAAATATGCAGCGGTCGTATTTTAGCATATGCGTCGGCAATCGATTACAAAAGCCGGCCGAGACCGGCAAAGTTATCGAACGCCGATGACACCCCAATCTTCGATAGTGTTGCCCGGCAGGCTTGGGAAGCGGTATTCTCGGCGACGTGCCGATGCTCGACGATTTCGCCATAATTAGTAGAAAAAATCGAAGGTTAGCGACATGGCAAATCTCATGACAAAGCTGCTGCGCATCGCCGACGCAATAGAATTTCCTATCCTTCGAATTGACTTTAGAACGAATGCCTTTTGTGTCACTTGGTATTTAGCGCAGCTCCACCAACAATTCGAAGATTCTTTGCGCCTGATAGTCATAGAACGGGTTGTAACGCAATCTCATGAAATGGGCGGATGACACGGTCAGCAAATTTTTTTCACCGCGCGGATTCAGGTTGCCGAGGCTAATGTGACCCAGTGACGATGACCGACCGTCCCCATACCATGCATCATTCGCAGGAAAAGGAATCGACACATGTGACAGAGAATATGTGCCAAGCGGCCATTGGGCATCAATCGTCTCCACTATCGCCTGGGAACTGTGACCGGAGGTTGCAATGACTTGCCGAGAATCCTGCGACTGATTGCTTACCAGCGTGAGCCGGTATTTGCGGGATGCATCATTCTGTAGCCGTGGCACCAGGCCCTTATATTCCGAACTAAAAAATTGTGCCGATTCCGCTAATCGGTTGATGTCATAAATAACCAACTCGTCCTGCGGTCGATTCAGGCTGGAAAACAAATATTCTGCCGTGGCTGCCGTTCTTACGGTCGCATCCACGAGCGGCACAAAAGTTATGACTGGCGGTATGCCTGCAAGATCGCCGCCAGCCGTCAATCGCTTTAGTCGTTTCTGCACGTGCTGTGAAAGCTCATAAGTTTCGTTGCCCGCCGCTTTAGGGAAAGAGTTGTATTTGTAGGGATCGTATTCCGGCACAATCGATGCCCACGCGAATTTTTGAAAAAACGGAATCCACGATAACGTCCTGTTCCAGCTAGCAAAGAATGCGAACGGCGGTAAGCCAATCGCCGGTGACATCAAGATCACTCTGTCCACTCTGGGCTGGGTGTCGTCGTCCAGTGCATCCAACACATAATTTATGGCCAATGAGCCGCCATTCGAATAGCCAACGATGACAAACGGCAAATCCGCATTCCCATTCGATCGCAGATGCCTGGCGCCTATCTTCGCCACGGCCTGCCAGTCCTCCCAGTGCGCCTGCAGTATCCCAGCTGGGGCTGTACCGTGGCCCGGCAGTCGTGGCACGAGAACATGATAACCCTGCTTAAAGAACAACTCAGCGGTGCTTCGCATGCTGTACGGTGAATCGGTCAGGCCGTGCAACATCAAGACGACACCACGTGGTTGCGCCGGTACCAGCTCCGTAGTTCGGTTCCAATCTCTTTCGTGGTTCTGTGAATTGAACACGCTGTCAGCATTGAACCGGCTGGCGCCGACAACCGGCTCGCTCGCCGCTTCGGCGTATACCTTTTCCTGCAACTCGTCGAAAACTGCGTTTTCCTTTACAAGATAAGCGGCAAGCGTATTAACGTCCTGGTCCCGATGCGCGTCAAACTCGTTGTCGAAATGCACCTCATGCCACACATAGAGGTCGGGTAATGAACGTGCATCAAAAGCCCGGATCAGGATAATCGTTGCTGTAACGACCGCAATTGCTCTGATCACTATCAGCACGTACCGAATCATCTTTGTCGTAACCATCATCTTAGTGATTTTCGACCATCGTTTTGATCCCGCTGCGAGTTCTTCTTGAAGGCGACATGACAATCCAGAATCACTAGCCTGTTGTAAACACTAAAATCCGCATCCGGTTTCGCGTAGGCCAGCGCAACTTTTGTGTCGTGCAGGCGGTGCAAGCCATCGTGAGAAATCTCCGGCGGCTCTTCCTTTGCTTGCAGGGACTCACTGTAAGGCATGAATGCCAGAAACAGGACAAATATAAGCGATATTGTTCCCAAAATCGCGTGTCTCGCAGGCAGAGGCTGAGCCTTTTTGATTGTCATGGTGACCTCTCCCATTGATATTCACAGAGTGTCAGAAGTGACATTCCAGGCATATATTGATCGAGCGTTCGGCGTAGCTGTTTCCAATCTCGGCGAACAACTACCGCCTGCGGCCCCGCATTTGCCGTCCGCCTCGGGACTGCCTGCTCATGTTGCTCCTGTTGTCGTAGCGGCTGTAACCATTCGTTCTTGCGTTATGGCTCCGATTGAGTTCGTTGCGACGGCTCGAGTCAAACGATCCACTGTAACGGTTGCTATCGTAGGTGCGGCCTGACAACCCGCCGGCACTTGAACGGTAAGTATCGGCAAGTCCCTGCGACCGTAACTGCGATTGTCCTTGAGCCCCGGTGGATCGGTCTGTTGCACGGTCGGTCGATAAAGATCGCGAACTGCCTTCACTCCTTTCGGTGGCGGCTTCTCGTCTCTGATCGATTTGCGCCGCCCGCTCGTCGGGAACTTCGACTTTGTTCCAGCCGCCCTCGCCATCATTCTGATGCCAGCCATTGTCATCACGCTTGTAGACCTGCCCGTCCTTGCCCGCGTACAGGTCGCCTTCGTCGGAACGGCCGACTATTCCCTTCTCTCCGGCTCCGGTCTCGTAGCCAATGACCGTGCCTTGGTCGCCTCGGGCAGACTTGGTGCTGAGTGACTGATCGCCACGCTGAAACTCGCCCGAACCAACGACGCCTTCGCCGTATCGCTCTCGCTCAATTTGTCCCGTGGTTCCCTCGGAGGTTCTGATCTGCGTGCTGAGTGAATCGTGGTCCCACTGGGTCTGAGTCTCCATCCACTTATCATTGTGTGTGATCAGCGATTCACCCCAGCCACCGTGTTCATTTACGTAGCGGTTAGTGGCAACGCCGGTGCCCGTTCGGGGGTTGTAGGCTATGCCGGATCCGGCAATCTCGTCGTTATCCCAAACAGCGGCACCGCGAGCATACGAGCCCGTCTGTGGATTATAGGAAGCAGCGCGTCCATAACCACCGTAGGGCCCGTAGACGCTGGCGGATCGGCCGTACATACCGGTGTTGGGGTTATACCAGGCAGAAGCGCCATAGCTATACGGATAGGGGTAGTAATAAGGGTATCCGTAATACGGGTAGCCATAGTATGGCGGGTAGTACCAGCCTGTGCCGTACATAGCGACACCGTACGCCACAGTAACGCCCGTATAACCGCTCGTATATCCGGTCGATACTGTGCTTGAATCGGACTCATCTTCGTATACATGTACGTGGGTTACATGATACGAGGGCGACGAGGGTGGAATCGTATAGATCACGGACGGGATCTTGTCAGCAACAACCCATGGCCCTTCCGCGTTCGTCGATACATACCAGACTGCGTTATCGCACAGGTAGTATTCGCCGCCTACCTTGACGATGTCATTCGAACTATTAACGGCCCTTTCCACGTCGATGGTGCCTGAAACAGCTTCAAATTGTGGTTCGCCCTGATAAGAGACGCTAACGTTTTTTCCCGCATCTCGACTAATGCTTGCTTTTCGAGGCAGTGACGCCTCCAATGCCGCGAGTCGTGCTTCGTCCGTATTAGGTACTGCTGCAAGCACATGACCTTTTTTATGATCGGCGGGAATCGTTGCAAACACATCCGGTAGTTCCTGCACGAACTCCCATGGCCCACGCAACTGATCCGCCCGAAACCAGCGCCCCGATACCAGGTAGTAAAACTTCGTCTCGTAACGGAACAGGTCGCTTTCCGTGTCATTCACGTACTCGAGTCCGGGTCCGCCAACGGTGTTATAGAGCGGCGTGCCATCGATCAAAATAAGCTCTGCGGGCCGGTCACTTACGAATACTATCGGCTCGTCTTCCTCACTTTTCTCGGGTGGTATCGCTGCCTTCACTTCAGTCCAGTTGCCGTCATCCGGCAATTTCTTGAAGTGGCTTGGTAATGAGTTGTCGTATTTCCACTCGCCACTGAGCTCTTTGTTCTTGAGCCAGTGTGAATCGTTTCGCAGATACCATTCTTTCTCCTTGTATCGGAACAAATCCCAATTGGTATTCACTGCGTATTGCAACTTGGTATCGGGAATTGATGCCAGAAGCGGCTCGCCGTCCGTTATAACCAACACAGCTGGTGTGCTCGAATAAAAAATCGGCGGCGGCTCGAACGACAGCCCTTCCTCTTCAGGCATATTCGCATTGGGTGCGATATAAGTGAGGATTACATCGAGCGGCACATATTGTGTCTTGGGCTGTATTGTTGCTCGCACGATCTCATCGAGCTGGTCACGTCGCGCATCGTCCGCAACGGGAAAACTCGCCACCGTTATTTTCGTGTTCTCGACGGCCACGACTCGCAGCTCGAGATTCGGGTCTGTGTCGGCAGTGAACTCCGCAACACCAAATACCGGTTCCTCTTCACCGGCCGGTGTCACCTCTATCGCTACCCGCGCTTCTATCTTTTCGAAGTCCTTCCAGGTATCGATCTGCGGCGTGTGAACGACGACGGTTCCAGTTTCGCCTGTAATTTCACGAGGATACGAAACCGGGTCTGCTTGTGTCGGAGTCGCGACAGGCTCGGTTTCCTGCCCCAATGTTGGCGCACAGATGCATAACAGAAGCAGAATGATGGACACCGCGATTGTCGGTTTTCGGAACACCCGGTTCATTGGTTCGGACTCATGGTCGTCGTTTCAGTCGGCTGAAGCTATTTCGTCTCAATCAACGGGACTCCACCGGCCAAAACGTAATCGATTTCGGCATCCATCTTGTTTTCAAGCTGATAGAAGCGTGCGGCTTTCGTCGCCGGAATGATGCGCCTAAATTTCTTCCAATACTTGTCTCGGATTTTCGCAGTATCGATCTGGACCTTGATCAGGTCCTTGATGGCCCTATCGGCGAATTCATCGTCGACCGTATCGTCCCGATATCGGGCTGCATACTCATCGATCACCGAAAGCTTGCGCTCTCGTACACCGCGGATCTTCTGGCGGTATTCTTCGTATAGAGGCCAGAACTTGTCGTTTTCCTCCGCAGTGAAATCAAGGTTGATGCCAAGAGTGATGTTTCTCGAGGTATCCATCAGCTTTTTGGCGGCTGTAATTTCTTTCTGGCTCAGAACGCCGTCGGTCCCAGAATCGGCATTGCCGGGTGCCACACCTAACGTCAGTATGAATAAAGTCAGTGTCAATAAAGTCTTGATGTTCATTGCTGTGTATCCCCACGCGTAAGAAATGTAACAAAGTCACAGGCCCGATTAATTCATCATTTTATAACCAGCAGTTCGAACGGGCCACTCCCCGTATTGAAATTCCGGGGACAGTTTACTTATTTACTCAAATCCGGGGACAGTTTACTTATTTACTTGCTTTCCGCCCTGGTTTTTGTCTTCGCAGGCGTCGTCCAGTTAAATATTCTATGCGTTTGACGAACACATCGTCGCCGACAGGTCGACCTGTTCTGGCATGCATTCGAATTATATCCAGTCGGGCCTTCGATTCCCGCGCCGCGAGGTAGGTTTCCCAATCACTTATTCTGCTCAACATGGGAGCAACGGCCACTAGCGCATCATCTTCACCGCGAAGGTGGGCGTGAACGCTGGACCACGGCCAACCGTCCGGACGCGAGCAGAGCCCGGCCCGCATGGGGTTTAGCTCGGTATATCGAACTGTCGCCAGAAGGTGGCGCTCGTCCATGACAAATGAATAAAAGCGCTCCTGCCACAGGTGTCCGCGCCAGCCTTCCCGAAAATTGATTCGCCGAGTGTATCGGCGATGCGCATCCCTGAACAAAGCGGACAAGCTGTCTTTCTCTCCGGGTACAACAACCAAGTGAACATGATTGGGCATCAGGCAATAGGCCCATACATCGACATTTGCTTCTATTTTGGCATTCGCAAGCAGGCCAATATAGGCTCGATAGTCGGCATCGGAGAAGAAAGTCTTCTGACGTCTATTCCCACGCTGCGTAACGTGGTGAGGGTAATGAGGGATAACTATCCGCGCCATCCTGGCCATGGTGTCGTCGGTCTCGTGTGACGTGCTCACACAATTGAGCATGACACTTGATATGCAGGGACTATAGCGCCCCTTTCTGCTTGGATAACTGAAATTCAGCAGACTCTGGAGAGCAATTAAGTAAACTGTCCCCGGATTACTTAGAATTCTCAGGGGATACTAATGAAAACAGGAAATACAATTTATGTCACAGCATTGCTGTTGATACTGACTCCGGTACTTGCGGCGGCCGACGAAGCGGAATGGCTGGTTGCACCCTACTTGTGGCTTTCTGATGTCAGTCTGGATCAATCGTCTGGCGTTAGCGGCAGCATCAGCGCCTCCGATCTGCTGGACAAGACCGATTTGGCCGGCATGATCCGCATGGAAGCGGCACGCAATCGATGGGGCTTTACGGTGGACTATATTTTCCTCGGGCTCTCGGAAAGCACTGCGCTGCCGCCGTCGCCGCCGAACCTAAACATCCTCTTTGATCTCGATATCAGTATCGTTGAAGTGGGTGGACTCTTTCGACCATCGGGCACCGACAGTGGTGTCGATTATCTATTTGGCGTGCGAAACATCAACGTCGACAAGACCTTGTTGTTGACGCCGAGCGGTGGCGGACCAACCCGGCGCTCTGACAGCGATCCTCAGTTTACCGATGCTTTTGCCGGTGCCCGTTTCCTGCACCGCTTCGACGACAACTGGGACCTGACGCTGCGCGGTGATCTGAGCTTTGGCGATTCCGAGGGCACTGTGAATCTGCTGGCCACCGTCGGCTATCGATTTAACAAGACTTTCGCGCTGAACCTCGGTTACCGGCATCTGGATATCGAGTTCGAAGAGAACATCAGTGGCGAAGTCGAAACGACGGATATTACGCTTTCTGGTCCAATGCTGGGCTTCATGTTCAGGTTCTGAATCCTTGAACAGGGGAGTTAACAAGATAGCGGAGAGTAGTCCCGCGATAAAGCAGTTCGGAAAAAAGACGGCCCCATTCCGGGGCCGTCCCTTATCTCATTTACAGGTCCTGTAGCGAATCCTGGTCCGGGGCCAGGTTCTCCACCTGCTCTCTTTCCTCTTCGGTAAGCGTTTTGTAGCCCCGGGGATAGGGCCAGCCGAAGCCCCAGCGAAACGGCGTCGGTGAATACGGGGTTCCGCCGACCCGGACACCGGAATACATGAGTCTGGCGATTTCGGACTCGCCCCGTTCTTCGACGCAGCGTTGCAGGGCCCGATCCGCCTCGAGCCGTTCGTCGTAAGTTCCCCCGCTCCAGTAAACAACATCGTGGATGACGCAGCAGAGACGCCAGAGCGTCTCATGCTCCTTTGTGCCGTCGGGGAATGAGCTGCAGCCATCTGTTGCGAAAGGCTGGAGATCTTCGCTTGCGTAGCTGGTACTACAGACACCGAGAAGGGCAATTAGTGATATAGATGACAGAACGATCTGCCGCCAATTCGGTTCAGATTCCGGCATCGCGATCTTCACGTTGAATGCTCCGTTCTTGCCAGCGTCCAAAATGCATCTCAAACGAGATGCCTACACCAAAGTTACTTTCCCTCACTTCATCGAGGAACTCTCTCGGCCAGGACAAACCAGTCGACAGCTGGATGAAAAACCACTCGCGTGCAACGCGCCGACGAAAGCGCAGCTCGAAGCCGACATTCTGTAGTTGCACTTCAGCTGCTGTCTCCCCCTGGGCGAATACCGCATAAGAGAAAGCCCTGTTATTCGACAAACCCTGGTACGCGATGATGTCGTTACGCCAGCCCAGCCCTTCGACCTGGTCTTCGACAGCGAAGTTGCTTGCCCAGCGCAACATCAGGGTCGGGCTGACGGCATAGTTCAGGTCCGAATCCAGGGTGACGCCCGTGCCGCGCTGGTTCTGCCAGAACGTTCGGGCGCGCGAGCGAAATGACCATGAATTGTCCCAGGTCTCAGCCCAGCGGTAGGTTACGTTGACATAGGGCTCAGGCGGGCTTGTCATGCGGACGCCGACTCCAAAATCCAATCCACGCGAGACGTCCCCCGAACGGTTGAATCCGAGTCCCACCAACCACTCGTCGTCCTGGTCATCATCGAAGCTACCAGGCAGGCCTTCCACCCCCTCGTTCGTGGTTCCGTCGACGATGTCATCGGTATCACCACGTCCGAAGATCACCCGCGTCCGATTCTCTAACGCTGGCAGAGCGATCTTGGCGCGCAGATTGAAACGGGTATCGAAGCCGTCCCGCTGGTCCCAAAGGCCGCTGACGGTCAACCTGCCTCGACTAACGTGTTCCCCTTGGGCCAACTTTGCCTGTCCAAAAAATCCATCGAACCAGCGCGTCGTATTGTCAATGACTTCGTGAACCGTACGCTGTGTGCGGTCGAGCAATGCCTCATCCGGTGCTTCTGTCTCGACGCAAACAGGCTCCCCGGCAGGTTCACTCGGGTCTTCTTCAGGCCCGCATTCAGTAGTCGATAAATCCAGCTCGGGATCTGCTTCGGCCGGGCCGCTCCCATGCTCGGCGATGACCGCATCGTCGATCGGTACCGCTACAAGTTCTTCGCTTGACGGCGAATCGTCCGCTTCGTTTGCAGATGCCGGCTGCGTACCGGCACAGCCGCCCATTGCGAGCGCGGCAATGACCAATATGAAAAATGCGACACATCGATTTGGCACAGCAACTATTGTGCAGTGGCAGACGGGCATTGGCCAGCGCTCTTCGCACGGCCTGATTCTTTGGAAAACGAATTTGCAGAGCTGGCCAAGATAGCGGCAACGGTAGCGGAAAAACGGCGCGTTCAACTCTAGCTCTGAACCCATCGTGAATTAGTAATTGCCACTTTCGACGATATGGCTAGTATCATTGCGTCGTTTATTTATCCCTTTTGAGGTCGATTTTGTGAAATCCGTTCGTTGGGTGTTTGCCGTCGCAGCACTGGTTGCCGTCGCGCACGCCTTCGCCGCTATCGGGGAAGATGAGGTCGATCCGGACCGGGATTTTGAGCTCCCGGGCGCCGAAGTGGCCGGACACGTAGGGGACGGCGGCCTCGACCTCAAAGAAGCCGACTTCGTCGGTAGTCCGCTGAAAAAACTGACAAAACGCTGGCCCGAAGACCTCGTCATTGCGCCGATTCCCGGCCGCTCGCCGCAGTTGGGTTGGAAGCTGACGCTGGCCGGCGGCTATTTCCTGGAATCCCGCGACGAGGACTCGGACACGGCGCCCTCCATCCTTGGCGGGTTTGCCATGATCGCCGAGAACGGCAGCTACGCCTACGGTGGGGGCGCCAACCTGCACCTGATGGACGACAGGCTGCGCGTCAAAGCGGGTGCGGGCTACATGGACGTCCGCTACCGGTTCTACGGCATCGGCAATGATGATGGCGACAACG
>Ga0255053_10000229_pt1 | contig 30533 bp, 27 predicted proteins | sample JV7_2_22_MG_FD_188635 | JGI IMG/M metagenome (GOLD analysis project Ga0255053, IMG submission 188635) | Seawater microbial communities from Jervis Inlet, British Columbia, Canada - JV7_2_22 | ecosystem: Environmental > Aquatic > Marine > Inlet | place: Canada: British Columbia | collected... | reverse complement strand
CAGCTCCGGTATATCAAAATAATCCGAAAGTTCAAGACCCAGAAATGAAATACCGGAGCTGGAGAGATCTTTCTTTGATTTCTGAGGAATGTATTTGGCATTGCTCGCTTTTTGATAATCAGGAATATTGCACACTTATAGACAAAGTCCTGCGATGACAGGATTCATAAACTATGAGAAAAACGCCAATATATGGGAGTGGGAAAGGGATTGGAATTATATGTTTTGATGCACATTGGAATCGCTATTCCTTGGAAATTGACGACCCGGAATAATGCATGTTTTAGACACCATTCCTGTCGTTGGTATCAAGATTAAATGTTCTATTTGTTCATCCAAACGGATATGATTATCCGATGTTTGCAAGAGAACAAATGCTGGGGATATGTTTTGGAAATTTCATGTCCTGAGAGACATCTGATAGTGGTGATATGTATGGTATATGGATTAACGATAGAGCTACGGCGTAGAAAACGCGTCGGCGATTTCCCGTCGTATCTCCAACGACTCGTTAGGTACGAGTTTATACCAGACAACGCTGCTAATATATCAACGGAATAAGCTTTTTTGTTTTCCTAGAGTAATCTCTAAATTCATCCTTATACTTCTTCTTAAGATATCTATCGAGAGACGGAATGATATTGAAGACGAAATTCAGTGCCATTATCAGTGGTATAACCAACATGTTGATACTACGAGTTACCATAGCAAGCCCAGTGAAGAGAACGATGTCTCCGAAATAGTTGATATGCATCGAAAAGCTAAATAATCCTTCTGTATAAAGGCGCCTTCTGTTTCCCTCCTTTAATTTCCAAACATGCCTAGAGTATTCAGAATGAGTATTGATATAGGAGCCTGACAAATAAAGCAAAATCCCGATTACCTCGACAACACCCACAACTTGTTTGTTGTTTCCGCCGACCTTGGCAAAGGCATAAAGAACAAAAGACATCAGAACTGTGATTGTTATCGTTTCCAGCCATGTCCACTTGCGCTTTTGGAAAACCCAAACGGTAACTTGGAGCCTCACAAAGTAGATTGTCAAACAAGCGGCTATGAGTATCCGTCTCACCAGATCACCGGCCAGTTGGTACTGTTTCAACAAGGTGTTCGATGATGAATAGTCAGCAAACATAAACCACAAAGCTGCAAAAAGGGTAATGAGAATGCAGCCACTAAATACAAATTTGTTCCAAAATGAACTTTCATATTTGTCTATGAATATCATTTACGCCTCTATCCAATGCGTTATGAGCTCAAGGAATGGTAAATCAATTTATATGCCTATTAAGGCGTTATCCTTTGCTTAGAAATTCAAATATCAAACGGAAATCCAAATAATTTCAGTAATTGATATATAACGGATTGTTGGAGCTACGACTTAAGGGTTCCCTCGTCTCCCCAACATCTGCCTATAGGAAAGGTACCAGATATTGCAGGTTATGAAAATCTTAAAAACCTGTATTTAAATATAAATTATTGATTTCGGTCGCAATACACCACATACAGAGCCTGCAAATATCGAAGTATTTTTGCTTTCTCTTTTTCCACATCCTGCTTTTAAGCTCTTCTTCGCAGTATTTCTTTACCCCCTATATCCCATTTGCTGGTCATAGAAATGTTTTTTTCGGGACAAACAGTACTGCAGGTCTGGCATAGAATACATTCAGTGGAAAGAACCCTTCCTCCGGCTTTTATATATTCGGGTATATTAATATCCATGGGGCATGCTCGGGTACAGGCCAGGCACTGTTTGCACTTATTTTTATCCCCTTGCATCTTGTATAATGCAAACCTAGAACCGATCTTGAGTATAGTTGTTATGGGGCAGAGATACTTGCAAAAAGCCCTGTTGTCCTTTAAAGCAAAGGCAAGGATTATTCCTGATACAAAATAAAATATGTTTCCAGTGATGAGCCACATCAATTCGGTTGTGCCCATGTGTTTCGGTCTGTAACCTAAATAGAACCAAATGATAAGGACAAGAGAAAGACTGAGTCCAAAATGAAGGTATCGTATTTTTTCCCACCCAGAAGCAAATCTCCCGGATTTGTTTCTTTTATAGGGAAGATAATCCAGGACCATGGCAGTCCAGCACGCCCATCCGCACCAACCTCTTCCAAAAAGCAGCGGGAGGAAGACCTTTGCAACAAGATAGTGAATTACAGAAGCGGCAAAAAACCCTCCCAATAGATAAAAGAAAAAACCTTCGATTTGCATATTCTCATACTCAATAAGGCCAAGAAAACCGAGCATGTATATACCCACTAAAAACTGGGCAAATCGCCTTCCGGCAGGCTTCATTTTCCTTGGAAGAAGTTCATAAGCACCCATTCCAATGGCAATGGCTGTCCCTATATATCCAAAATTGAACAAAAAAAATATATTACTCTTTAGCAGCCAGAACAGGATTGCAATAATCCAAAATGTCACTAAAAGGAGGATTGGTATTCTAAGTTTTTCTAGAAGGCTTTCTTCCTTATCTTTCATGTATTGTTCCTATATTTTGTGGTGGTCTACTCCAATACCGACTTTCATAAGGCTCACTCTAAAACAAAATATCGATCGATGGATTTTCCATTCATGTATCATCGGTATATTCCAATTGGGGAGAGCCTTTAAGATATGATACTTTCCCGTCCAACGATTCCCAAAAATAATCAGCCTGCTCCTGAAATTTTTTCTGCGCGATTTCCACGTCTGACACAGCGTCCATAAACTCAATTTTGACTTTTCCTGCTTTTACAACTTGCTCTCCGGCATTAAAGCATGCCTCCTCAACTTTTATCCGCCTTTCGACATATACAGGTTGAGAAATAAGTTCGGATCCGGGCATATAAAATTCACCCATAAGAGATGTTTTTTCAAAGTGACTATGAAAACACCTGAACATTGCTTTTAACCCGTCGAAATTACGTTCCACTTCCGGAAATCCTGCAGCGCTGAACACGACAAAGCCCTGTTCTTTATCCTCCGGATAACGGTGGGGATGCCTTGTTTCTCCGTCTTCTATTAACATGTACGGTTTTATATTCGGTAAAATCCGGTCTAAAAAATTTTTCATTATACCGGTTACATTGAAAATATAAAGCGGTGAAGCAAAGATAATTAAATCCGCTTTTCTGAATTTCAGTCGCAGGTCGGTCATATCATCTTGAAATATGCATTCTCCCGGTGTTTTCGTCCAACATGTATAACATCCTGTGCAGGAATTTATTTTCATATCTTTCAGCTTAATATATTCAATCTCAGCACCTGCCGATTTAGCTCCTTTGCAAAAGTGTTTCACCATAAAGGTTGTTTTACTATATTTTGTGTTTCTTGGACCTCCATCGAAAACAACAATTTTCTTAATTCGATCCGGTTCAAATGTTTTGTATTCAAATTTTATTTCTTTCGGTTTTTGTTTTGCATCCTCTTCATCTTCACTTGATAGGGAAAACAAGTCACTTAATTTTAATAATATGGTCATATCGCCATCAGCAGTATACTTTTTATTTATATACGCCTGGTCACCCGAAACTTCGTCGTTTGAAATTGCAAGCCAAAGTGTGGAATCGGATTTGATCGTTGTTTTAGGATTTGGGTGAATACCTTCGGTATATGTGCATTTGAGATCTTTTATAGCTAAATATCCGTCGGTAGGTTCTTCACCCGTTAAATGGAATTGAATAATCGTATCTACGTCTTTGGCAAGCTTTTTATTTAATCCGTGAGGCATTGCTTCAAATAGTTCTTTTATCGATTTAAAATGCAGTCGTTCCCCTTGAGTCGTTTGCATTAAAATTGCAGGCAATTTTATGTTTACCGGTATGCCTACTACAAGCAGCAAAACGATAGGGACAATGCTTGAAATAATGACTTGTGTGCCTCCGTCATCAGAATATTTTATAACGGACAAAATAATGGAGATGCCAAACAAAACTGCCCAAATGTAATTGATGATGATGTTTATCTTTCGAAATTGATCTGTTTTGGTGATGACTTCAGGATAATTCTTTTTTGAAAATTCATAAGTGAAAGGATCCAATTTGAATAAAGGCGGAAGTACCGCAACCAAAAATAGACCCAAATATAAACCTGCGATGGTATTTTCCAAAAATATTTGGCCGACTGACGGTAAATAATACACCGAAATCACACCGGTTATGACAATGCCCGAAACCCCATAGACAAAATAGTTTTTTACTTTTGCAATAATGGCTATGATGAAATTTAACAACACAATAGAGCTTATTACCAAAATATAAGGTTTAAGATTTTCCAGGCGATATCTTCCTGCAACGGCTAAGGAGTTTATCGCAATCATTCCAATAAAGGGTAAATATTTTATGATGAATCTCATATTCCCTCTCTTTTTAATATTCCATTTTGATTCTTACTGTCTTATTCCCGGCAACTTGAAATGAAGCATTTTTAAAACTGGGTGGCAAACCCAATGCGCCAAACACATTTTTCGAAAAAGCATAACCTTCCTTGGGAATTCCCAAAAAATTCTTATCAAGTTTGGTATTTGAATTGGTATCATGAAAAATAGCTATTGCATAAGTGCCAAAAGGAACATCTTTAAAAGTATAAACAACTGTTTGGTCGTTCACTTTAACATCTATTCCTTTGTATTCCTTTCCTTTATCAGGAAATCTCTTTTCATCTGAATACAACCCGATTGACATCAATCCTTTTATGTCTTTAATCCCGGAAATTTTTACATAGATTGTTCCTGTTTGGGCATAAGCTATCGAAACAAAGAATGTGAAAACAGCAACAATAGTTGGCAAACCAATTTTTTTCATTTTGCACCTCCTTTTTCTAAACGTAACATTGACACTGGCTAAATCATCTGGACCCTGACTCTTTGGTATTTTGGCATTCATTTTTGTTGGCACGGCATTACTTTCTTTTGGACATTAAAGATATATTTATATATAAATAGTTATACAATCTTAAAAAAAATATTACCCCTCTACAAGCCTCTCAAAATTGTTCATCTACCATGGCAATGGTCTCATCCAGCCAACGGATGTACATTTTCTCATGTAGCCTACCAAAGCGCCGCGTCGCCTCCCATAGGTGCGCATCTTGTTTTAATTCAGGTTGGGAAGCCGTGATCTCTTTAATAAAATCTGTTGACTCGGTTTTATACAGCTCGGCTTGTCGCTCGTGCAGGTTGTGTAGCAGCCGTAATTGAGTCAGGATGGTTTCTTTTGCAAGCTTGCCTGAGAAAAACAGTTTCAGGAGCAATAGCTGCTTGGTAGTATCAAGCTGGGTCACGGGCTGTAAAAGCCATTCTTGCAATGCCTTTTCTCCAGATTCTGTAATTGTATAAACCCGGCGGTCGGGGCGGCTCTCCTGAGGTTCCGGATGGGAGGTGACCAGTCCGTCTTCTTCCAACTTTTTGAGAGTCGTATAGATTTGGCTTTGCTTAGCATGCCAGAAATGACCTGTTGATTTATCCATTGTCTGTTTGAGTTCATATCCGGTTTTCGATTCATACTTCAGAAAACCAAGTAGCGCGTATTTAAGCATACCGAAGCCTTATTTATCTATATATTTATATATATATATTTATATAATTATTATTTTTAACCTTGTCAAGGTAAAATTGATACACAATCATCACCCGTGATCGAATATGTGATTTGAAGACGGCTGTACGGGAAGCGTTGCATCAAAAAAACTGCAACATTGTTATGGCATTGCTCGTGTTTGATAAATATGAATATTGCACATTCATAGACAAAGTCCTGCGATGACAGGATTCATAAAATATGAGAAAAACCCCAATATATGGGAGTGGGAAAGGGATTGGAATTTTATGTTTTGATGCACATTGGAATCGCTATTCCTTGGAAATTGACGATCAGGAATATTGCATCTTCCTAAACGTATTCCTTTCGTTGGGATTCAGTTTCAAATGTTCTATTTGTCCCTCCAAATTGGCACGATTATCCCGTGTTTTGTAGGAGAACAAATGCTGAGATATCTTTTGGATATGTCAGGTCCTGGGAGGGCACTTTGTGGTGGGCATTGGTTTGAGAGTTAATCAAAGGTTTTAGCGACGCAAAAATGGGTGTGAAATTAGAGAGATGAACTGATTCATACCCTATCCGAACAGTTTGATTCTTGGCACAAACCCAGGGAAGCGCTGAGGCGTTTATGCACAATTAATCAAGACGCTATGAATAGCAAGGATTGTTTCATAGTCTGATCACTTTGGCGACAATTTTATATCCACTGGTCGTTTTAAAAGGCTGGTCGATCATTGTCTCCTCTCAGTTGAGTTTGCAATACCGGGTGAATCTCTATTTTTTCTTTTGAAAATCGACAAGTTCCCTTACGGCTTCGATCGCGGCTCTGATGTGGCTTTCCGTATTAAAAGGACCGATAGAAATCCTGACCGACCCGCCGATTTGAGCGGTCTCCAGTTGCTCATGCAACTAGTGGTGCGCAATGGAGTCCGGTGCGGCAGGCAATATTGTATTCGCCATCCAGGAGGGTACCCGTGTTGAGTGCCTCCATGTCGTCTATATTGAAACTGATAACACTGATATGGTCGGATAAATCATCCAGACAATGTAGTGACACGCCATCTATTTCATTGAGACCGTCTCTAAACAAGCGGGCCAATCGCATTTCATGATCGTGAATATTTTCCATTCCCCGGGCTTTTATCCACTGTAACCCGGCATGGAGTCCGGCGATACCCAGGATGTTGCCTGTACCATATTCAAGTCGGTAGGGATATTCTTCCAGGTGCATCCGATCAGCAGACCTTACCCCAGTCCCACCGGCACGGGTATGTCGTATGTCAATGCCCTCTCTGACGTAAAGGCCCCCGATCCCGGTGGGTCCCAGCAATGATTTATGGCCGGTAAATGCAAGGATATCAATGTTATCCTGCTCTATATCAATCGGCAATTTGCCCGCGGACTGAGAGGCATCGATCGCAAACGGAACACCGGTCTCGTGGCATATGCGACCGATAGCCCTTACGGGTTGAACCGTGCCAATGACGTTGGAAACATGATTTACAATGACCAGGCGAGTATTTGATTTTATTTTTTTCCTAATTTCATCGGGGTCGACAAATCCGCTTGTGCTGAAAGGGATATGGTCTACCTCTACACCGTTCAATTTATTCTGATGATAAAGAGGCCGGAGCACAGAATTGTGTTCAAGTGTTGTCGTGATAGCATGATCACCCTGCTTTAATATACCGAAAATAATCAGATTCAGGGCGTCAGTGGAGTTGTACGAAAAGCAGAGCCGATTTGGATCATTACCGTTAAAAAAGTCGGTCAGCATCTTGCGGGTCTTGTCAACCAGTGCACCGGTCTCCATGCACAGGTCATATCCGGAACGTCCCGGATTAACCCCAAAGCCTCGATAAAAGGAATCCATAAAGCGATATACTTCATTCGGTTTTGGATATGAGGTGGCACCATTGTCTAGATAAATCAAATTTTCCATTCAGTACGGCCTTTCGCGGTCTCTAATTCTATCGAAAATTTCAAATGGCTTCTGAGCGTCAATCAAACAGGGCTGGGCCTGGGGATACGACTCCATATATGAAACCATTCGCCCGACGGATTGGTTCGCTTAGGAACCCAAGAAATCCTGCTTCTTTACATTTTGCGGATTTCGATTTCTGATCCACGATTCTGTTTGCCCGCTGCATTCCCTTGATTTGCTGAATATGTATGGAGATTTCAAAGATTTTGGCACCGCAAAGAAACCTATGTTTTAGATTGAAACACCAGAATCAGATACACTCTCGGCTGGCCTGCATCAGGCCAAAGGTGGCGGCGGGGGTGGTAACTCTCCACGCTCCAAAGCCTCCCGGGCGACCTTGACCGGTATGCCTGCCTCGCAAGGCACGCCCACTTGACACAAACCACATCCATATCCCTCGAATTTATAGGTTTCTTTGACATACTCTCTGGAGCGGACCAAGTGCTGCCTACACTTCTCCTTGTCATGGCCGGCCTCGGTAATAGCGCGGACCGGGCAGCGGTCAATGCATCTGCCACAAGTCCCATCAGCGAAAAAAAGGCAATAGGCATGATGGTCTGCATACGGCCGCGGGGTCGGTTTAATGGATATTTTGGCTACTACCGATCCCGCTCGCATGGCTTTGCCCTTGGCGGTGATGAGTCCGTCACAGAGACCGAAAGTGCCCAGGCCGGCCGCATGGGCAGCATGACGTTCAGACCAGGAAGAAGCATAAGAAAACCGTTCCGATTTGACGATAGTCCAGTTGGGGGTTAGCATCGGGGCGACTGCCGCATGTCCGGCTTGTTCCAGGCTTTTGACCACGTAGCGTCGCAATGCCACGTTGAACTCCTCACCGTAGATCCTAATTCGAGCCCATTCTTCGGATGGATACTTCTTGGTCCGGCGGTTAGTCTTACGAACCATCTCCCGCTGGGGCAAAATCCATGAAACTACGGTCAGTTTTTCTGAGCTTACTGTTCTCTCAGGGCGGTGTTGGTTGAAGACCTCCCAAGGAGTCCAGTGGAAAGCCCCAATATACTCTTTGTATTGCTGCCAAATCTGGTCTGAACCGGAGGCGAAGCCAACCAACGCAAAGTCCCAAGCTTGCTCCCCAGCTTCGTTTTGCATGGTGTTGTGGGGCGAAGTGGCGATGAAGTCCCGAATCAAACTTTTAATCCAGTTCCCGGAAATATTGGCATCTTTTTTCAATAGAACCTCCTATTCTACTAGATTGTTATTCGGCTATGAAATGCAAAAATATTCTTTCAAAGCAGAATTATCAAAATTAAAGATTTATTGAGATAAAACATAACTAAATCTGATTTTTTCTTTTATTATTGGCATGTTATATGTGATTAATCTGTCGTTAAATTTTATAGTTGTCAATGTAAAATTGATAACCTGTCATCACCCCGGAACAAATATGTGGATTGATTACGACTGTACTGAGCGTTAAAGTAAAAACTGTAACATTGTTATGGTATTCATAGCAAACCAAGAGTCAGGAATAGTGCATTTTCATAGACAGATTCCTGCGATAACAGGAAATGAATAAACAAGGTGAAACCCCTATATCTGGGTTCTGAAACAGTACTGGAAACTTCGGTTTGGATGCACATTGCATTCGCTATTCCTCGGAAATTAACGACCCGGAATAATGCATTTCTTAGACACCATTCCTGCCGTTGGGATCAAGGTTAAATGCTCTATTTATTCTTCAAAACAGATACGATTTTCAGGTGTTTTATATGAGAACAGATGATAGGGAGATGTTTTGGAAATCTCAGGTCATTGAACGAAAATACCAATGGTATTATTCGCCAATATTTCCCAAAAACAACGGGGTTCGAAAATATTGCAAATGATTAGATGCAAATAGTAATGAACCACCTTAATGACAGACTACGTAAAAAACTTGGTTTTGCAACACCTAATGATATGCTTTTCAACCTACGCACTTATTATTTGAATTCACAGATTTTACTTTCATCCCACATACCGGCTCTGCAAAAATCTGGTATTTTTATCTGTTGATGCTTTCACTGCTATTTTCCAGCAGAGCTTCAAAGCTCCCATATATAATGCATTTGGGATGACCCCCCGAAAGGAGGAGCGAAAAGGGAGAGCCATCCCTGGTTAAGGGTTAATGACTATATTGTTATCGCCAGCAGTCACCGCCGTGACCTGAGCCATATCCCATGGGTCCCCTTCGCATGTATCGAGTACCGGCGTCAGGAAGAATTCCTCTCATCCTGATCATATGTTCGATTCGCTTTTGATCCAACTGCGCCTTAAAACCGGATATTTCCTTTTGCAGGCTGACCGCTTTCTGGGCATCCGGATTCTTTTTGGCTAACTCACCTTCCAAGGCCAGTTCCTTCTGATAAACCTCACGCCTGAGGGTTTCTGTCTCCTTAAAGAAGGCCCGGCGTTCCTCATCCATCTTTTTAAAATCGTCATCGTTCAGGTCGCCCATCATATGGCCATATCCTGGACCTCCCGAGCCCATGTGGTTCCAGCCTGGTCCATGATTGCCCCATCCTGAAGGACCATATCCTTTTCCCATGTGGGCAAACGCGTTGATGCCGAACCCCAGTACACCAACAACGGCTAAAATCATAAATATTTTGTTAATGTTTTTCATTTTTAATATCTCCTTTCCTTTTTGATTTTTGATTGAATTCATATTTTGCAGAATTGCGTTGCGTTAACCTTGCGGCAGTATAGCTCTGGCCAGTGGAAGTTCGGGTTAAGGCTTATTTTTTACTCAGCATTTCACGAATTTTTTTAATGATCTCAGGATCGCAATCGTTGATCATTGATTTTAGCGCTTCTTTTTCAGAGGCTTCTTTTGTAACATCAACCTCAACTTCCAGTATTTTACATATGGCTTTAACAAGGCTGGCCGGGGTTATCGGTTTTTCAAGTATGTGTTTTGGCCGTTGTCCCGCAGCGAATGCTTGAAACTGCTTTATGTCTTCACTGCCGAATTCGTCTCGGGCATGAGCCGTGATGACGATTACCGGAATTTCGGCCCATGCTTTGTTTCGCCGCAACCGGCGCAAGAGCTGGAGCCCCGACTGCCTCGGCATAACCAAATCAAGCGTTATCAAATCAGGGACATTGGCATTCATTTTTTCTAAGGTCTCGGTGCCGTCCTTTGCTGTTTCCACATTAAATCCCGCGTCTTCAATACATGCGCGGAGGAAATTTCGCACATCAGGTTCGTCGTCAACCACGAGAACACGTTTATCGGATGCTTTAACCATTGTTCAGCTCCTTTTTGAACTTTGCCTGCTTTAACTATCATAATTATTTTCAATTATTCAGGCTTTTCCATAACCTCATACATGATTTCGCATATAAATTTTGTATGCATATCAATATTATAATAACTAATAATATCTTCCATGCCGCTGTGGCAATTGTGACACGGCGTAATGAGTATTTCCGCCCCCGTATCCGCGATCTGCTCGGCCTTGATTTTATTGCCTTTGACCCGCTTGTTCTTGAAGGGAGGGCCGCAATTGATAACGCCGCCACCTGCATTACAGCAGTAGTTGTGCTCCCTGTTCGGATACATCTCAATAAAATTTTCGCACAGCTCGTTGATCACATACCGGGCCTTATCGTGGAGACCTCTACCCCTGGCGACATTGCAGGGATCATGAAGTGTTACGGACTTTTTATATTTTTCATGAACTTTTATTTTTCCTGCCTTTAAAAGATCATAATAAAATTCTATGGCATGTATTACCGGTATTGGCGGCATCTTCCACCCGAGCCATCTATTCCCCATATCATAAACAGAGCGAAATGCATGCCCGCACTCACCCATGACAATTTTTTTGACCTTCAGCCTGGCGGCGGTCTCGAAATGAACTCTTTTTGTACGGCCCATGATTTCATTATCGCCTGTGAACATGGCCATGTCGCTATTGTCCCAACCGGGGGTAGCCGGCATGGTCCAGTCCAGCCCTGCCGTATTCATGATAACCGCAGCATAATAGAGCAAAATCGGTTGAAACTTCGGCTCCGGGGCAATCACCGAGTACATGATATCCGCACCCTCTTTTTCAAGGGGAATTCGAAGATCGGGGATCAATTCCCTCGCGTCTTCCTCCTGCCACTGCAGGGTATCGATCCATTCATCTTCTTTGATCCACATCTGGTTCATGGTCACCGAATGACTGTGAGCCGTGTCCTGAATATAAAGGGGTGTGACACCGAGTTTGTGGCACATGCGTCTTACAACCAGCATTATATAGGCCACGTCTATGCCGAACGGGCAGTACATGGCGCACCGCTTACAAGTGTTGCATTCGGTCGAGGCTATCTCAGATGCCTCTCTTATAAATTCAGGCGTAACCTTACCTTTTTTCTTCAGGATTTCCCACATCGTCCGTTTGACTTTGCCGGCGGGAGACAGTTTAGGATCTCTGTTCCGGGAAAGATAGATATGGCAGCCTTCTGAACAGAGTCCGCAATGTACGCATGTTTCCACATACATCTTTAGACGCGCACCCGTCTCATTTTCCAATACCGCGTTGACTACCTTCTCAATCTTATCTTTAGTCAGTCTTTCAGCGCCTTTGTCTAGCCCTGCATCAATAATTTTTTCTTCAATTTCTTCTGCAAGCTCAGCCATTTAAATCCTCTCCTGTTTGCACCCAAACCTTGCGATTAATTACCAGTCCTTTGCATGTCTTACATTCCCGAATTCAGATCCCATATATGCTCTCGTGAAAACTGAAAAAAGCATATGGATCAAGCGGGTAAAAGGTATTGTCATTAGCATTATTATGCCGGATACGATATGCAGAATTATCATAACCCGGTAATTACTGACCTGATGATATGCCAGGAACCCGGTTAAAAAGGGAGTGGCGACAATCGCCAGGAGCACATAATCAGATGCGGAACTTAAATAACGAACTTCTTTAATCGTTAATCTGCGAATCAGAAAAAGGACGCATCCGATAATCACCATAAGCGTCATCACATCGGCCAGACTCTCGGGCAGGGTCCACCATCTCACATTCCAGGCTTTTTTCCATAATACTGCATGCGCCAGGAGAAAGGTCGGGGTTATCAACAGGCACGTATGAAATGCAAAGGTAATTATTGTCAATACCGGGTGCCTTCGCCAATTTACCGTTGCAAAAGGAATTATCCAGTGGATGATTGAGCGCAGGCTGTACTTCAAGCTCATGTAAGTATAAATATACTTTTCCTTTTTGTTTATCAGCAAAAACATCTGAAACACTTTAAAAATGCTCCCGCCAATAAAAACAAAAAAGGCAACCCAAACCAGCGGGCCACTTACCAACTGATAGATTAAATTAAAAATATCCATCTGTCCCCCAGAAGTATTTATTGTTGCATTTCATCAATAGGTATGACCCGCCTGTAATATTTGCCATTTTCAATACTCCGGCAGAGAATGCTCGCTCCATCCGGGCTGAAAACAGGATCCCACGCCATATCGCATATACGGCTCCAACACTTGCCGTTGACAGCGATGGTATATTTACCGCTTTTTTCAACTTTAGCAGCTACATATTGACTGTCCGGGCTGAAAACCGGTTTCCACGCCATATCAAACTGATCATCCCATGCAGTTTCATTAACGACAATGGAATAACTGTCATTTTCCTTGGCAACTGCAGCGATCTTGCTGCTGTCCGGGCTGAAAACAGCATCTGTAACAAGATCCCCAAAGGAAATATTCCACGGCTTGCCGTCAACAGCGACTGTCCATTTGCCAAAAGAAGGAGCTACAATTGCAGCCAGTTTACTACCGTCCGGGCTCACTATTTGATGCCATACCTGAACGAACCCGGAAGGCCATATGATAGTGCCGTCTTCTGCCATGGTCCATGATCCGGCCGCTTTTACCGGCGCCAAAACAGTACCTTTAAATGGATGAAAAACAGGTTCCCATACACAGCCGAAAGTTTTGTCCCACGGCACACCGTTTACGGCGATTGTATAATCATACAAATTCAATCGGACTTCGGCAGCTAATTGCGACCCGTCGGGACTGAACGCCATATTCCAGACATTGACAAAATTTTTTTCCCAGGATTTCCCATTGGCTGCCGCAGTAAATATGCCTTCCTGAAACTTGAATATTTCACCTTCACCCAGATCGACTGTTGGCACGGCAGCTGCTGTTTTTTCTCCATCCGAACTGATAACCATGCCGGTCATCTGCCTAAACGTTTTCTCCCAGGGAGTGTCATCCAAAACCATGCAGTACTGCCCTTCCTGTTGGGATGAAACAGCAATACGATCGCCGTTCTTACTGAAAATCGTATTCCACACATAATCGAAGCTATTTTCCCATGTCCGGCCATCAACGGCAATCGTCCAAACCATATCGTCAGAGACCAGAGCGGTTAGCCGTCCATCCGGCGAAAATCTGAGATACCAGGCTTTTTCAAAATTGGCAGCCCTTTCCCAAATGCTGCCGTTCAGACACACATTAAATTCACCTTCACCCACATTAACAATAGCAGCTATTTTCTCGCCGTCAGGACTGGCATAAGGTTCTTCCACCCAGTTATATACTGCGCTCCATTCATTGATGTCGGCAACAAATTTTTCACCTGTTTCCCAGTCCCATTCCACTGAATCTGTCATGCGGCCTCCTTGCTTCACCCGGATTTCTCTCCGGTCAGAGCAGTACGGGATGTAGCATGCTCCTGCCTATCCTATTCACCATCCAATTTCGTCAAAAATATCCAGAAAAAAAGTATAACAAAAAAAGATATTGCCACTATGATATAGGTAATCGTCTCCGTTTGAAGCATGAATTCATGAAGTGTAAAAATTGTTTCTCCCATTTTTAACTACCTCTACATTAATGATTTTTCCTGAAATCGGGATGTTCATAAAAGATGGGCATCACGCTCACAATAACCCTGAAGGCGATAATGCCTACGGTAACCAGAAAAATTGAGATTGCTATTTCCATCCAGTGCGGGAAATATCTATCTGCGGCCGGCAGATGCCAGTTAAAAGCGACCAGGCTGACATTTAATCTGTTTAAAACGACACCCAAAACCGTCCAGACCGCAGTAAATTTTATAAGCCTCTGATTTTTATCCCTTGTGCCTATGGCATACAAATAGCAAGGCAATGCCACAAACACGAAGAGTTCCACCAGAAACCAAATCCCGTACGGTGTTGCCAGCAAATGCCAATGGTTGCCTTCAGATATGCCGATAACTTTGACAATAAAATAACCTGCCAGGACGAAAGAAGCGGCTTTTCCGAATCCCAAGGTGACGCCTTCTCTCTCATCCAGATGCGCTGCATCCATCTTATGGAGAAAATATCGGTGAGAAAGCGTGCTTTCAAATATCACCATAGAAAGCCCGGCAATGATACTCGAGATGAAAAAGAAAACAGGCAGATAAGATGAATACCAGAGGGGATGGAGCTTGGATCGTGCGATAAGAAAAAGCGCTCCAAGCGATGATTGGTGCAATGTGGACAGTATCACACCGAATATAGTGAGAACCATTGTTAATTTTATAACCAGGTCACGCACTTTCTTCAACCCAAGCCACTCCAGCGCTGCCGGACAGAATTCAAGAAAAAGAACGGTCAGATAAAGTGCAACACAAGCGCCAACTTCAAACAGAATCGAGGTTGTTCCTTGCTGCAAGATAAATGGATATGGCAGGCGCCACGGCCTCCCCACGTCATAATGAAGCGCCACCACCACAAGGACGTAACCCAGAAAACCGGTAAGCACTGCGGGCCTTACCGCTGAATGATATTTCTTCATTCCAAAAATGTAGACCGCCGCAGAAGTGACGAACCCCCCTGCAGCCAGGGCAACACCGGTGAGCAGGTCAAAGCCTATCCATATGCCCCAAGGATTGTAGTCGGAAAGATTTGTTACAGCCGCTAATCCCCCTGTAAATCGCAGGACGGTGATGATCAAGCCCAAAATCACGATTATCCCGGCAACAATCCCTAATGGGCTCAAAAATGTCTTCGATAGTTCTTCAGCAGCATAACCAAAGGAGTTCGAGAATGATCGGTTGGCGGTGGTCGCTTCTTTGGGCATCAGGCATCCTCCTTGGCTTGGGTCCCGGTAGTTTTTTCGAGAGCTTTCTTCACTTCTTTTTCAATAGCCGCTTCTTTCTCTTTTTTAGCTTTTGCCAAGGCTTCGGCAATTTTTGATTCCGCCTCTGCCTTAGCTTGATCTAAAGCCATAGCAATGGCTTTCTCCTGTTCCTCCTTTGCAATTTTCTCTTTCCTTTTTGTCATGGCATAAATGCCGGTTAACAGAACCGGCCAGATCCCCGCCACTATTGGGACGGCCCCAAGGGCTCTCTTGGTCATCTCAGGAGCAGGTGTAATCCCTAAGTCTTCACGCATTCCCATTTCTTTAAAGGGATCACCGGAAAGATACAGCCAGCTTGTCCCGCCCATCTCGTGTTGTCCGTAAATATGATCCACATAGCGATCCGGGCGTTTACGTATGCGTTCACGTGCCATTTTGATTAAATCCGTACGTTTTCCGAAAGTGAGGGCCTGTGTCGGACATGCAACCACACATCCGGGGAGTTTTCCTTCGATGAGCCGTGGGTAGCACATGGTGCACTTTCTGATGCGGGGGGCGAGAGCTTTATCATACTCGAAGGTGGGTATGTCGAACGGACAGGCGATCATGCAATACCTGCATCCCACGCAGACAGAGGCATCGTAACTCACCGCCCCTGTTTTTGTTTTCGTATAGGCCCTTACAAAGCATGAGGATGCGCATGCCGGTTCCAAACAGTGATTACACCCTATTCTTTGGTGCAAAGGGCTCTTCGTATTTTCAACATGATCATACCTGTTAATCACCATAAAAGCCTTGGGATCTGTCCTCCGATTGCTATCCAGCACCGACAGGTCGTTAAATGGTCTTGCCGGCGGCGGCAAAGCATTGACAATGTTGCATGCGGCTTCACAGCTTCGACATCCGATACAGAGCATATTGTCATACAGAACGCCAAAACTATCGGGATAGCCCTTAAGGTGATTTGTCGCACTGTAAGCCGACCTGCCAAAAGCTGTGCTCAAACCTGCGGTCCCCATCCAGACCAGAACCTTTCTACGTGATACGGACATTACAACTCCTTATCAGTCATACAAACGAGATTTGCCCGTTGCCTTATGGCAATCGTTACATTCAGTCGATTTAGGTTTCTCGATACTCATTTCCTTGTGACATCCCATGCACTGCCGGTGATATGCAGCCTGCAGCCCGGGCCGCAACAGATTTGCTTCATCAAAGGTCTTGCCGTGGCAACTGACGCAACGGGGAGGCTTTTTGGATATAGGACTGTTATGGTGGCACGCCTGACAAATGACGCCTTTTTCGCTGTGAAAATAATTGGTCAATTGACTATCTTTGATGTTCTGTAGAAGTGAATCAATAATCTTTTTGTGCGGAAACCCAACAGGCTCATATTCGTAAATCAATTCCCCTATGATGATCTTTTCAGGTATATCCTCATCCGCGTAGGTGCCGGCTAATGCCTTCCTTGACCCAAGCAACCCGGAGGCGACTGCTTCGGGTTGCTGAACGGCTTCTGTATCCGGTTGTAAGGATTCCATATGACATCTAAAACAGGACAACTTCGACTGTTTTTGACCATTTTGTATGAAAGCATGGCAACCAGCACACTTTTTATCACCATAACGCAATTCATGACAGCCGATGCAACTCTTGGTTGTTCCGATTTGATGCATGGCGCGCTCAAGTTTGACGTCTTTTCCTTCTTTCGTGCCGGCAAGTGTATGACACTCGCTGCATGAATCCAAACTCTCGTGGTGACATGCACGGCAGGTATCGTTATATTTTTCGTGCGCCTTATGATCCATTGGAACAGGGTTCATTTGGCCACCCGACGTCTTGCCTGAGGTCCCCTTTCCGGCTGCCCTGATCAAGACCACGTCCGGCTGTTTTCGCTTGATTCTAGGAACATCTTTAACCTTCTTTATCAGTTGCTGCTTGTCGAAATCGTGACAACCAGCGCATTTAACAGGTCCTGCAATTTTGTTCTTTGCCTTTCCGGAGGCCCGCGTTTTTCTGTGGCAATCGATGCAGAAGAGATGAGATGCCACTCTCATGGGGATGCGGTTCTTTTCAGCCTCCGCCATGTGGCAGTAACGGCATGTCCCTTCTTTTCCTTCGGCGTAGAAAAGCTTCTTGGTCTTTTCGTCATATTCATGGTGGCAGCGTTCACATTTGTCGCCTGTCGCTTTTAAATGGCGGAAGTGAAGAGATTGGTCAAAACCCATAGGCTGCCTGGAAGATTGGACCTTGACCTTATCTCGATGGCACTCACCGCATATCTCAACCGGCCCTGTCTTGTCTTTTTCAGCATACATTTCTGTGTGGCAGCCCATGCAACCGGAATGGTAAATATCCATAACCTCTTGCCTGCCGGCATCGTTAAATCGTTTGAATTTCGGCGACAGGCGATCTTTCTCAGACAGATGGCACGTCCGGCAGTCTTTATCCTTTTTTTCCAACGCATCGGTATGCTTATCATGAAAGAATAGAACCGGCTGTCTTTCAAGATCACCGAAAATTTTTGCACTATCAATTATGAGAACATCCGGTCGGCAACAGCCTTCGGTGGTGCTCTTAATCTGCCTGCCGTCAACAATTGAAGATGAAAACATGAAAATTAAGAGGAGAGCTGTAACCATAACAGTAGCTGTCAATTCTTTTATCTTTTTCAAGGTCTGCATCTCCATTGTGGTCCTTAACAATTCAGGTTTTTAGTTTTTTCTTTATACTAATTAGGGTCAGCGAGTTTTCCCGCTCTGTAATATTCATCTCATACGACGACTTTGGGAGCACTTTACAGATATCTGCAATAATATCTTTATCAGGCAGGGTTATCGTCAAAGTTTCTTTTGTATCCATTTCATCAAACAAGCGACTCAATTCAAGAAGACCAATGGATGTAATTGTTCCTCTAAAATCAAGAGTATGATTCAGTTTGGATTTCGACTTTGAATTCAAACCAATATGCTCCTTATTTCATTTTGACATCTCTTCCTGCTTTACATTAGCAAAGGGAGTGCCAATTAGGTTTATTAGCGAAAAAAAACTATATTTAAATTATTTCAGATAGTTGAAAATATTTATTAAAAACCGGCATTGTTTGCTTGATTAAATAATGTTAAAGTGTTAAACAAATAAATATTAACATATGTTAAATTTTTTACAGGAGGCAGCACAATGTACGATGACGCCCTGGATAAATACTGGAAAACGGTTGTAAACACACTTCAAGACGGCATTATGATTGTAAATAAAAGAGGTTCTATTGTTTCCGGAAACGCGGCACTTGAAAAAATAACCGGTTTTTCAAGGCAGGAACTGGTTGGAAAATCATGTTCTGTCTTAAATTGCGACATTTATGATTATGCTCGAAAAAATGCTGAGGGTCATTGGTGTGTGCTGTTTAAAACCGGCAGTATGGAGAAAAAAAAGTGTACCATACTGAGAAAAGACGGCACCCGAATTCACGTTCTGAAAAATGCCGCACTTTTGCAAGACGGTAGCGGTAAAGTTATAGGTGCTGTTGAATCAATAACGGATATAACGGAAATTATAATTAAGGACTCTCAAATAGCAGAATTTCGGCGAGAGCTAAAATCAGAAGACGGCTTTCACGGATTACTGGGGACATCGTTTCCCATGCAGCAGATATTTTCATTGATAAGTAATGCAGCTCAATCTGATGCGCCTGTCATTATTTTTGGTGAAAGCGGGACTGGGAAAGATCTTGTCGCAAAATCGATCCATACAATAAGCAAGCGAAGGCGAAAGCCGTTTATAAAAGTAAACTGTGCTGCTTTAACGGAATCACTTTTAGAAAGTGAACTGTTCGGGCACGTCAAAGGGGCATACACAGGCGCATATAAAAACAGAGAAGGGAGGTTTGAAAGCGCTCACAAAGGAGATATCTTTCTTGACGAAATTGGCGATCTGCCCCTTTCAACCCAGGTGAAACTGCTTAGAGTGCTTGAAGAAAAAGTGGTTGAACGTGTGGGGGACAACAAACCCATACCTGTTGAGGTAAGAATTATTTCAGCCACAAACAAAAATTTGAGCGAGTTAATTAAAAAAGGTGCGTTCAGGGAAGACCTGTTTTTTAGGATTAACGTAATTCCCATTAATGTTCCTCCCTTAAGGGAAAGAATAGGTGACATACCAATATTGGCGGAATCTTTTTTTCAGCGGATAAAATTGAAGACCGGCAAGGAAATCAAAGGTATAAGTAATGAGGCAATGGAATATCTGTTGAAATATAGCTGGCCCGGCAATGTTAGGGAATTGAAAAGCGCCTTTGAATACGCCTTTGTTACCTGCCACGAACCCATGATTGAATCGGAACATCTCCCTCAAAATATTTTTCACTCACAGAGCCCGACAGAACCTGTTGATGTGGCAAATAATGGCCGTGATGAAAGAGTGAAAAAAGAACTTCTTGAAGCCCTTTATAGTGCAGGCGGCAACCAGTCTAGAGCGGCATCCATACTGGGCGTTTCAAGGGTAACGGTCTGGAATAGGATGAACAAATATCAGATTAAATTCAATAAAAAGATCGAGTTGCAATAGAGAGGTTGAATTTATGAATATGCGCTGTCGATTGTATGGGTTTTATGTTATAGTGAATTTCATAAATATGTTTCTGCTGAATTGCGCTTGATGGTTTCGTAAAAAATCTATTTTTAAACCCCGAAGGGTATAAAGAAAATTTATAAAAATCTAATAATTTCAGCCTTGTGCTCCTCGTGGCAGATTATGCAAAATAACAATTCAGTGACTTTTTACAAGTTCATCATAAATTGTCAGCCCAAAATATCGGTAACCATCTTTATCAATTTTTCCTCATGAATCGGTTTTCCCATAAACCCGGCGGGTTTCTCAAACCCACCGAGTTTTTTAAGATACCTCTCAATGTCGTCGCCTATTGCACTGATAATTATAACAGGTATATGCTTCAAATCAGGGTCTTTATTATATTGCCGATAAGTTCTGACCCCTGATTGATTCGGCATAACTATATCAAGAGAAATCAAATCAGGTTTCCCGGATTTCGCCAGACGATAGCCCTCCACGCCGTTTAAAGCCGTAAGCGTATCATACCCGTTATCTTCAAATAGCGCTTTTAAATACCTTGAAACGTCCGGCTCATCTTCAACTATAAGAATCTTTTTTTTGACGGTCATAATTGTCCTCCATAGGATTATAAAAGGTTACATAAATATATACGATCAGCGTGATACTTCCTTTTATTGTTAAAATATTTTAAGAAATGTTTTAATATCTATTTTAATATATATTAAATTCTTAACACCTCGGGAATCTACACGAACGGGGATAGCCCGCATTTCTTTCTGGCTAGGCGTATTCACTGTTGTCGATAGTTTTTGGCAGACGGCTACGCGGCAGTTTAATGCGAAAGGTGGTTCCTTTTCCGATTTCAGATTCCATATCTATCCTCCCCCCATGTTCCTGAACGATCTTTTTGGTTGTCAATAATCCCAGACCGGTTCCACCCAACCCTTTCGTTGTGAAAAAGCTTGTGAATACTTTTTTCTTTACTTCATAATCCATACCGCAACCATCATCGGTGACTTCGAATATAACCATACCGGTTTCCTCATAGACTCGCATCCACACGTGGCACTCTTTATTGTCTTCACTTGTCCTGCAAGCATCTATCGCATTGCCGACCAGATTTGTCAGGCATTCATGCATACCTTCGAAGTCAATCGACGCTTTTTTTGATTTACCCTTTGGTTCAAATAATAATTCTATGCCCAATTCTCTTGCCCTGGCCGAATACATATCAACAACCTCTTCAGCAATTTTGGAAGGGTCGCACAGTTCTGCCTGAATTTCACGGCCTTTTGAAAAACTTAAGAATTCTTGAATAAATGTTGAAATTCGTTCGATATTCCGGCTAAGCATTTCCAATCCTTCCTGTATGCGTTCAATATTTCCATTTTTCATGCCGGAATTAAGCATATACTCGCCACCTTTAAGACCTGTTACAAGGTTCTTTGCTCCATGAGCAAGGCCCGAAACAGTTTGGCCCACCGCTGCGAGACGTTCTGCCTCAAGCTTTTCGGATTCAAGCTGTTTGATCTCACGCAGATCCTGAATCGAAATTGCCATTCCCATTGATCTCTCCCCAACCCTTAGTTGGATGCCTGAGAGTCGAACGGGAACGCTTAGGCCTTCAATGGTTTGGGCTTCTGTTTCAGGCAGGTATACGTGTCCCGGACCTGCGGATACCTGCTTTAAAAAACCATCGGGAAGCATGTAGTTGAGTTCTTCCATCGAAACCTTTTTCCTGTCTGTTATGTTAACGATATTACGTGCGGAAGCATTGAAAATAGTTACATCTCCAAGGTCGTCTACGGCAATTATGCCGTCTAAAGAGGTGGCAATCATGGATTCCAAAAACGTATGCGCCAGGGTTAGTTCTTCTTGTAACTCGATCGTTTGGGTAATATCGACAGCCGTTTCCATAATGAGGTTAACATTATCGTCTGCCATTTCTATCGGGAGAGTCGTAACCTGGAAGTGAACTGATTCTCCATCTCGGTTTCTTACAATTGATATGCCAGTATGTGTTCCGCCGTCGGAAAATGTTTTCTGGGCTGTACATTCTTTGCATTTGCTGTCCAGGCCCTTAAGTGATTTATAACAATGCTGCCCCTCAAGATTGCCAAACATTTCAATGATTCTTTTGTTGGTTCTGACGATTCGAAAATCCCTGTCAATAATGAGTATATTACAAGGAACTTGCTCGAAAAGAAGCTGATATTCTTTTCTTATCTGAGTTGTTTCCGTAACATCGGTAGACATTTCTACCAAAAAAGACACGCTGCCGTCTTTTTCCATTATAGGAACCGTGTGTTTTATGTAACGTGTGATTATTCCATCCTTATTAAATCCGATCTCTTCATTGAGTCTGGGCAGACCGTCTTTTAAAGCTTCCGTTACTCTGCAATCCTCACAGAGAGCTTCACGATTTTTGTATACCTTATAACATTTATTATTTTCCCAGCTTCCGAACATCTCTTCAAAGGCAAGATTTGCATAAACCACATTAAAATCTTTGTCCATAACAGCGATAGCTGTGGGGACAGCCTGGAAGAGATTCTTTTTAATCCACAAATTAACATCTTTTGGAACAACCATGTTCATTCCCTTTTATTTTCTTGAATTGTTAAAAAATCAAAACACACGATACTTCAAAAATAATTTTTTTAACTATGCGTCTTAATGGAGTTACAATCAAATATCGTGCCACAATGCGTCGTGATTGTTTTTTTTATCGGGAAAGAATGGATTAGTTGAAAAAATTTACGACATGTTTGTTTTGAGAGAATGTAGTCAGGTGGAATCTTGAAAAGCGATTGGACAAATAACCGCCCCTTGATATTTCACTGTCCTATAGGGTATGCTATGATTTTTTTATGAATGCTCAAATGCTTCAACCAGGGAAGAAGGGCATCCCCTATCTGTTAACTTTGGACGGTTTTAAGGCGCTTTTAGTCGATAAAGCGAATAGATTGATGTGCATTTAACAAAACATAGGAGGCAAACAGTATGGAGATGGAAGTTTTTTTCCCGGGAGGAAGGAAGGTCAATTCGTATTATAAAGGGTATAGGGTTGAAACTGATCAGCCGGAAAAGGAGGGAGGAGAGGGCAGTGCCCCGGAGCCCTACGATCTATTTCTGGCCTCCATCGGAACCTGTGCCGGAATTTACGTTCTATCCTTTTGCCAGGAACGAAATATTGATACAGAAAAGCTGAAAATGTCCCTTCACTTCCAACGAAATGGCAAAACACAATTGTTAGAAGAAATTACGATCAAAGTCATTTTGCCCCCTGATTTTCCGGAAAAATACAAATTGCCAATTATTCGCACAGCAGAACTTTGCACGGTAAAAAAGAGCATTGACAATCCACCCCAGATTAACATTTCTGCCGAAATCAGCGGATAAGCTCTGGCATTTCTTGAAAATAATCTGAAGGGCATTTCCCGATCGTAAAAGAGGAGGCGATTTGTTTCATGCGGTTTCTTTGATCCCCGAGGAATGTATTTGGCATTGCTCGCATTTTGATAATCAGGATTATTGCACATTGATAGACATAGTGCTGCGATAACCTGAAGTTCGCAACCACGTGATTAGCCACTATATATGGGATCTGGGGAGGTACTGGAAACGTATGTTTTAATGAAAATTCAATTCGCTATTCCATTAAAAGACAATACCCAACGGCTTTTAATTCTCTATCTTATCGATATGTCAAATCGATCAGAAATAACACGCAATAAACCTTAGCCCATAACCATCGATTAATCCCAATTCTGTTTTTAGAGAGAATCGCGTTGATATACAATCTTGCCGTCGAAAATTGTCATATCAACGTTGGCATGGATGATGTCCATCGGATCGATATCATATATGTTGCGGTCGATGATAATCATGTCCGCTCGCTTGCCTGCCGTAATGCTGCCAAGGCGGTCGCCAACCCCGCTTGCAATCGCCGGAGTCAGGGTGTAACCACGCACGGCTTCCTCAATTGAGATTCTTTGCCGGGGATACCAGCCACCTGCAGGAGTACCATCTTGTCTGCATCGCGTTACAGCGGCGTGGATATTTACAAGTGGACTCGGGTTACAGACCGGCGAGTCAGAGCTCAAACATAAGGGGATACCGGCATCTAGCATATCGCGAAAAATATAGGTATAACTCCCCTTTGGGCCAGCACATTTATCGATCATACTGATATCAAGGATCAGATTATGGGGCTGAACGCAGGCCACCAGATTTAAGCACGCCAGCCGGGCAAGATCTTCCGCCCGGATCATCTGGACATGCTCAATCCGGTGAGGAATTGCTGGTGGGCCAAAGCCTTTTTTCCCTGCTCCGGTCTGCTGTTTAGCCAGTTTCTCAAATACAGTAATTAATTCGCGATTGGTGCGATCCCCGATGGCATGAACTGCCACAGCAAGTCCAGCCTGATCTGCTTTCTCCACTGCTTTCTGCAACTCATCCATGGAAGTTAAAGGCATACCGTAATCCGCATCGAGATACGGTTCAATCGTCCACGCGGTTCTGGCCCCCATACCGCCATCGGCAAAAAATTTCATGTGACCAATGCGAAGACGATCATCACCCAGGCCGGTTCTAAGCCCCAGCGCAACAGTTTCATCAAGGCGCTCACCGGGTAGCATCACCCAGCATCGCAAATTAAGATCACCCGATTCTCGGAGGTGCAGCCAGGCTCTGAGGGCAGTCGCCCCTTCAATACCACCCATGAGACGAGTGTCATGCACGCCGGTGATTCCTAGAGAATGTAAAACCGCAATGCCGTCTCGCATGGCCGCGATAATTTTATCTTTCCTGGGCTCCGGAAGAGCGTCTTTGACCAGATTGATGGCAAGCTCTCGAAGGATTCCATTGGGCCGGCCGGACGGGTCTCTGGTGATCACTCCCTTGGGTGGATCGGGGGTGTTTGCATCGATTCCGGAACACTCAAGGGCTAAAGAGTTGACAACGGCCAGATGCAAGTCGCAACGCCAGAGGGCAACGGGGTGGGCAGGTGCTACAGCATCCAGATCATCACGGGTGGGCATACGATTTTCCGGCCAATCCGATTCGTTAAATCCTTGTCCCAGAATCCAGTCACCTGCGGGTGTTTCTCTGGCAGTGGACTTCACTAAACAAATCAATTCTTGTAAGGATCTCAGATCAGCCAAGTTTAAATTCAGGCGGCCAATCGCCCAATCATAATAGTGAAAATGAACATCCATTATGCCCGGCAGTATCAGCTTTCCGCCAAGATCAATGCATTGAGTATCGAAACTTGCCAGGTCTTTAATGGTTTCATTGTTTCCGACGGCTAAAATCAGGCCCGAAGCTACTGCCGCTGCTTCGGCCCTTGGGCACTTCGGATCCTGGGTTCGAAAATTGCCATTGAGTAAAAGCAGATCTGCTGCCTTACCTCTATCGGTCATAACAAAAATCCTTCCGGAAACGGGTCCTGAGGATCAAGAACAAATTCGTGAATACCGGTGATCTGAGCGCTGCCGCGAATTTCCGTCACCACGGCTTCCAAATCTCCCACCCGGGTTTCCGCAACGATCCGCCCTTCAAAGGTTGTTCCCAAGGGACTTTGATTTATAAATAATTGTCCCACAGGCAGCTGTTTGTTGTGATGTAGCAGGGTCATCTGTGCCGCCGTACCAGTGCCGCATGGGGACCGATCCATATGAGATTCACCGTAAACAACAATGTTAGATCCCTTATTTTCTGAATGCCGGCTGGGATCATAAAATTCAACCACATCTACCGTCTTCACCTCCGGCCTTGTGGGATGACGGACGGAAAGCTGCTGGTTCGCAGCATCAATCAGAGCCATACCCGTTTCAATTAGCGATGAGCTGTTTTCCGGAATCAAGTCCAGACCTATTTGCTCAGCTGAAACCATAATAAAGAAACCGCCGACACATACAGTATCCGTAAGGATTGAGCCAACTCCAGGCAGGTTCAGCATTTGATCCGTGCTGTATACAAACGAGGGCACCATCTTAATTGCAACAGATTCAACTTTGCCGTTTTGGACACGCACAATGGTCTCCATAGGACCGGAGGGCGTGTCGACAATGATCGTTGTATCCGGCTGTTCTATAGCCAACACTCCGGCTTCATTAAGGGCGCTGACTGCCCCTATCGTGGCGTGCCCGCACAGAAAAGGATAACGGCGGGCATCCATAAAAATGAGACCGAATTCCGCCCCTTGGGTAGTCGGTTCAGTCAGAAGAGCGGCCATTATGCCTCGATGCCCGCGGGGTTCACGGGTAAGCAGACGCCGGATGTGGTCTAAATGGTTTTTTAGATATTCACGCTTGGCTTTCATTGTTGTGCTGGGAATTGGGTCGATTCCGCCAATGATTAACCGCGTCGGTTCTCCTGCAGTGTGCGAGTCAATGCTCATCAACCGGGATGGGAATGTTGACCGCAGGCTCTCGATTATCCGCCTTGCATCCATTGAACCCCTCCATTAAATGTTTATTGCCAATGGCCGCTTTATACACCACGCAGTTAAAGATTGTCCATAAATTATATAGGTAAAAAGGCCACATATGACATAAAAGCAAATTGATACTTGACATTAAATTCAACTTCTTCTAAAAGAAATTATTCCTCAAAAAATACTGAACCTCCCTCAAGAAACAAATTCATTAGAACCATAACTATTATTTGTTTATTCTGATTGAGGTCTTATGCCGCATAAAATTTGGAAACCATTGGGATTGCTGTCGCCGGCACTGAGTGCAGTCTTTCTCCTATTGGTAATTCCGGTATGTTTTATTGTTGTTTACAGCTTCTGGCTACGGGCGCCAACCGGGGCTGACATTCCGGCGTTTCAGTTCGGGAATTATGCCAAGTTTTTCGCTGATTTCTTCTATCCTTCCATCCTTATCCGGACCATTCGTGTCGCTCTGGAAACGGTGGCCATATGCCTGGTCATGGGCTACATCCCGGCATATTTTTTCTACCAAAGCAAAACCAAGTACAAAGCTGTTCTCCTTTTGCTCATCATGCTCCCGTTTTGGGTCAGTTTCATCATCAGGACCATGAGCTGGGTCAACATCCTTGGCGACACCGGACTGTTCAACCACCTCATGATCAAATTCGGTATTCTGTCTAGCCCACTATCCATGCTCTACAATGAAGGCTCGGTCATTTTGGGCCTGGTCCAGTATTTGTTGCCCTTCATGATCTTGAATGTTTACGTGAGCTTGGAGGGAATTGACAAAAGTCTTCACGAAGCGGCCAAAAGTCTGGGGTGTACCGAATGGCAGGCATTCAAAGAAGTTACCTTGCCGCTCAGCCTTCCGGGGATCAGTGCGGGCTGTCTGCTCGTATTTGTGTTAACGGCCGGAACCTATCTGTCACCCATGATTTTAGGCGGCCCGGGAAACGACATGATTGCCAATTTGATTTTCAAACGGGTCATCGGCACCCTGGACTGGCCATTCGGTTCGGCCATCAGTGTTATCCTCTTGAGCCTCTTGGGCGTCATTGTATATACCTACAACCGATATCTGGGTATCTCCCAGATATTCAAAAGTTTGCAGTGAGATTTTCGTTATGAAAATGATATCCGGATGGTCTTTGATTCGTCTGTACACTATCTTGGTCTATGTTTTCATGTTCGCCCCAATTGTAGCGGTAATTATACTTTCTTTCAATCCCGAACAATTTGGCTCTTTTCCCATGAAAGGCTTCAGTTTCAAATGGTATATCAAGTTGGCCCAGAATGAAACCATCCTCTTGGCTTTTAAGAATTCCTTGGTCCTGGGCTCCCTGACGGCCGTGTTGGTAACGGCGATCGGGATTCCGGCGGCCATGGCATTTATTCGGTTTGAGTTTCCAGGTAAAAATACCCTTAACACCTTGCTATTAACGCCGATCATGATCCCTGAAGTTGTCCTGGGAGTGGCCTTGCTTCTGTTTATTCGGTGGCTGCAGCAGCCCAAGAGTTTTTTGTTGCTCCTTATCGGACATGTGGTCATCACCCTGCCATACGTGCTTCTTGTAGTTCAGGCAAGATTGGTGGGTATCAAGAGAGAATATGAAGAAGCCGCCCTGTCTCTGGGCGCCAACCCTTTACAGACTTTCAAAGAGATAACTCTGCCGCTTTTGACCCCGGCGATACTGGCGGGCATGCTCTTTTCATTCACCATCTCCTTTGATGACGTGACCGCCACGCTGTTCTGGGCAACGGCATCGATGCAGACGGTTCCGGTCAAGATCTTCGGCATGTTGCGCAATTCCGTCAGCCCTGAGATAAACGCTCTGGGTACCGTGATGATCTTCCTGACGCTTTCGACACCCTTGTTAGCCGGGTATTTGGTCCGCAGGTTTTCCAAGAGTTCTTGATCTGGAACTTATTATCGGCCTTACAGCGCCATTATAATTGAATCTCATAACAATTTATTTAAGGGCCCTATAATCCATACAGCCATTTAAACTATTCAAAAGGGTTGAACAAATGCCGATGATTGACCTGAAGGACAAGGAGGGGAATGTGAGGTGGATTACAGTGTTTCCTTTCAATTCCCTTGACTCGGCACGCTCATATGTCAAAAACTCCTCGGTTCCTTTGAAGATAATAAAAGGCACCGATCCTGTTTATTGGGTCTGCAACCCTGAGGATGCTGAGTGGGCCATAAAGTGCGGGTATAAAGAGGTGAAAGATGAATAAAATCTGCGGCTGTAATTCGGGGGAACTACGCCGAAGGGTTTAAATGACGATGATAAAGTCATCAGGTAGCGTCTTTATCTGAAAGACTATATCTGCAAGCCATTCAAGCTGTTAATAGTAACCATATAAAAAGGAGGGAAACCATGAAGAACGATTGGAACAAGAAATTTCACAGTGTTTATGAACGTTACATCAATGGCGAGTTAAGCCGGCGAGATTTTTTGAGATTTTTAGGTATTGCCGGTGCTGCGGCAGGATTAGTGGGCGGTCCTTTTGGCGGCTTGGCACGCAACGCCTGGGCAGCCAAATCCATCCGTTTTGACGGCTGGGGCGGTGTGGTTTCCGAAGCCTTTCGAAAACATGCCTTCAAACCATTTACGGAGGCCACGGGAATCAAAGTGATAGATGGTGAGTTCGGGGATATGGATACCTATCTGACAAGGGTCAAAGCATCCTTCCCGCCAGGCGGTGAGTTTAGCCTGGCACACCTGAGTGGCGTGTTTGATTATGCACGGTATGTGAAACTGGGTTATGGTGTGGTGCTGGATGAGAGCAAAATCCCCAACCTCAAAAATGTCATGTCGGCAATGATGGAACCCTACCGGGCCATTACAAATGGAACGCTTTCAGCCGTTCCCTATGATTTTGGCCAGACCGGTATTGCTTACAACACCAAATACATTTCAAAAGATACAGCTGAAAAACTAGGAGCGTCCCTGCTTTGGGATAAAGCGGTCAAGGGCAAGCTAGGCAGCTGGGGTGATTGGCGCACCAACATCTGGTATGCTGCTTTGCATACAGGGCAGAGCCCCAACCAGATAAAAGACATGGATGCTATTTGGAAGGCCTTGAAAAAACAGCGTAATATGGTTAAGAAGTACTGGGGTTCCGGTGCGGAACTCATGAGTCTGCTGGCCAATGAAGAGATTTATGCCACAGTGGCATGGTCCGGCCGGATAGCTGCTTTACAAGCCCAGGGACACCCCATTGGTTTCCTGTCTCCTTTTAACTGCTACTCATGGCAGGAGTGCATTTTTGTCCTCAAGGGGACGGATCTGGACATCGCCCAGAAGCTGCTCGACTTTATGCTGGCGCCGGCTGCTGCAATTGCCGTAGCAGATGGTCAGAAATACCCATCCAGCCTTGATCCAACGAAAGTTCCGATGCCCGAGTCAGTCAGGAAACTGCCCGCTTTTGATCCGACCGGCAAGCTCGAGGGTTATCTCTTTGCCGATCCGGAATATTGGAACTCCCACCAGCTGGACTGGGCCGAAAAATGGGACCGGATCAAGGCAGGCAGTTAGTACTGGATTGCGGATTGCGAATATTTCGCCCGTGACACGTAAAATGCAACCCAATATTAGGAAAGGAAATAGCAATGCAAAAAAATGCGCCTCCGCCTGCGGTTCAATTCAAAGGGGTAGTCAAACACTTTGACAAAGTCGTTGCCGTCAAAAAAACGGATCTGGACATCGAAGAAGGGTGTCTAGTTACCCTTCTCGGTCCCTCTGGCTGCGGAAAGACGACCCTTTTACGGATGGTTGCGGGTCTGGAAGAACCCACAGCGGGAGAAATATTCATCAAGGGCAAGCGAGTGAACGATGTTCCGATCCACAAACGAAACTTGGGGATGATTTTTCAAAATTATGCGCTCTTCCCGCATAAAAACATATTCGACAACGTCGCTTTCGGTCTTAAATACCG
>Ga0255053_10000228_pt1 | contig 30578 bp, 16 predicted proteins | sample JV7_2_22_MG_FD_188635 | JGI IMG/M metagenome (GOLD analysis project Ga0255053, IMG submission 188635) | Seawater microbial communities from Jervis Inlet, British Columbia, Canada - JV7_2_22 | ecosystem: Environmental > Aquatic > Marine > Inlet | place: Canada: British Columbia | collected... | reverse complement strand
GGCTGCGGCGCCGGGCCCGAGCCCGGCGCCATCACGACTAGTTGGCGAAAGGAATGATCTTTTCGTCGATCGTAAACTTGATGTTGCTCGCCCGGCTGATCAGATTTCCCTGGTGATTGAAACCAATATCGATATCAAAGTCGGCTCGCTCGGCCGTTTTCAGGAAACTCTCCAGCTTTCGAGAGGCTTTGTCATACTGCCCCTTGTCGAACTTCTTTTGAATATCCCGGGCTTCCTTCTTGAGCTTGTCGAAATCATTATCTTTTTTCTTTTTCTTTTTCTTTTTCTTCTTACCCTTGTCCTTGTTTTCAAGTGCGGGCTCGGCGTTTTCAACGGCCTGCACCAAAGAATCGATCTTTGCACTGGTGAAATCTATGAAGGCCTGTGTGACGTCTTGAGGATCAGAATTGAAGTCGAGACCGAAATCGATATGCATGCCAACGACAAAGAACGACAACCGGCGTGTCCGGCCGCGAGAGCTGCCGCAGCCATCGGTAACCTCCAGCGCTCGACCTTCGATGACTTCTGCGCTGTCGTCAGGCTGCCAGATGACAATATCCTGCAGCTGCGGATCACCAATGATCGGCCGATCGCAGCCAAGCGGGTTGTTGACGAAAACCTCCGGGAACATCCTGCTTTCAACAGTCCCCTCCAGAATTTCGAAGTTCACCTCCGTTACGAGAACCACGAATTCGGACGAGGCGCAAAATTGCGGTGGAATGATCAGGTCGCCGTCGAAAAGTACCAGCGGGGTCTGTCCATCACAGCGGCCATTTGCATCGGCCCGGGGATCGACAAAAGATACCGGCGTCTGAGTAATCGTGCCCCCTGGCGGTACCACGAAGTTGGCTGGCAGAATAATTTCCTGGCCGCCAGTGGGGTTACATCCACCGGCTGTGGCGGTGCAGTCGTCACCCGGCACGGTTGGTGAGGTGGTAGACGTGATCTGGGGTGAGAAGGTAACTTCTGTAAACCCACTACTAGTCTCAAAGAACGAAAAGATGTCGATAATGTCCGACAGAATCGAAGTTGGCAGAGCGTCACTCGACAGCATCGATGTCGTCCCAATATAGTCGAACTCACTCTGCAAAATGCTCTCCCCACCGAGCATCGAGCCATTCTGGTTCACATTGGCAAAAATGAACACCTGGTCATCCGGGTTGGCGGTGTTGTCGAAAGTCTGAACATTGCCCTGGCTGAAATCGATGGTGAGCCCGAGGTCTGGAAACTCGAAGGTCAGCGACTGTGTGGCGCCAGGGAAAATTCCTGCGTTCGCCGCGCCGTTGGTGTCCAGCACGTTGGTATCCAGGTCGTAAGAAATGATCACAACGTCTCCGGGCGTGAAGGTGCTCGCAAAAGGCCCGCTCGCATTGGTTACGGTGGTGGAGAAACTGACTTGCGTTGGCGTGTTTTGCGCCGTGTCGCTAACGGTCAACGCATGCAGGCTGTTGGAAGGGTTCGCTGACCATGCAGTCGCATCCATGCTGCGACCAGCGCCAGTACCGAATGTACTTGTATCTCCCCAAAGCCACTGGGTATTGCCGCTTATCGTTGTCCGAAAATCATTCTCGACGATCGAAATCCAAAAGGTCCCCGGGCCGATGACAAGCGGCTGTACGTCTGCCGTATACGACTGCCAGGGTACGCCGAGCGCAAAGTCCGATCCGGTTGGCGTTACGGCTGCAGAAACATTCCACTCCTGGATTGGAGTCGTTTGAGGGACTCCAGCGCTATCGGCGAAAATCCGAATAGAGAAATCCACCGGGCTGACCAGGTTCTGCGCGATTCCATATCGACCTGACCAGGACATCGAGCGCACAGTGACCGCCTGCGTCAATACAATTGACTCGGCCACCTGCTGACTACTGGCACCAAGATTACTGAATTCCCCCGATAGTGTGGGGTTTAAAGGCTGATTTACAAAATCGACAGCCTGCGCGCTACCGAGGGGTGCGAGCAATAATAAAATAATGCCGCATCGACATGGTAGTTTCTTCATTGAATTCGCCTCGTCTCCGTCCAGAGAAATTGTGAGCAAGACCGCCCGCTAACTGCAATTCGGCGGCTTGGCGAACTTAAGGTCCTTCGGGGAGTCTTCGATGACTTCTCGGAGGACGCGAGAACCCGTGGCTTTCCGTCCCCGTCTTTAGGCGGGTTTGGCTTTATCGTTGATTGTTGTATCTTCTTTTATACGCCTAATTGCTGGATAAGTCGCAATTGTTAACATAATCGGGCTTGTTCGAGTGACCGGGAAAGCTGCAATGGGTCGAGGCTGTGTCAAAAGAGCCTTGATTTTGACGTCAATGGGACAGCGCGCCACATTGACAATGAATCGCAAGCGACAAAGACTTCTGATCCCAACTTAAGTCACGTGCCAATGGAAATGCAGATCGTATTTACCACCGCCGCTTGTGATTTTGCGTTTTTTCACAGGCTCGGTCGAAAGCAGACCCTTTGCTTTTAATTCTGTAGCAACGTTACAAGCTAGATGATTGCCGTTATTCAAAATCACTTTTTTGCCCCCCGGCAGCCCCTTGTATGGGACCCATTAGGGCAAAAACAGGCCAGTTCCTCCCAGACGTAGGCGTTCTGCGGGTCCAAGCGGATCGCGACATGGCAGGCAGCAAATGGCTCCGTTACAGGTTTGGCCGATTATGTTTAATCGGCCCCTATGTCGACGGATTGGACCATCTTTATCAGTTAGGCCTGCTACGCTCAGCCTATCTCAGGCCGTCCTCGTAATCGATTATCGCCAGGTATTTTTCGGCTTCCTCTTCCCGACCCCAGTCCTCATATAATCTGGCCAAGCGCCGTGTCGTTTCCGTGACAAAGACGGGTAGCGCTCCTTCGTCCGCACTCAACACCGCGTGGCTCTTGAGCAGCAAAGTCTCCGCTTCGGCGTATTTGTCGAGCCCCGCGAGCGCTGCGCCTTGCGCGCTAATGGCGATGGCCGTACGCCAATGATCATCCGAAAATGCGACACTAGCGATTGCCCGCGCCTTGCGGGCATACTCCAGTGCCTCGTCGTAACGGTCAGTGGCAATAAGAAGACCGGCAAGCAAGGTCATACTGCCAGCAATGTCCGGGTGCTCATCGCCCAGGAGCTTTCGGCGCAGTGCTAACGAGCGGCGCAGCAGAGGCTCGGCGGATTCGTAGTTCCCATCCTCCATCAACCACATAGCCCGGTTGTTCATGGCCCAGGCGACCGCCGGGTGCTCATCGCCCACTGCCCGACGATAGACTTCGAGCGACTCATACGACATGGCCAGGGCTGCTGTCAGATCACCGTGGTCGTAAAGCAGATATGCCAGGTTATTCAGGGTCATCGCTATGTCTGGATGATCACCGGTCAGCGCTTCCCGTTGGATGGTAAGTACCTCCCGGTACATCGCTTCAGCCTCCTCATATTTGCCCTGGTCATGCAGCACATACGCAACGTTGTTGAGGCTTATCGCGATTTCGGAATTCGCGTCGGAGAATAGTTTGCGTTTCATGGCGAGTGCTTCGCGATACAACGCTTCTGCCTCCACGTATTCGCCCAGCTCGCCTAAAACAAAGCCAAGATTGTTGATCGCTTCGGCCAGGTCAGGATGCGGATCACCCTGCACGACGATCCGGATCGCGACTGCCTCACGCAGAAGCCCAACCGGGCTTTCGTAATTGCCCTGGTCGAAAAGATTCAACGCCAGATCTTCCAGACTCTGAGCCACGTCAGGGTGTTGCTCTCCCATTAGCTTACGACGCATCGCCAGCGCTGCGCGAAAGAGCGCCTCTGCCTCTTCAAATTTGCCCGACCGTGTCAGCACGTCGGCCAGCTCATTGATGCTCTGAGCCACGTTCACGTGTTCTTCGCCAAGGATCGCGCGACGCGTAGCCAGCGATTGTCTGAGAATCGTTTCAGCTTCTTCGTAATCGGCATTGAGCTTTAATGCCTGTCCGAGATGGTTCAGGCTTTGTGCGACTTCAATATGATCGCCAGTATGCAATGCCCGCCGGGTTGCAAGTGCATCGCGCAGATACACGGTGGCTCGCTTGTAGTTTCCGAGATTGGTATAGACGCTGCCCATGGTGTCCATGAGCGTAGCCTGGATGGCTGGTTGATCCGCCAGTTCTTCCCGGATTCGATTGGCACCCTTTTCCAGGAGTTCGTTGGCGGTGATTTCCTCTCCCCGCGATTCACCCGGGTCAGACACTTTGAAGAGATCCACCAGGAAATTGGTCGTCTGCCGGGCAGTCTCCATTTGCCGCTCGGCCTCGGCACGGGCTATCCAGGCTGCCGCGGCCAGACCGAACGCGATAACCATGCCCGCCAGTGATGCAGCCGAAATCGCAACCATGCGACGATGCCGGCGTTGCTGTTCGCGTTGTCTCAACGCATCGAAACCGACGCCGAGAATCCCGGATATCAGCTTTAGTTTCGCGTTTGCTTTGCCATCCTTGCCGGGACGGGCGTCTGCCGCGATGGGCTCCGACGGTTCATCGGTCAGGTTGCCGTCTGGCCCCAGCTTGAAACACAATGCTTCGGGAAAACATTCGTCGAGGCCATACTCAGGATGGTTGGCCGCGTTTGGCTCGCCGTCGACGATGAGGGAAAAGATTCGATCGTTGCCGAGACGCTTGAACGCTAGGATTTCTTCGTTAACCCAGCGCGATCGCGCTGCGTCGGGTGAACAGATAACAATCAAGCAAGCGGACTGAGCCAGCGCCGCATTAACAACCTTGCCCAGATCAGTAGCGGTGGGCAGCTCCTCGCGATCGCGAAAAATTGGGGTGAGGCGTTTTCGTATCGGCCCGTGATCGGTTTCCTGGCCCACGAGCCTTTTTGGAATCGGATATGTTTCGAGCGCCTTATGTAACCAGTCAGCCCACTTTTGATCTTTGTGGCTGTAACTGATGAAGGCCTTGTACTTCTCACTGGGCATAGCGTCGTTTTGGTTATTTTCGCAACGGCAGCAGTGTATTAATTATAGCGACTATTTCGTGGTGCCGTGCCCGGACAAGCCACCTCGTACCTGCTTGGCAGCTTGGAAATACAGAGACTGCGTCGTATGGCAGAAGAAAAACTGGGCGAGCAATTCAACATCAAGGCATTTCACGACATGGTCATTGCCAACAGCAATGTATCTCTGCCGATGCTTGGCACAGCTGTTATCACCTGGGTCGCACACAGACTCACCGAAAAATAATCAGCGCCTGCCGGGCCTTTCTCCCCAGGCAACTCGCGATGACATGGCTGGATTGCCAGTGGGTCAACAAGGTCGGGCTGGAAGACTCAGCCGCCCCTACGTACTTTGGACCTGACCTGGTCAAGTCAGGGCGGCTCCTGGCGCCTGCAATACAGCTGCCCATGAGCTAAAATCAACACCGCGGCCATAAATATAAGAAGACAGATGTGAACGGTCAGCATAAGTACCGGGCGTTCATAAGCTACAGCCATGCTGACGAAAAATGGGCTGCATGGCTGCACAAAGCGCTAGAAACCTACAAAGTGCCGAAACACCTTGTGGGCAAGGCCACCGACTACGGCCCGGTTCCCGAGCGTATCGCACCGATATTTCGAGATCGTGAAGAACTGGCCTCCTCGACCGAACTTGGCGATGTACTGACCGAAGCCCTGAAGCAATCGGCATGCCTGATCGTCATTTGCTCCCCGAATGCCGCACAGTCCCGCTGGACCAATGAAGAAATCCTGGCGTACAAGCGCCTCGGACGTCAGGGCCGGATATTTTGCCTGATCGTTGACGGCGAACCCGGTGCATCGCAATCCCCGGAGACTGCCGATCAGGAATGCTTTCCCGAAGGGCTCATGTACCAGATGGGCACTGATGGCAATCTGACCGACAGACGATCAGAACCCATCGCCGCCGATGCACGCGCGGGCAAAGACGATAAACAGAACGCCAAACTAAAACTAATCGCCGGCATGATCGACGTCGGTTTCGATGATCTGAAACAACGCGAACAACACCGGCGTCACCAGCGCATGGTCGCTATCACTGTCGCAGCCGCTATCGGCATGGCAATCACGACAGGTCTCGCAGCAACAGCATGGTTCGCCCGCATCGAGGCCGAAGCGCAACGCAATCATGCCGAGGTGCAACGCAATCGTGCCGAGGCGGAAGCCGAAACTGCAAAGCAGACGGCACAATTCATGGTCGGCCTGTTCAGTGTATCCGACCCCAGCGAAGCACGCGGTAACACGATTACCGCGAGAGAGATTCTCGACAAGGGCGCCGAGCGCATCGATACCGAACTGGCGGACCAACCCGAGATTCAGGCGACACTGATGGACACGATGGGCAGTGTATATAAAAGCCTGGGACTTTATCCGAAGGCGGGCGAACTACTGAACGAGGCGTTGATCAAACGACGCGCAGAATTCGGCGATGAGCATGTCGACGTGGCGCTGACACTGGCGCATTTGGCCGAAGTCCTCAGCCTGCAGGCGGAGTACGACGACGCCGAACCAATGTACCGCGAGGCGCTGGATACGCAACGTCGCCTTCTCGGCGATGAAGCTGCCGAAGTTGCCGCGACGCTGATCGGCTTCGCCGACCTGTTAACGATGGAAGGCCGGTTCGAAGAAGCCGAAGTGCTGTTGCGCGAGTCGCTCGAGATTCGCCACGAGATTCTGGGCGTAGAGCACCTCGACCTGGCTAAAGGCATGGAAGACCTGGGCATGAACCTGTTTGATCAGGGAAACTCTGATGCTGCTGAAATCCTGTTGCGAGATAGCACCGCCATGCGTAAAAGGTTGCTGAACGGCAGTCCGCACCCGGAACTCGCAGATGGGCTGAGTAATCTCGCACTGCTGCTATGGACCGAAGGAGACTTCGTGGAAGCCGAGGCACTTTTCCGCGAAGCCCTGGCGATGAACCGGGAGCTTCTGGATGATTCGCATCCAACGATTGCAGCCAACCTGAATAACCTGGCCTTCGTGCTACACGACAAGCGCGATTACGCTGCTGCGGAACCGCTGTTTCGCAACGTCATCGCGATGCGGAAGCAAAGCCTCGGCGAGGAGCATCCCGAAGTTGCCTTAGCATTAAACAACCTCGCGTTTTTGTTGTATGACCAGGGTGATCGCGAAACTGCGCTGGCGATGGCCCGCGAGTCACTCGCCATGTATCAGCGCCTGTTCCCCGACGGACACCCGGGTGTTGCCACAGGTCTTACGAATGTGGGCCGTTGGCTGACCGACCGGGGTGACTACGACAACGCCGAATCGATGCTTCTGGAATCACTGGAAATGCGGCGGCAGCTGTTAGGTGACGATCATCCCCGGGTGGCGGTCACCCTGACCGGACTGGGCCGATTGTATCTGGACACCGGGCGCTTCGCCGACGCTGTAGCAACATCCCACGACGCGCGACTACGTTTGACCGACGCGCTATCCGCGGAGCACTGGCGTACCGCCTGGGCGGGCAGTATCGAAGGAGCGTCGCTGACGCAACTGGGCAAATTCTCACAAGCCGAACCCTTGTTATTGCAGAACTACAGGATTATCGCGGCAGCAGCCGGCGCCCGTCCCGTACACGTGGAATCGACCCTCCAGTTCCTTGCCGATCTCTACCAGGCCTGGGGTCAGCCTGAACGAGCGTCCGAATACCTGGCGCAGCTCAGCGCGACGCGAATCGAGTCCGGCTGCGTGAATTGTCAGTGACTGTTTTTCACTGGGATCTCTCGGATTCGCCACTCCGTTCGATTCAGTGGGCCTTGCGCTTGCTGTGATCAAGATCGACCGACTAGTCTTTCAAACTCGATTTATTTAATTCGTGCTCACGGCACGATCGCCAGATTAGAATAAAAAAACAAGAACTTGAGATATCTTTCTTATGCGAATCCTAAGTCGCTATTTTTTGCAAGGCACAAACACCAACGAATGGCGCTCTCCATCGACGCAGCATTTATTCGTGGCCGACTGGTAACTGTTGCCAAACGTACTATACTCACCACAGGTGCCTGTTAATTAACTAATAATTAACATAATCACTACCGCCGAAAGGCGAGGTTAAAGCCGCGGAGACGCGCTTTGACCCATAAAAAGAGGCAGGGGCCTTGGGGAAATATCTGCTTGGGTTGCTCCAACAGATTTCCCAAGGAATACCTATTTTAGCGGACCGCCAGTACCGTCCGCTATCGAGGGGAGTTTCCTGCCATGATCAGCATCAGCACCATCGCAAGTAACAATCACTTTCACAAAGCTATTACTGCCGCAATCGTCGGCGGGGCATTTTTGTTCAGCAGCGTTTCGGCGACTGCGCAGACCTCCGGAGTGGGAACCGCCGTCATCGACGGGACCATGAGTGCGGGCGAATGGGACGGGGCTGGCACGGTCAACTTTGACATTGATTTGCCGGAAGGCGGTGTGACGCCGGCAACCCTGTTTATCATGAACGACGCCGACGACCTTTATGTGGCTGTGCGATATGCGCGCACCTTTATCGATCTACCCGATAATTTCCTCAGCATTCGGATCGATGCTGACAACGATGGCTCCCTCACTGGCGTTATCGGTGTGACGACCCGACCCCCGGATGACGAGTATTTCCAACTTCTCATTGCACCACCGCCGTCCACGGGTCTGTTCACTGATGGTTTTATCGTCAGAAACGGTTGGGTGGGTGCTTCCGGACTGACGTGCACCGGTGTGTGCACCTGGCCCGACGAATTGGATACCGGGTTTGGCACAAACGATCCTGATCATCCTACGGTACTTGGAGGCGCATTTACTAATGATGGGGGCTTTTCCGTATACGAGATGGTGCATCCGCTGGACAGCGCCGATAGTGACCACGACATCAATGTGAGCGCCGGCGACATAATTGGTATCCAATTAATAATCCGACTGGGCACGCCTCCGCCTCAGACGATATTTCCCGTGCTCCCCGCGGCCGATCCCTCGCTGGACGTGCAAATCGCCGAGGCTGGCGCCAACAGAATCCTGGATTTCGAGCGCCTGGCGCACGACTTCGCTTATGCTGTCCTAGAACCGTCTCCATACCTCGAAGACGGGTTCACAATAACGGCCGTGCCTAGTAGCGGTACTCCCTATTTTCAAGTTATCGGCTCGAACTACGTATCTCGTTATACCGGGTCAACGACGTTGTATGTCTACACGACACCGACAACACATACGTTGACGAATGACATCAACAATCCGTTCACGCTGGTGTCGATTGACGTGTCCGAAATTTTTGTCGGGGGGGGCACTACTGCCAGTACCGGGCTGATTACCTATACGGGGACCAAAACGGATACGTCAATCGTAACGCACAGCTTTGAGCTTGATCTGGACTTTGGGCCTGAGACCTTTGTATTCCCTCCAACATTTTCCGATTTGGAATCAGTCTCCGTCGAAATTGATGCCACCGGCTACCAATACCACCAGATCGACAACGTGGTGATTGAAGTTGAGTCAGTGCCGCCGGATGCCGTCGACGACGATGCCACTGCCGATTGCGGTGCGGAAGAGGATATTTTTGTGTTGGACAATGACAACTTCCTCGTCCATGCGCCGTTCGTCGTGACCGCGCAAACACCAACGGACAAAATTGGTACAACGGTCGTGAACGGCTCGCCTGGTCCCAAGGCTGGGATTTTCGTGACTTACACGTCAGCTGATGGCTTTGACGGAGAGGATACGTTCACATACACGGTCACGGACAACAACGGTGACTCAGACACGGCGACTGTGACCGTCGAGGTCGACGGCAGCACCTGCCCAGTCGAACCGGGCGAGAACCAGGTGATTTTCGACCCGGATCCGGATCCTACTAAAAGCGATGAGTCCGTTACAGCCGTCGTTCAAAAAGTCGTTAAAAAGGGAACGATCAAGCAACTAAGTTGCGTTATCGAAGAAGATCCGGGTACTGCCAAAGCAGAGCTAGATCTGGTGCAAAAAATAAAGACAACCCAGGACTGCATCGACAAAGGCGTGACCGCCGAGCTGAAGCTGACCGACAAGGCGAAGCTGAAAAAGTATCAGCGCGCATTCGAGGACTCGAATGACGGCAACAAGAAGAAAATCGTCGTCACGCTGATCAGGTCCAAGAACGAATTGGGGGATCCGGACGACCTGACTAAAGGCGTCGTCGTCTCGGAAGAAGACGCAACGAAACAGGGGGTGACTGAACCGCCATGCATCGAGGATGACGTTAGTCAATCGCCAAGCACGGTCGGCGTAAATCTTTCCGGTAACGAGCCCAGTCTTGACAAGGCCAGAAACTGGACCGGCACCTGCAACGGAACGCGCAGCATCAGCCGCTTCTCCGACCAGTTGCTGGCATTCCCGATTCGGAACGACTCGTCAATCGTTGCGCCGCACGTTCAGGTGAACAAGGAGGCGGGCGATTTCCGTCTTGCCGTCAAGGCGGAGCAAGCTGCTGGATGCGTGGACGCAGCGAATAAGGGACGGTTCCTCCGCGTCGTGCTGGGAGACTTTAACCGGGCCATGAGGCTGGTTAACAAAGGCAAATTCGACGAAGGGATTTGCGCCCTGCAAGACGTAACCTTGGTTGCCCTTGATCCTGATGACTATGATCCTTACGGCGAATGCTCGAACGACCCGAAGGGGCATTTCGTGAGCCGCCTGATGGATCTGACCTACCAGGTGCATCGCGGACTGCGTAAACCCGATACGTTCGAGCTATTTCCAATCGACCCCCGCATCCTGTGCCTGCTGCCACGGTTCCCAGGGGAAGGACCGCCGTCAGGGTGCTCACCACCGCCGTCATTGTGTCCAACACCGCCTTAGTAATCGAAAAGGCGCCCGTCAGGGCGCCTTTCATCTGAGCCGCTACGCGGGTTCGATTCTCGTTTCAGCCAGATACAGAAAGGCGACTATGCGCTGCCGCTGGTCATCGCGGTGACCGGGCATCGCGACCTTTTGACGAATCGACCAGCACTGGCCTGAGGCACGGGCCGCAAGGGCCATTCGATTAAGGTAATTTGCTTACGGGATGAACTTCACGCAGACATACTCGGGAACGATTGTCGGCGGGCAGGCCGGCTTCGCCGTGCCATTGATTGTCGCAGTAACGGGTCATCGCGATCTCGTCGATGCGGAGCTGCCGGGGATCCGTGCGCGGGTTCAGACTTTCCTAAGTGAACTCATTACGGAATATCCGGATCACGGCGTCACAGTCATGTCCTCACTTGCAGAGGGCGCCGATCAACTGGTTGCCGAAGAAGCGTTGCAGCTTGGTATACCGTTGATCGTCCCGCTACCGATGCCGGGAGCCCTCTATCTTGACGACTTCGGCTCGATCAAGGAGCAGGAGTCGTTCGACTACCTGTGCAGCCGGGCCGCCGAGGTCTATGAATTGCCGGTCACATCAGGGAACACGCCAGAGTCGATCCGCGAGCAAGGCCCCAATCGTTCGCGACAGTACGCGCAACTCGGCGTTTTCCTATGCGCGCATTGCCACATTCTGCTGGCGCTATGGGACGGCAAAGACACTGAAAAGCTGGGTGGTACAGGACAGGTAGTTCGTTTTCATCACGATGACGTCATGCCCGGCTACACGCCGAAGTCCACCGGCAGCGGCTTGATTCTTGCGGATGACGAGAGCGATCTCGTCTACCACATCGTGTGTTCACGGAACCGGCCGGATGGGCGCCCCGCCGAACCGCTCAAAGCTTTGGACTATTGGTGGTATACGCTCGACAAAGAGCAACCACGCTCGAAACAGATTCCGGAAAGGCATCGTCGCGTGTTTCAACATACAAGCGATTTTAGCCGGGATGCACTGACTCATGCCGATCGAATTCGCGACGAAGCATATCCGTTGCTCGACAGAAAATATGTCGCGAGCCTGCCAAGCGGCGTGCGCAACATCGACCATGTTTTTCGTGCTGCAGACTGGCTTGCCGCCTACTTCCAGAAGCGAATGCTGCTTGCGTTGCAGGCGACGCATATCCTCGCGATGCTGATGGGCCTGATGTACATCACCTAGTCGGATCTGCTACCGGAGCGATATTTTCTGTATGCGTTCCTCGGCTTCTTCGTCCTGGCTACAGCTATTCATGCCATCGGCGCTCGGCAGTCCTGGCATCGAAAGTATCTGGACTACAGAACATTAGCCGAAGGCTTGCGCGTGCAACTTTATTGGGCGGCAGCGGGTATAACGACTGGCACCGTATCCAAATTTGCACACGATAATTTTCTGCAGACACAGGACCCGGATCTTGGCTGGATTCGAAATGTCATGCGCGTCGCCGGCATGGAATGTGATGCATCAACCTATGACGATCCTTCCGGCCTCGAATTTGCTTTAATAGAGTGTCTCGGTGATAGGGACTCAGGCCAGCTCGGTTATTTCCGGCAAAGGGGCGAAGAGCGCGCACGCCGTTACCAACTCACCGAGCGCCTGGCGAAAATTGTTCTCTGGATAGGATTTGCAGCCATCGGCCTTTTCATACTAATGAGTGCCGAAGTGGGAGAACTACTGCGCAGTCCCATGGTCGTTTTGATGGGTGTCATGTTGCTACTTGTCGGCGTTCGCCAATCCTATGGGTTCAGCATCGCCGATGCAGAACTTATCAAGCAGTACCAGTTCATGTACCGGATATTTCATAACGCGCGGCGGCGCATCGATGCCGCCGTAAACGATGAAGAACGGCGGCGCATTCTTCATGTGCTCGGGGAAGCTGCGCTGGAAGAACATGCACAGTGGATCCTGATGCATCGGCATCGTGCGCTGGACCAGGGTGAGATCTGGCGAATGGGAAGTTAGGAGACGGCATCAATAATCACCGGCTGGCGATTCGGCAGCCTGGAAATACAGAGACTACGTCGTACGGCAGAAGAAAAACTGGGCGAGCAATTCGACATCAAAGCCTTCCATGACATGGTCATTGCCAACAGCAATGTATCTCTGCCGATGCTTGGCGCAGCTGTTAACACCTGGATCGCTCGCAGTCTCGCCGAAAAAAAATAAGCATCTGCCGGGCCTTTCTCCCCAGGCAACTCGCGATGACATGGCCGGATTACCGGTGGGTCAACAAGGTCGGGCTGGCGGACTCAGCCGCACTGGCCGATCTGGCCGGATTTAGTTAAATAGGGTCAGCTCCTGGCGAGCGCAATACAACTGTCCATGAGCTACAATTAGGATCTCAGGGGACCAATAATAAGAAGGTAGACGTGAGCGGTCAGCATAAGTACCGCGCATTCATAAGCTACAGCCATGCCGACGAAAAATGGGCTGCATGGCTGCACAGAGCGCTTGAAACCTACAAGGTACCGAAACACCTTGTGGGCAAGGCGACCGATTATGGCCCGGTCCCGGAACGTATCGCACCGATATTCCGGGATCGTGAAGAACTGGCCACGTCGACCGAACTCGGCGATGTACTGACCGAAGCCCTGAAGCAATCGGCATGCCTGATCGTCATTTGCTCCCCGAACGCCGCACAGTCCCGCTGGACCAATGAAGAAATCCTGACGTACAAGCGTCTCGGACGTCAGGACCAGATTTTTTGCCTGATCATTGACGGCGAACCCAACGCCTCGCTGTTCGAAGAGACCGCCGAATTCGAGTGCTTTCCCGAAGGGCTCATGTACAAGATGGGCCCGGATGGCAATCTGACCGATATACGATCGGAACCAATTGCCGCCGACGCACGCCCGGGCAAAGACCACAAACAGAACGCCAAGCTAAAGCTGATCGCCGGCATGATCGGCGTCGGTTTCGATGACCTCAAACAACGCGAGCAACACCGGCGACATCAGCGCATGGTCGCCGTCACAGTAGCAGCAGCGATTGGCATGGCAATCACGACAGGTCTCGCTGCAACAGCATGGTTCGCCCGAATCGAGGCCGTACAACAACGCGTTCTGGCAGAGGAGAAAGCGGAAGAGGCAAGACAGACAACACAATTCATGGTCGGCCTGTTCGAGGTATCCGATCCGAGCGAGTCGTTGGGCAACACAATCACTGCCCGTGAGATTCTCGACAAAGGTGCCGAGCGAATCGAAACCGAATTGACAGATCAGCCCGCCATCCAGGCAACATTGATGGACACCATGGGCACGGTTTACACGAGCTTAGGCTTGTACGATGCCGCCATACCACTGGTCGAGAAGGCGTTGAACCAGCGCCGCACACTGCTGGGTAATGAGCACCTCGAGGTCGCACAAAGTCAGAACCATCTCGGGGTGGTGCAGACGCTCAAGGGAGGATACGACGACGCCGAGCAGCATCTGCGCAACGCTCTCGCAGTGCGAAGGAGCCTGCTGGGTGATTTGGCACCAGAAGTTGCTGAGACCTTGTCGGATCTGGCGTATGTACTGACGCGGCTGGGCCAGTATGCACAAGCGGAGCCCTTGATTAGAGAATCGCTGAAGATACGTCGCGCAGCACTGGGAAATCAACATCCCGATGTGGCCGCAAGTCTGGAGGAACTTGCGCTCAATTTGCTGGATCAAGGTGATTTCGAGAGCCCCGTACCGCTCCTGCGCGAAGCGGTGGCGATGCGGCGCGAACTCCACGGCGATCGAGCTCCGGCTCTGGCTGAGGCCATCAACAATCTCGGTTTCGCGCTGCTGGAAACAGGCGAGTACAAAGAAGCCGAGACCTTGTTCCGCGAAGCGCTGGACATGAAGCGCGAACTCTTCTCAGGTGAAGACCACCCTGAAATCGCGATGGGGCTCAACAATGTGGCCTATGTTCTCCACGTGCAGGGTGAATACGATGCCGCCGAGCCCATGTACGACGAACTCATTGCCATGCAGCGAAAACTCCTCGGCGACGATCACGCCGACGTGGCGGGGTCGTTGAACAATCTCGCATATCTGCATCACGACAAGGGGGAGCAGGCGCGAGCCATTGAACTCGCGGCGACCTCGCTCGAGATAAAGCGCCGCGCGCTGGGCGATGAACACCCTGAGGTTGCACGGAGTCTCAACACCGTGGCCATGTGGATGATGGAAAGCGGCGACTACGCTGCTGCCGAACCCATGCTGCGTGAGTCCCTGGCAATGAATATCAAACTGCTGGGGGATGAGCATCCCGATGTTGCCAGCAGCATGACACTCCTCGCCAGTTGTCTGGTAGCGAGCACACACTACGAGGAAGCGCGCGAACTCGCCGGCAAGGCGCGCAAGGTGTACACAAAAGCGCTTTCAGAGGATCATTGGCGCACCGCGGTGGCGGTAAGCGCGGAAGGCGCGGCACTGACCGGGCTGCGGCAATTTTCGGAGGCTGAGCCCCTGCTGGTCAAAAGCTACGGGGTGCTGAGCAACGACGCCGGTGCTTTCCCCATGTTTGTGACGGAGACAACGAGACGGCTGGCGGCACTCTACGTGGATTGGGGCAAGCCCGAACAGGCTGCCAAGTATCTGGATTTGCTGCAGGAGCCATAGATTTCACATAATCCAGATTGCAGTGCCCACACCTTATTGCCGGTTCAGCATTCTGAGCGTAGTCTCGGCGCGCACATGGTACAGTTCGTTAGCTTAATCAACGACGGACCGTGCCCGATTAAAGAATGACTAATGATAAGCACCGTCGCAGACGGATCGTGGGGAAAGACCGTTACCGGGCAAGAGCCGGTTGACAAACTCGACAATTCCTTCGACTCACAAAGCCTCCCCACAAGCGGGCGGTGAATAGCATTGGTGCTTGGAACGGCGGCATCCGGCAACTTGGTCGCGAATCTGCCGAATGTAGACTAATTCCGTTGCTCGCCTGGCACGCGAGCGAGGGACTGTAACAGCGATTTTGCATACTCTTCACTACTATGGAGGCAGTGATGAAAAATAGAACCACAAAACTTGCCGCGGTAGCCCTGCTACTTGCCCTGGGGCCGATGGCAGTGAATGCGCAGTCATCAGGTACCCATGGTCTCAATTATTATGAGGTAGTGATCGCCGACGGCATTAACTGGACCGCTGCTAATGCGGCGGCCAACGCTAAGAAGCTTAACGGAATCAATGGCCATCTGGCGACATTAACGACAGGCCCTGAGGATTTATTCGTCCATGGTCTCCGAAATATGACGCCAGGTATCAAGAATGGGCAATTTGCAGACTCAGAACTCTGGGTTGGCGCCGAGCAAATTCCACCCACAAGCGCGGCAGGAGACGACTGGTCCTGGGTTAACAGCGAGGGAGCCTTTTCCTACACGAATTGGGACACTGACGAGCCAAACGATAATGGCGGCGACGAACATTTTCTCGCCATTGGCATTGGGGGAGCATTCGGCTGGAATGATGAAGCTTCTCTCGTCGGTATCTGGGGCTACGTGATCGAGTACGAGGGTGGCGCAGCCACGTTCGGGGATGGCGAGGTCGATGCAACCTTATGTGTCAGCGGTTCTGGTGTTTGTAATACCTCTGGCGTACAAGAGTTCGAGGTAGCTACAGACGATGGCCTGACAGGTGTTACGATCGCCCAGGAACTATTGGAACCTGATCCTCCTGGCGGCACCCCCACCGAATGCCTCGGGCTAAACACGTACAAAGACCCGCGCGTGGGCGTCGACGGTCGGCCACTGGGAGGAGTACTCGCTACACTCGACGTCTTCGGCGTGCTCGGAGGAGGTACTGACGGAGCACTGATTCTTGATGAGTTCACCTACGGCTCACCGTGCTTCGCGGTAGTGGAAGGAAGTGCAGAAAAGGGGGTCAGCAGTTTTGACCTTACAAATGGTGTTGTCCGGAGTACGCAACTTCCCGACGACGTGGAGGGGATAGGGACCGTTTTCGGCTGCACTGATTCCGATCTTCAGCGCCGGACTCAATTTACTTATCAGACGAGCACCCGGGCCGATATGATCGAGAATTCGGCAGCTGCAATGACGAGCGGCTGCAACAGCCCCTCGCGTGGAGGAAGTTTCAGGTTTTCTTTCTTCGTCCTCAACACTCATGAAGATTGCGGCATTGATTTCGGTATGGCCGGAGGTTCCGATCTTGTGCTGCAGTGCTTTAAAGATCTTGCCCGCGGCAAGTTCGATGCGACTCATAAATCCCTCAAGAATGCGAAGAAAAAGCTGAAAAAACCGAAATACGGCAAGCTCCAATCGGAGCTAAGCGACGCCAAGGATAAATTCCTGAGCGATGATTTCGATGGTTCATTGGCACACCTTGCCGAACTCCTCAGCCGGGTCACGGCTGCAGAGTTCAAAGGCGACTTCAACCACCAGGGCAACCTGATAATGCGGATCGAGAACCTCCAGCACCGCGTCGCGGAGATCCAGGCCGCCTCGCCCTGAGCGCCAGTCGTACCGCGTATAAGCGGCAGAGCGGTGGCTTCACAGCCACCGCTCTTTTTTTGGGGTCTGAAAACGATAGATTGCATTGATATATTGCAGTTTATCGGCGGTCTGAGGCCCCGACAGTGGCCCCTCATTTGAGGTAATCTCCCTACGGGATGGACTTCACGCAGACACAATCGAGAACGATTGTCGGTGGCCAGGCCGGTTTTGCCGTGCCATTGATTGTCGCGGTAACGGGCCATCGCGATCTCGTCAATGCGGAACTGCCGGGGATTCGTGAGCGAGTTCGGATTTTCTTGAGCGAACTCCTTACGGAATATCCCGATCGTGGCGTCACGGTCATGTCTTCACTTGCGGAGGGCGCCGATCAATTGGTCGCCGAAGAAGCACTGGCTCTCGACATTCCGCTGATCGTTCCCATGCCGATGCCGGGAGCGCTCTATTTTGACGACTTCGATTCGATCAAAGCGCAGGAGTCGTTCGACTACCTGTGCAGCCGGGCCGCCGAGTTCTATGAGCTGCCGATCACGCCGGGGAACACGCGAGAGTCCATTCGGCAGCAAGGCCCCAATCGTACTCAGCAGTATGCACAACTCGGCGTTTTCTTGTGCGCACACTGCCACATTCTGTTAGCGCTCTGGGATGGCAAGGTGACGGACAAACTCGGTGGCACCGGGCAGGTGGTTCGATTTCATCACGACGACATCATGCCCGGCTATACGCCGGATACCGCGAGCAGTGGGCTTATTCTCGCCGACGATGAGAGTGACCTCGTCTACCACATCGTCTGTTCACGAAATGGACCGGATGGGCAACCTGACGCTGGGCTGCAGCCGGGAGATTGCTGGTGGTATACGCTGGACAAAGATGAGCCACGCTCAAAGCAGATTCCGGAAAGGCATCGCCGAGTGTTTCAGCTTACAAGCGACTTTAGCCGGGATGCCTTGACTCACGCCGATCGAATTCAAGACGAGGCGTTTTCGTTGCTCGACAAGAAATATATCCCGGACCTGCCAGCCGGTCTGCGCGATATAGACCACGTTTTCCGTGCCGCAGACTGGCTTGCCATCTTTTTCCAGAAGCAAATGCTGCTCGCGTTGCAGGCGACGCATCTGCTCGCGATGCTAATGGGTCTGATGTACATCATCTATTCGGATCTGCTGCCAAAACAGTATTTCCTCTATGCCTTTCTCGGCTTCTTCATCCTGGCTGCAGCTCTGCAAGCCGTCGGTGCCCGACGGTCCTGGCATCGAAAGTATCTGGATTACAGAACGTTAGCTGAGGGCTTGCGGGTGCAATTTTATTGGGCGGCAGCAGGTATAACGACCGGCACCGTATCCAAATTTGCACACGATAATTTTCTGCAGACACAGGACCCGGATCTCGGCTGGATTCGTAACGCCATGCGCGTCGCCGGCACGGAATGCGATGCTTCAACGAATAACGATCCGATTGGGCTCGAATTCACTCTGACGCAGTGGCTGGGCGATGAGGACTCAGGCCAGCTCGGTTATTTTCGGCAAAAGGGTGAAGAGCGCGCACGTCGATACCAGCGCACCGAGCACATAGCGAAAATCGTTCTGTGGACAGGATTTGCAGCCATCGCCCTTTTCATACTGATGAGTGCGGAATTAGGAGAACTGGTGCGCGATCCCGTGGTCGTTTTGATGGGTGTCATGTTGCTATTTGTAGCCATTCGTCAATCCTATGGATTCAGCGTTGCCGATGCAGAACTTATCAAGCAGTACCAGTTCATGTACCGGATATTTCATAACGCGCGGCGGCGCATCGATGCCGCCGTAAACGATGAGGAACGGCGGCGCATACTTCATGTGCTCGGGGATGCTGCGCTGGAAGAACATGCACAGTGGATCCTGATGCACCGGCATCGTGCGCTGGACCAGGGTGAAATCTGGCGAATGGGAAGTTAGGAGACGGCATCAACCATCACCGGCTGGCAATGCGGCAGCCTGGAAATACAAAGACTGTGCCATATGGCAGAAGAAAAACCGGGCGGGCAATTCGACATCAAGGTCTTTCATGACAAAGTCATTGCCAACGGCAATGTATCCCTGCCGATGCTCGAGGCGGCAAGAGACAGGTGGGTGCTGAAGCAGCAGCACTAAGCTTTCTTGACATAAAATCCGGGCCTAACTAACTGATTTATGTACCTCGTAGTACGTTTTTGACCTATACTGTCAGGGCGTTGATAAAGAAAATATTCCGCGCCAAGAAGAATACAAAGCGGAATGCCGGAATGCGTCTCCGGCGAGAAAGTGCTCAGGAGGGGATTCGATATGTTTCATGCAGCAGGTTCCGTCGTTTTTCGTGCGGAACAAGAATGCCTGAAACCAATTGGAAGCGAATCACCCGCAGTAATTACCAATTGAACCCGTGGGTTGTAAGACACCATGGGGCAGGAATCCTATCAGGGGGCTCCAGATGAACACCAGGTCAATCAAATTCGCGGCGCTGGTCGCCGTGCTCGGTCTCGTTATTGTCAACAATCCGGCCGCTGCACAACCCATTCCACAAAGTTCGGTAGTAAAGAACTCAAATGTTGTTGGTGTGACTGCTCACGGCCAGTACCGCGGAATCCCTGCCATGCAGGACAACGAGCCCGATTGTGCGGTCAACCCCCTCCTGCCGCTTAACGTCGTCTGTGCCTGGAATGCGAGCGGTGGTGCCGATGACGTGATCGGAGACACCTGGCTTCGCATGTCGGAGACCGTGGATGGTATTAACTTTTTCAATCGCTATGTGACTGGTAGCCCTCTGGACCTGGCAACCAGCAACAACCAGCAATTCGCTGCGGACGCGGTCACGATGTGTTGGCCGGGCGGCTGCGGCATTTTCATGCTTGCCAGCACCCGAGCCGCGACCGGCGGTGGCACCGGTGGCGGCATCTACATGCAACGCATGATGGATACCAACGTCGCGTCCGGACCTCGCAAGAGATTGGAAGCGGGCCTTGTACAGGCGTACCGGAGTACCGGCAGTCACTTCGCTGATAAACCGCACGGGATCTACATGCTCGATGAGCAGAATCCCGGCACCGTTCCAGTCACGATGAATCTCGAGAACGCGGATGGATCAACGGAGTCAGTGACGCGCTTTTTTCCAAAGGCCAGGATCCTGCTGATCTTCGCGTTGTTCAATCCCAGCAAGAGCGATATCGAAATCCTGTCCATGTATTCAGATAACTACGGTGATAGCTGGAGCAATGCCAAGCAGGTGGCTGTTTCGTCAGGCCGCGACCAGGGTGTCAGTGTCGCGGCGATCGGCCGAACCATATTCTACGGCTTCAGGCGTTTTGCTGATGATGGCGATACGTCCGCAATGATGGGCGCTGTCTCCACTAACTGGGGTCAGAAAATCGGCAAGCCGTTTGAAGTCGTGCCGGACCTGTGCGCCTATGACGTACCGACATTACCGAGTGCAAGCAGCTCAACTGCCGCCGCGTCCAGAACCAATGACTTTCCGGTGGTCAGCGAGAACGGCAGCAATTTCATCATGCTCTATTCGGAAAGAACGCTGAATTCCGACGGCAGCTGCTTTACCGCATTCGACGAACCGACCGATTCGAGAATTAAAGTTGTCATTGGCTCAGCCAATGGAAAGAACTGGGGCGATCCGGTCGAGGTTGCACCGTATGCCGGTCACGGTTTTCAGTTCATGCCGGCTGTCGACTGTTCCCTGGGAATTTGTCAGGGCGCATGGTGGGATACGCGCAGGAATAGCACGAGAACAATAAATTTTCTTCAGGGACAGGCAAGCGAGTTTGCAGACAATGCGTTGACTGCCTTCCTGAACTATCCGGTGTTCGCGGATTTCAATTACCAGGAAACGCCAACCGGCCCGATCATGCAGTTTCGTAATACGGCAGATCAGTTTACGACCAAGATCCAGATTCTGGACGGCCTGACGGCTGTCGCGACCGAAAACCCACCCGTCCTTGCGTCGCGATATCGGCTTGGTCTTTATCAGGGAGAGGTCGTCGAAGTCGAATTCAACCCGTTCCATGTCAAGGCTTACAAGTCCAGCACCGTCCCGTTCATGGGCGACTACGGCAGCCTGACATCGGCAAAGCTCCGGCTCTCGTTCGACCCGGAGCAGCCGGAAAACCCACCGTTCTGGGAGAGCAATTCATCACTCGATCTTCTTAATGAGGACAAGCTACCGCTGTTCTGGCTCGCGTTCGTGGACGCCCGCAACTTGCGTGGACAACTCTATGTGGAAAATATCGACGCTGCGATTCCGTATACGAAAACTGGAGATGGTTTGGGCGGAGACGCTACGGAACCTAAAACCTCTCCGCTATCGCCCGAAGCTGCCGAACAGCTCACACTCTTGGCCGAGAACGTAGAGGATTCAAACCCCGGCGCCGGCACATGTATTGCAGTGCCAGATCCCGGCACAGGCGCAGCGTTTATCCCGCTGAACAATCGCACCAAGGATTTCGATATTTACGGGGCGATGATCAGAAACGAGGTGAGCGCCTTCTCGCTTAACCCGAACATGACATTTGGCGGTGTCCAGCGCGCCTTCACGATCTTTGCTGACAACGCGACCCCTATTGCACGCACGCTCCGCATGGAGATTGCCAATCAACCGGTCGGCTTCCCAACCGTGGCGCGGGCATCGTGGCAGCAGTTGCCATTTGATGCTGATGATACTGACCCGACGGTTCCTCCGTTCTCGACTCCACCCGACGACGTCCTGTCGGTGGATGTCGAGCCACAGTCGAGCGCAGCGGCGGCTCTGTTCGTAGTCTCCCAGCTAGCCGTCAATCCCGTAACGGTCAATATTTTTGACGATGACACCAATGAATTGATCAATTCTGTAACGGTCGACGGGGCGGGCGAAGCCGGACTATTTTTGAACGCAGACGGCACGCCTAACAATTTTGAAGTACACGATCCGGTGGTTCTCACTCCGGATCTGTTCAATCCGGATCAATTCAACCCCGACCAGTACAATCCCGATCAGTTTAATCCGGATTTGTACAACCCGGATCAGTTCAACCCGGATCAGTTCAACCCGGATCAGTTCAATCCTGATCAATACAACCCCGACCAGTACAACCCCGACCAGTACAATCCGGATCAGTACAACCCGGATCAGTACAACCCGGATCAGTACAACCCGGACCAGTTTAACCCCGATCAATTCAACCCCGATCAGTTCAACCCCGATCAATTCAATACCAACTTGACGGACGCTGCTGATCTGGACAATCCGGAAATTGCGGATCCCGAACTTGGCAGCATTACCGGGCTGGTCACCAAACTGGATCTCAATTACGCCGTCTTCAACACAGGCAATACGATCACACCGTATACCGCCGATTTCGCAATTGGCGACACAGAGATACGTCAGATGCTCGCGAATGGCGAGATCGTTACACAACTGATCGCCTGGCAAGACAAGCATGTCAGCGACGTGCAATTTTGCGAACCCAGGCTGATCACCGAAAACCGGGTTGTGGCGGTGGTCAACAATCCTGATTTGTTCAACCTCAGCATTCCGGATATCGCGAACAATCGATTCGGCTCGATAACTTTTGTTGTCGCGCCGTTTGACATGATGCAGATGACGCTGCGGATCATTGGGCCTGCCGACAAGGTTCAGACTGTCGCGGACAAGTTGCCCGTTTTGCCGACCGACCCCGACATCATCTCCTATGTGTTTGCATCGCAGGCAGCGAATACAAACAATATTGATCTGGGTGTCGAAGAATCAGAGATCAATGATCTCCTGCCACCCGTGTTCAACTTTTTCAATGAGGACACCGTAACTTTCCCGGCTACGAGTTCGTCCGGTGCGGACATTCCGGCGGACCTGGTGACCGCTGCCAAGGGTGAGGAAGTTGCAACAGTTACCTGCAGCCCGGCGTTGCCAACGACCATTGACCTGGACATCAAAACCGGGGGCCCGACACCGTTGTCGTGTTCGGCTACCGCCGAGAGTAACGGCATCACTGCTACATTGGACATGTTCATCAGTGTGCTGGATACGGCGGCACCAACAATCAACTCCAGCAGCGTGCCATCAGACGTGACTGTCGAAGCCACGAGTTCGGCCGGCGCGCCGGTTGTGTTCAGCACGCCGACGGCAACGGACGCCAGTGGAGTTGACCTAACGGTTGACGTTACCTGCGATGCGAATTCGGGGGATACCTTCCCGTTTGAATCGCCTGGACCGACGACCACAACAGTCACTTGCACGGCGGAAGATGACAGTTTCAACACGGACACCGCCTCTTTCGACATCACGGTGCAGGATACGACCGCGCCAGAGTTAGTCGGCCTGCCCTCGGATATCACCGAGGAGGCTGAAGCACCTATCGGGGCTGACGTATTCTATACACTTCCGACAGCGACAGACATTGCCGACACACATGTGGTTCCTTCATGCACACCGGAACCGAACACGGTGTTCGCGATCGGCACGACGACGGTTACCTGCACAGCAACAGATGACAGTGACAATACGGTAACAGGAACCTTCGAGGTCTTGGTTGAGGATATGACGCCGCCAACATTCGACGTCGTTCCGTTACCCGATGTCACCGCCGAGGCACCCAGCTCGAATGGCGCAACGGTGAATTATGCTGTTCCAACAGCCTCGGACATCGCCGATGCCAATCCGCTGGTTAGCTGTGCACCGCCGTCCGGGTCATTGTTCTCGATTGGCGCTACAACAGTAACCTGTACAGCAACCGACGTGGATGGCAATTCAGCAACAGCCACTTTCCAGGTCACCGTTCAGGATACTGCGCCACCAGTGTTAGTCGATTTGCCCGCTGACATAATCAAAGAAGCCGAGGCCAGCTTCGGTCCTGGAATATTCGGCGCTGACGTATTCTATACACTTCCGACAGCGACTGACGTTGCTGACACATCTGTGATTCCTTCATGCGCACCGCTCCCGAACACGGTGTTCTTTAACGGCTCGACGACGGTTACCTGTACAGCAACGGATGACAGCAACAATACGGTAACGGGCACATTCCAAGTCACTGTCGTGGACACCACGGCGCCTGTAATCGGCGCCCTGGCTAACATCACGGCCGAAGCAACCAGTCCGGCCGGAGCGGTGGTCACTTATAGTGCAACAGCAAGTGACATCGCTGATGTCAATCCAAGCGTGGTCTGTACGCCAGCTTCCGGATCCGTGTTCCCGATCACCGCTACAACAGTAACCTGCACGGCGACGGATGCTGACGGCAATTCTGCAACAGCCACTTTCGAGGTCACAGTTCAGGATACGACACCATCAGTGTTGGTCGATTTACCCGCGGATATAATCAAAGAAGCCGAGGCTAACTTCGGTCCTGGCGTATTCGGCGCTGACGTAGTCTATACACTTCCGACAGCAACTGACGTAGCCGATACATCTGTGGTTCCGTCATGCGCACCGGCCCCGAACACGGTGTTCTTTAACGGCTCGACGACGGTTACCTGTACAGCAACAGATGACAGCAATAATTCGGTGTCGGGCACATTCCAGGTCACTGTCGTGGACACTACGGCGCCTGTATTTGACGCTCTGGCTAATATCGCGGCCGAAGCAACCAGTCCAGCTGGAGCGGCGGTCACTTATAATGCAACAGCCAGTGATATCGCTGATGCGAACCCAAGCGTGATCTGCGCGCCAGCTTCCGGATCCGTGTTCCCGATCACCGCTACAACAGTAACCTGTACAGCAGCCGACGTGGATGGCAATTCAGTAACAGACGCTTTCCAGGTCACTATCCAAGATACAACCGTGCCAGTCATCGCCTTGCTCGGCGACGCGCCGCTGACTGTTGAGGCCGGAACGCCGTACGTGGAACAGGGTGCCACGGTTATCGACATTGCCGATCCGGCGCCGGTACTGATAATCAATTCGGCGCTTGTGAACACGGCGGCTGTCGGTAGTTACAGCGTGTTCTACGATGCAGTGGACGCAGCGGGGAATGCTGCGCCGCAGGTCGTTCGTACAGTCGACGTCGTCGATACGACTGAACCATCATTGGATGGTTTTGATCCGCCGGAATTCGATCAGGACGAACCTTTCGTGCTGGATCCCGACTTGAGCACATTTCCGCTGATCTGGACGGGTGGCGTGGATGATACGGATCCGGATCTCGACGTTTCCTGCGACGTCGGCAATTTCGTCTCCGCGGATCCACCACTGTACACGTTCTCCTATGGCTTCTTCCCGGCAGGCGACACCGTGGTCACGTGCACGGCGACAGACTCGAATGACAATTCGGACTCGGTGTCGTTCACGGTAACTGTGCTGGATGAGACCGCTCCGGTAATTATGCTACTTGGTGATCCGACGGTGACTATCGATACCAACTTCGGGCCATATGTCGATGCCGGCGCAACGGCGTTCGATAACGCCGACGGCAGCATTGGCGTCGATATCGATTCGAGCGGGGTCGATACGACTACTGCCGGTACTTATACCGTTCATTTCTCGGCGACGGACAATGCCGGTAACACGAGCGTGGCGACGCGCACTGTGACCGTAATATTTGCCTACGCCGGATGGACGGATGTCGATCCAGCGAAGAGAAACCTGAAACTTGGCAGCGCAAACCCACTGTACTGGGCATGGCTGGATTCAAACGGCGACCCGGTCGACAGTTCGGGGGACACGCAGCTCCTAAGAGTCGAGTTCTGCGCTACGGGTGAAGTTGTTTTCATGGTTGCCGGAGATCCGGGGAGCAGTGGATTCCGCTTCAATACAGACAACTTCTGGCAGTTCAACCTGCAGTACGACGGTAACAAGGGCGACGAGGTATGTGCGGTCGTGCAGAGCAGCCTGACGGGACAAGAGCAAAGCTCACCGTCCATCACTTACAGGTAAGAAAGTATTGGTCAGGGCATCCGCTGGCGGGCATCGTCCGCCAGCGGATCGCCGTTCGGGCGGCGAGAAATATAGGCGCTGTAATTCTCGGCGGCCACGGACGCCATTCCCAGCTCTTCCTGTGCGCGACCCAGCCAGTACGGCAGAGTTGCAAGGTATCGATACGTCGGCAGGTCATCCAGGAATATCGATGTGGCTTCGCCTTGTCGGTCGCCTGAAGCGATGAACTCGTCCAGGGCCTCTGCAAAAAAGCCGGCTTCCAGATAAGCCCGGCCGAGGTAGAATCGCACCAGCCAAAGATCCGCCATCGCCAATGCCTCGTTCAGGGAATCGATTGCCTCCACGTGCCGCCCGGACTTCAGGTGAATAAGGCCCCTGATGAGATTTGCGTAGGCGCGTGATTGCGGATGCAGTTTCTGCGAGAGGCTTTGCGCCATCGTCTCGGCGTCATCATCCATGCCGGCTGCGATATACGCTAATCCCGCCGGCACGACGCTCGATTCTCTTGTGGTCAATGCCAGGCCTCTTTTCAGCGCGTCCATGGCGTCAGCTGCCTGGCCAAGACCATCGAACGCTTCGGCAAGCGCCATGTATTTGGCTGCCATCCCATAATTGTTTCCAGCCGCTTCGTCCGCCGCAATGCCGTCGATAAGAATATCGCGGGCCTTGTCGTATTCACCAGCGAAAATCGACACGTCGGCTAAACCCAAGCTGGCCGTTGATGCACCCCTGGTGCCGGTCTCCGCCATATTGCGGTAGGCGTCGCTGGCGGCAGCGTAATCGTTATCCGACATCGCTGTCATCGCGACCGGCAGCCACGCCTTGAAATAAGCCCGGTCAAGCTCCCTGACTTTCTCTGCTTCTGCAACCGCCGTTTCGAAATCGCTTGCGTACATCGCATACAGTGCATAGTTCGACCTGCCCATGACGCTGTTGGGATAGATGTCCAGTACAACGCTCCCTTCCTGCAACGCGCTCTGGAAATCCAGTACATAAAAGTACTGGACGGCCAGCCCATTATGAGCGGTATCGTCAGCCGGATACTTTTGGACCAGCGTCTCATAGCTCTCGATGGACTTTTGATAATTTCGGGTGACGACCGAGTAATACAAACCGAGTGTCCTGAGCCGTTCGCGCTCGGTCATCGTGTCCAGATTTGACAGCGCTTTTTCCCACAACTCCGCTGCTTCCTGTTCCTTGCCGAGACTGCGGGCGCTCAGTGCCCAGCCCGAATATGCGCGACCGAAATTGGAATCGTGCTCAACGGCCTTTTCGTAATGAGCCATTGCTTCGCCGTAGTTGCCGTTGTACTGAAGCGATTGTGCCTTCGTGTAAGCCTGCATCGCTTCCAGGGAATTCGCCGTAAAAGTCTCCGATGCGACCAGCTGGTCACTGTCCAGTGAATCATCACCCAGCTCTTCGCGCAGATCACCCGCCAGCAAGCCAATCGCTGTGAGCACTTCGAGTTTGTTCTTGGCCGTCACATCTATATCGGCAATGACCTCACCGTCTTTCGGGTCGATAACCCTGACGGACAGGTCGTAACTGCCCCCGTCTTCGACGATGGCGCCGGCCAGGACGAGCTTAACGCCCTCGCGAACCGATACCAAGCGGGCCCCCGCCTCATCCAGCCTGTCCCCGGTTTGGAACTCCGACACCAACCTTTTCGCCGCCTCCCGACGATAGCTCGTGACGAACGACGCGCCTTCGATGCCGATCTGAAGAGCTTGTTCGAGTGTCCCGTCAAAAAGCTCGTCCCCGGTCTGATTGTCAAAATCGGCAATCAGAACAGATATCGGTTCCTTCTCCTCAACAACAGCGGGGCCGCTTGTAAAATTCATATAGACAGAAAATACGAGCGCTACTGACAGAACGCCGATCACAACGAAGTCCATTTTTCGACCACCGATGGGCGGCGGCACATCACCTTCAGTAGCTTCGGCCTGCTTGACGATGCCCGAACCGGTAATGTCATAGATCCAGGCAAGAACAATCGTGACCGGAAAACCGACAACCGTGGCGATGATGATGGCGCGAAGCACCCATTCAGGCGCGTCGAAAGTTGGCAACAGAACACTGGCTGCCTCGATAACGATCCAGGAGAGTCCGACATAGAGGCCGGCTGTGCGAAAGACCTCGCGCCGACGCAATTCTCTGAAGAGATTAGCCATGCTTATGTTTGTTTTTGCTTGTCACAACTCATCACTGAGTCTAGCACGTGAGCAAGACGTGACGGATCAGCAGTATGCTACTACCGTATACAGGTGTTTGTTTTTATTCGAAATCTTACTTGAGAACGACGTCCACGAGTATGTCGTGAATCACGCGGGTTGCGATCTCGACCAGTAGAACCTTGCCGTCAACGATGATTCTCTCGTAGCCATGCGGTGGTGCCGGCAGCATTTGGCGCAGACCGTCGGGCAGATATTTTTTCGCGATACCCGGAGGGAGCGGTTTCCCGCGAGCGAGATTCTTGGCGATTCCGGGTGGCAGGCCTTTGGCCTTTTTTCCGCCGTTGCCATGACTGTGCATATGCTCTTGGTCCCGATACCAGGCGCCAATAATGGCGATATCGCCGTCAGAAAAGGTGACTTTGACACCGAGTTCGGCGCTCGCTTCGGGCTGTACGCCGAAAAGTGCGGTCAGCACCAGAACAGCTGTCGCGATAGTCCGTTTCATTGGTATATCTCCGGGCAAAACTGGTACCGACAATCTACATTGCAGGCGCCGTGACCCGATGTTAATCCGGTCACAATCAGGGGGGTTGGATTCGCCCGCCGGGATGGGCTCCTAAGCGGATTCTATTGCCGCTATAATCGCCCGTCAGGACGGGCTCCTACTCACGATTGTTGGGCCCCGTCTTATCACGCCATGCCGTGAAGAAAATGAGGGAATTGAATGCCACTCGCTGTGAATTCCAGTGACGTTTTCCACACCGGGCATCATCGCGTATCATAAAGGGCTGAGGAAGCAGACCGCGTTTAACCTGAACTGTGATGGCTGTTCCTGTCTAACTCGAATAATCAAGAATCCGGAGATTCTCCATGTACCGTTTGACTCACGCCCTACTGGCCGGGGCCTGGCTTATTCTGGCCGGCACCGCCTTCGCCCAGGATTCTGCCGATACCGTAGATCCGAAATACACCTGGGACCTCACGGAAATCTATCCGTCGCTCGAAGCCTGGGACAAGGCCCGCGAGGAAGTCATGGAGGATTTCAACAAGATCGAGGAGCGCCGGGGAACCCTCGGGGACAGTGCGGACTCCTTGTATACGACCATGCAAATGGTCTCCGATGCATACCGGAAGGGCGCGCACGTTTTCGTTTACGCAGCCATGCAAAGCCATGAGGACCTGCGCGTCACAGAGACCCAGGAAAGATCACAGCTTGGCGACATCATGTTCGCCCGCTTCACGGAATCCACAGCCTGGATACAACCGGAAGTGCTGCAGGTTGGCCGTGAAGTCATCGAGTCGTACATTAACGAGGATGACCGGCTTGCTCCGTTCGAATTTCAGCTACAAGACAGCCTGCGGAACGCGCCCCATACGCTGGGCGAGGAAGCGGAGGAAACGCTATCCTATTTCACGCAGTCGTTTTCCGCGGCCTCCAACATTTACTCCCTGCTCGCTAACTCTGACATTCCGTGGCCTACCGTCACGCTGTCCACTGGCGAAGAACACCGTATCGACTCGCAAGGCTACAGCCGCTGGCGCGCTAGCGAGAATCGCGAGGACCGCAAGCTCGTATTCGACTCGTTCTGGAACAAATGGAGCGAGTACCGCAACAGCGTCGGCAATGTTCTGAATACACACCTGCAAACGCAGGTGTCGTTGGCAAAAGCGCGGCAATACGACAGTGTCCTCGAGCGTGAATTGTTTCAGGACAATTTGCCGATAGGCATCTATCGCACCCTCGTTGCAGAGGTCAACAACGCACTGCCTACGCTGCACCGCTATTTCAAGCTGCGCGGCAGAATGCTCGGTGTTGATCAAATGCACTATTACGACATTTACCCGCCGCTGGTATCTCTGGACAAGGAATTTGATATCGAGACCAGCAAGGCGATCACGCTGGAGGCGATGGAAATCCTCGGCGACGACTGGGTGTCGATGCAACGGGACGCCATGGCACAACGTTGGATGCATGTGTATCCGCAACAGGGAAAACGATCGGGCGCCTACATGCAACCCGGCGCATTCGACGTTCATCCCTATCTACTGCTGAATCACAACGACGACTACGAGTCTCTGTCGACATTGGCGCACGAATGGGGTCATGCCATGCACAGCTTGTATTCGACGGAGACGCAGCCGTTCGAGACCGTGGAATACTCGACGTTCATTGCGGAAATTCCGTCGACGTCTCTGGTGCTGATCCTGCAGGATTACATGACCCGCAACGCTGAATCCATCGATGAGAAGATTTTCTATCTGGGTTCCGGCCTCGAGGCCATGCGCAGTACACTCTTCAGGCAGACGATGTTTGCCGAGTTCGAG
>Ga0255053_10000220_pt1 | contig 30958 bp, 36 predicted proteins | sample JV7_2_22_MG_FD_188635 | JGI IMG/M metagenome (GOLD analysis project Ga0255053, IMG submission 188635) | Seawater microbial communities from Jervis Inlet, British Columbia, Canada - JV7_2_22 | ecosystem: Environmental > Aquatic > Marine > Inlet | place: Canada: British Columbia | collected... | reverse complement strand
GGGTATCCCTGAATCCGATGTGGGTGCGGTCAGACATTTGAATGATTTTGAAGTTAAGATCGATGCCCTGGGCGGAAAGACGTTTAGGGCAAAAAAACATTTTCTGTCGAACACCGCTGACTCCATGGCCCGGTTGTATAATTTAAATCTGATCATCGAAAATGCCACCAAGGAGATCCTGCCTGATATGTTTGCTCGGGTCGAAATTGTAAAAAAAGAGATTTTAAACGGTATTTCAGTGCCGATTTATGCCGTTATCAACCGATCCAAGGAAAAAATCGTTTATATTGTCAATGATAAACATGTCCGTACTCGAAAAGTGGAGTTGGGATTGCTTGACGGATGGCGTGTACAGATCAAAAGTGGACTCAAAAAAGGGGATCGGGTGATCGTGGTAGGACAACGAAATGTCAATCCAGGCCAGGAAGTGAAAATCGTCCGTAGTATCAAGGATATGGAGGATTTGATGAAATGATCATTTCAAGCACCGCGATCCGAAATCGGATCAGTGTGATGGTCCTTGGCGTGATTATACTCGTTGTCGGGATTTACTGCTATATGTTGCTCCCAAGGGAGAGCGCGCCGGATATCACGATTCCCAATGTATTTATCTCAACCAGCTATAAAGGTGTCTCCTCTTCGGATATTGAAACCGCCATCACGATCCCCATAGAGAAAAAACTCAAAGGGCTTGACCGGGTAAAAAAGATTCACTCTGTCAGCGCTGAGGGCGACTCGCAGATCAATATCGAATTTATTCCGGGGACCGACATCGATGAGGTTCTTCAAAAAGTCAAAGACAAAGTGGATGAGGCTAAAAAGGATCTTCCGGGAGACCTGGAAGACGACCCATCGGTCTTTGAGGTCAATTTTTCCGAGCTACCCATTGTTGTCTACGCTCTATCAGGTGATTGCGGACTCACCTGTTTAAAGGAGATCGCCGATGATCTTGAAGAAGACATCGAATCGATTCAGGGTGTTTTGGAGGTTGATGTCACCGGTGGGCTCGAACGCGAAATCAAAATCGAAGTCGAACCGGATAAGCTTGCCTACTATCAAATACCGGTGACAAGATTCCAAACCGTAGTCAACAGCGAGAACCAGAACACCTCGGGTGGCGCTATCACCCTCGGGGACGGTCGTTATCAGCTGCGCGTTCCCGGGGAATTTTCAACACCGGACGAAATCTACGGCCTGGTGTTAAACGTGGTAGACGGCAACCCGATCTATCTGAAGGATCTTGCCAAAGTCAAAGACGGCTTCAAAGACGAAACCAGCCGATCGCGGCTGGACGGCAGCGAATCGGTCAATATTTCGGTCAAAAAGCGGGTGGGTGAGAACATCATCGCCATCGCCGATCAGATTGAAGAACTGATTCAACAAAAAAAACCGGCCTGGCCAAAAGGAACCCGGATTACCAAGCTGATGGATCAGGCCAAAGATATCCGGTTGATGGTCGCGGATTTGGAGAACAATATCCTTTCCGGACTGGTGCTGGTCATTGTCGTTCTTTTTTTTGCCTTAGGGTTTCGAAACGCCGTTTTGGTGGCTCTTGCCATTCCCTTTTCCATGCTTTTATCCTTTGCCATCCTTTATGCACTCGATATCACCCTCAATATGGTGGTCCTTTTTTCATTAACTCTGGCCTTGGGGATGCTGGTTGATAACGCCATCGTGATCATTGAGAATATTTACCGATACATGGAGCAGGGTGTCTCCCGGATCCAAGCAGCCATGCAGGCCACTGCAGAAGTGGCACAACCGGTCATCGGCTCCACCCTCACCACCCTGGCCGCATTTTTCCCCTTGATTTTCTGGCCCGGAATCATGGGTGAATTCATGAAATATTTGCCCATCACTCTGGTCATCACCCTTTCATCGAGTCTTTTCGTAGCGCTGGTTATCAACCCGGCACTCACCGCTATCTTTGCAAAGCTCAAGCATCAAAGCAAAGACGCCCATGAACCATTGAGTGCAGATGAGGTTAAAAAGGCCGGCGAAAAACCGGTGGAAATCAAAGGGTTTCTGCTTCGATCTTACGCAAGCCTCCTCACTAAAGCCCTCAAACATCGGGTCGTCGTCGTCATGTTATCCTTTGCATCTCTGATCCTCCTTTTTCAGTTTTGGCTAATGGCGGTGGGTCTGGAAAAACCGGTAGAATTTTTTCCGGATATCGAACCCCACAGCCTTTATGTCAACATTGTCCCGCCGGAAGGAGCGGATTTGGAATACGTCGATCGTATCGTTAAAAAGACAGAAATGGCCTTGCTCGAAAAGACGGAAAAAGAGATCGACGGCCCCCCCATGATTCCCATCGATCGTTACGAATCCTTTTACATGCCCCGATCGCATCGCAAGGCGAGTGGCGAAGAGTTTCTTGCACCCGGTCACATGGATAATATTGAACATATTTATGCCAAAGCGGTTGTCCTGTCCGGGGGCGGCGATGCGTTTAGTCCCAACTCACCCACCCATATCGGGATTCAGTTTATTGACCTGGAAGATCGCAGACGGTCTTCGAACTTGACCGTAGAAGAGATTCGAAAACGAGTAAAGGGGATCCCGGGGGCAAAAATCACAGTTGCAAAAGCAGAAGAAGGTCCGCCCACAGGCGCACCGATCAATATCGAAATTTCCGGCGATAACTTTCGGATGCTGGGAGATATGGCGAAAAAAATCAGAGGGATTCTCGAAAAAATACCCTTTATTGAGGATATCCAGGATGACTATGTTTCGGGGATCCCGTCCATACGCGTCAGGGTGGACCGGCAAAAGGCCGCTCTTTTCGGTCTTTCGACCGAAATTATCGGATTTGCGTTAAAAATCGCATATAATGGCTTGAATATTTCCACCTATCGTGAGGGGGATGAAGATTATGACATTTCCGTCATCCTTCGTAAAGCAGACCGATCGGTTTTGGATGTGCTCTATAAATTGATGCTACCGGCCCCCTCAGGGCAATTGGTCCCGCTGACCTCCATCGCATCCATCGATTACTCGGGGAGTATCGGCAATATAGTCCGAATCAATCACAACCGGGTTGTCACCGTTAAAGCAGATGTGGATGAAACAAAGATTCCCGGTCCGGTTGTCCGTGTGCAGGCGGAAAAAATGCTGAAAGGCTTTGCCCTCCCGGCCGGATATCGGATTCAATTTACCGGTGAATTTGAATTTCAGAAAGAATCAGAGGCATTTCTCTCCAAAACGTTTGTAGTCGTGGTGTTTTTAATATTTCTCATCCTGGTATCCCTTTTCAATTCCGTGGCCCAGCCTTTGATTATTCTGACATCGGTTATCTTATCCTTGGGGGGTGCGTTTCTTGGCTTGGCCCTTTTTAAATCTCCTTTTGGCATCATCATGACAGGTGTCGGGGTGTTCTCTCTGGCCGGTGTTGTTGTCAACAATGCCATCGTGTTGATCGATTATACCAACAAGCTCATAAAAAGAGGAATGGACCTGAACCGCGCGGTTATATCCGCAGGCGCCACCCGGCTTCGCCCGGTCCTTCTGACCGCCATTACCACCATTTTAGGCCTCTTGCCGATGGTGACCGGCATCTCCTTCGATTTTCACAAAATGAGCATGTCTTACGTCAGCGAATCGACCCAATGGTGGCAATCCATGGCGCTTGTAGTTATTTTTGGGCTTATGACTGCAACTATTCTGACGCTCATCGTCGTCCCCACACTCTATTCCCTGTTGATTTCCACCAGAACACGCAGCGCATCTATTATCGAAAAAGCAAAACAGATCTACTGGAAACCGGTCAGGCGATATCCGGTTTGATCCGGTGTGGCGCCGGGTGGGCACTCAATTGGCCACAGGCAGCGGATATATCCTGCCCCCTGCTCTGCCGAATGATGGCTGTATAGTTGTTTTGATGCAGGATTTCGTGAAACCGTTCGATGACGGAGTTTGACGGCTGTCTGAACTCGCAACTTTTGTGTTCGTTGAGTGGAATAAGATTAATTTTGGCCTTGATCGGTCTGATGAGTTTACAGAGACGTTTGGCGTCTTCAACCGAGTCGTTTACACCTTGAATCAGAATATATTCAAAAGTGATCCTCCGACCGGCGTGCAAACGATATCTTTTGCATGCAGCCATCAGTTCTTCCACAGGAAACCTGCGGTTGATCGGCATCAACCTGTCGCGGGTCTTATTTTCTGTAGCATTTAGAGATACGGCCAGATTGACCCGGGTATCCCGACTTAAATCATGCAGTTTGGAGACCAGGCCGGCGGTGGAGAGGGTCACCCTGCGGCTTGAAAATTTTAGACCAAAATCACTGTCTGTTATCGTTTCAAGGGCACGGACAACGTTTTGATAATTGGCCAGCGGTTCACCCATCCCCATTAGAACGATGTTGGTCAGACGTATGGAATCGTTCATCTCTTTTGTAATGTCGCGTACCTGGGAGACAATTTCACCTTTTGTGAGATCTCTGGTCAAGCCGTATCGGCCGGTCAAACAGAATCTACATCCTTGGGCACACCCCACCTGACTTGATATACAAAGTGTGTCGTGATCTCTTTCAGGAATGATTACGCTTTCAATATGTTTTCCGTCAGCCAGTTTGAAAAGGTATTTTCGAGTGCCATCTTTTGATGTCTCTACCTGTTTTTTATCAAGCCGGTTTATTGTAAAGTGGGCCGCAAGCAAGCGCCTCAATTCCTTGGCCAAATCGGTCATGATTTCAAAGGCGTCTGCCTGGTGGAGATAAACCCACTTAAGAATCTGGCCCGCGTGAAAAGGCCTATACCCTCTGTTTTGGAGCCAAAGTGTCAGCTGATCGGTGGAAAGCTCTTTTATATCTGTTTTTTTAGATAAATGTATCATTTTACCTTGACATAACATCTATATAATAATAATTTCAAGGTTTTAGTTAATGTGAGAGGTTTTTTATGTTTGAAGATCTCAGTGAAAAGCTCAGTTTGGTATTTAAGAAGCTGAAGGGCCACGGCAAACTATCGGAGAAGAACATTGAGGCTGGTTTAAAAGAAGTCCGAATGGCTCTTCTGGAAGCCGATGTCCATTACAAGGTAGTAAAAAAACTTGTTTCAGATATAAAGACACGGGCCCTGGGCCAGGAGGTGATGGCGAGCCTGACACCCGGGCAGCAGGTCATAAAAATCGTGAATGAAGCGCTTACAGCGCTGATGGGATCCCAGCACAAGGGGCTGCAACTATCGGGCGCCAAACCGATATCTATCATGCTGGTCGGCCTCCAGGGATCCGGGAAAACAACAACTGCGGGCAAGCTTTCTGTTTTGTTGAGAAAAGAAGGAAGAAAACCCTATCTGGTGCCGGCCGATGTTTACCGGCCGGCAGCGATCGACCAGTTAAGAAAACTCGGAGAACAGTTATCTGTACCGGTTTTTCCTTCTAACGTTGAAATGGATCCGGTTCAGATTTGCCGTGAGGCTAGAACCGCTGCTCAGCATGAAGGGTGCGACACGCTCCTTCTCGATACAGCCGGCCGGCTTCACGTAAATGAGGAGTTGATGGGTGAACTCTCTCGGATCAAGGACGCGGTAAAGCCCTCTGATATTCTTCTTGTGGCCGATGCCATGACCGGCCAGGACGCGGTGAATATCGCTCAATCATTTGACCGTGCGCTCGATATTGGTGGTGTCATCCTGACGAAGATGGATGGTGACGCCCGGGGCGGTGCGGCGATCTCGATTCGGTCAATCACAAACAAACCGATAAAATTTATTGGTGTCGGCGAAAAACTGAATGCGCTGGAGCCTTTTCATCCCGACCGGATGTCCTCTCGGATACTCGGAATGGGGGATGTCCTTACGATGATCGAAAAGGCCCAAGAAGTGGTTGACGAAAAAGCTGTGGCCGCCCTCCAAAAAAAGCTGAGAAAAAATCAATTCACTTTGGAAGACTTCAGGGACCAGATGGTTCAGATACGTAAAATGGGTTCGTTCTCCGAACTGATCAATATGATCCCCGGGATGGGTAAAAACAAACACCTAAAGAATCTAAAGGTGGACGAAAAAGAATTCGTCAGGATAGAAGCGGCGATCAATTCCATGACGCCCCAGGAACGTCGCCAACATAGCATCATCAATGGGAGCCGCCGGAAGCGGATTGCCAATGGGAGCGGTACCAGCCTGCAGGATGTGAACAGATTGTTAAAAAATTATACACAAGTAATGAAAATAATGAAGAAAATCAACAAAGGCGGTATTCACGGAATCGACCGCGGAATGCTGCCGATATGAGGGAGAATCGATATGCCAGTAAAAATCAGGTTAGCCAGACATGGTGCAAAAAAAAGACCTTTTTACAGAATTGTTGTTGCCGACGTTGAAAAGCCACGTGACGGAAAATTTATTGAAATGGTCGGCACCTATAATCCGTTGCTTGACCCGGCAGAAGTGTCGATGAAACAGGATCGAATCAGATACTGGATCGATCAGGGTGCCATTCCCACAGATACGGTCAAAAGTCTTTTGAAAAAAGAGGGTTTTTTTGCTAATCTTGCTGAGTGACGTTATCCCGAATTCTCACAACCTGTATAGGAGATGGGGCTATGAAAGATTTGATCAAGTATATTGCCAAATCATTGGTAGACAATCCGGAACAGGTATCGGTAGAAGAAGTGGAGGGAAACCAGACATCGGTGTTGGAACTTAAAGTGGCCAAAGAGGATCTGGGCAAAGTTATCGGAAAGCAGGGGAGGACGGCGCGGGCGATGCGGACCATACTCAGCGCGGCATCTGCGAAAATAAAAAAACGGGCCGTCCTTGAGATCATAGAATAATTTTGTGAAAAAAGACAGATTTCTCCCGGTGGGTAAAATTGTTGGAGCCCATGGTGTCAAGGGAACCATACGGGTATACGCTTGCGTCGAATCTCTGTCGGTTTTCGAACCCGGCAGCCGGATTCTGGTCAGAACCCCAAAAGCGCCTGAAAAGACATTTGAAATAAATTGGATCAAATCGCATACCCGTGGAGTTCTTTTATCTCTCAAGGGCATTACCGATCGCGATCAGGTCGGATCGCTGATCGGTTCTGACCTTTTGATTGAGAAGAAAACACTTCCGGATCTCGAAGACGGTCTTTATTACTGGTTTGACATCATCGGTCTTTCTGTCTTTACGGCAGATGAAAAATACCTCGGTCAAGTTGATTCGATCATGCCCACAGGGAGCAACGATGTCTATGTGGTCAAAGATCCGAAGCAAATAAATGGTTCCGAGATTATGATTCCGGCCCTCGAGTCGGTGGTTTTGGCTGTTGACCTTGAAAAAAAGATCATGAAGGTCGATTTACCGGAAGGACTGTTGTGAGGGAATCGGAAAAACAGGCTGGATCAAAAAATAGCGATCGGGTGCCGGTTATCCGCTTTGTCAATTTGACAATTTTTCCGGAGCTCTTTTTTTCGTTTTGGGAACATGGAATTATTAGAAAGGCGATCGATCAAAAGACCATAAGCGTTTCCGCCGTCAATATCAGAGATTTTACTAAGGACAAACACCGGACGACCGATGATAGGCCATATGGCGGTGGCTGTGGGATGGTGATGAAGCCCGAGCCGCTGGCAGCAGCGATTCGGTACGCCAAAAACGAAATCCCTGACTCAAAAACGATTCTCCTGACACCTCAGGGGCAAGTTTTTAATCAAAAGATGGCCCTAAAATTCGCATCCGAAAAGGGGCTCATTCTGGTTTGTGGTCGATACGAAGGTGTCGATGAACGGATCTGCAGTGATTTTATCGACTATGAAATCTCGGTCGGCGATTATGTCTTAACAGGTGGAGAGATCGGGGCGATGATCATCATCGATGCCATCACCCGTTTGATCCCAGGATCGTTGGGGGGAGCCGACTCAGCCGAGAGAGATTCGTTTTCCGATGATCTGTTGGAACATGCTCATTATACCAGACCCCAAACCTTTGAGGGAGAAAGTGTCCCTGAAGTGCTGCTGTCGGGAAACCATCAGGAAATTGAAAAATGGCGCCTTGAAACAGCGTTGATTAGGACCTTTTTGAAAAGAAAAGATCTGTTGAAAGACAGAATCTTGACCGAACAAGAGTCATATATCCTAAAGAAGTGGTGTTTTGAAATTGAAGAAATTATTCGCACCCAATCTTTACGTGGCCCTGCTACACTATCCGGTAATCAATAAAAATGGCGACACCATTGCATCTGCCGTAACTAATTTAGACTTGCATGACATATCCAGGGTAGCAAAAACATACGGGGTGAAAGCCTTTTATGTGGTGACCCCGTTAACGGATCAGCAAGTCCTCATCGACAGGATTGTTTCACACTGGGTCAGCGGAGTCGGCTCAAGATACAATCCAAAACGGCGTGCCGCGTTAGAACTGATCAGGATCAAAACCACGTTGGATGACGTGATCGATCATATCAAAGCAAAGGAAAAAGCGACGCCGGTAACGGTTGTAACCGGTGCGGACCAGAGGCTGATGAACGGTCGGCGAAAAATCGGTTTTTACCAGTTTCGCGAGATGCTAAAAAAAGAGAGCGTCTATCTGTTAATCTTTGGTACGGGATGGGGGCTTTCCAGAAGAATTCTCGCCAGAGCAGACTACCTGCTTGAACCGGTCACCGGCTGTACCGGATACAATCACCTTTCGGTTCGATCAGCAGCATCAATTATTCTGGATCGTTTGATGGGGCAATAAATTTCATTGCAATAATCCCGATTGTCGGTTAAAGGGCACAGGTCAGCAAAAAAAACCGGAATTTTCAGCATTGTATCTTATTTATATAAAGAATAGGGGTTAGAGCAAATAACCATTAACATTTAACTTGTGCCCCCCCGGTTGGGTTCCGCTCAATTGGGATATCATGCAAGAGGATAAAATTATGGAAACAATAGAACAGCTTGAAAAAGAGATGATGCGGCTTGATCACCCTGATTTTTCTGCCGGTGATACAGTTAAGGTGAATGTCAAGATCAGGGAGGGTGAAAAGGAGCGTATTCAGGTCTTCCAGGGTGTGGTTATCAGTAAACGTAAAGGAAGAACCAACGCAACATTTACAGTAAGAAAAGTTTCATACGGCGTGGGCGTCGAGCGTATTTTCCCACTCCATTCTCCGATCATCGATAAAATTGAGGTGATTTCCAGGGGGCGTGTCCGCAGGGCAAAGATCTATTATTTGCGTAAACTGAGGGGTAAGGCCGCAAGATTAAAGGAACGCCGCTGAAACCAAACCCGAATATCAGCGCCCATCTCTTCAAAGATACCCAAAACGATCTTTCTTTTATATCCAGGTAATCGGTGATAACGAAAGTCTCAAAAAAGAGTCCCCGGATGTTGATACCGTGGAACACGACCTGTGGACATTTGAAAAAAAAGCCATAGAGAACGGTTGTAAAATAATTGCCGGTATTGATGAGGCCGGCCGGGGCCCGCTGGCCGGACCGGTTGTCTCCGCAGCGGTTGTTCTCCCCTTTTCGTTTCCAATTTGGGATCTGCCGGATTCAAAGCGACTGACTCCAAGACAGCGGCACAAAATTCTTCCGGTCATTTATCAACATGCACTTTCTATCGGTATCGGTATCGTCGATCCAGTGGAAATTGATCGGATCAACATCCTCAACGCATCGCTTCTCTCCATGGCTATTTCGGTGAAAAACCTTCACCCGCAACCGAACATCCTTCTGATAGACGGTCTTCACCGGATTTCAGGTTTTGTTTCGTCAGACATCCTGCAAAAACCGATACCCAAAGGAGATATCCTCAGTGTTTCCATCGCCGCGGCATCTATAATTGCAAAGGTGACCCGGGACCGCTTGATGGAAAGGTATCACCAGGATTATCCAGAATTTGGATTTTACCGTCATAAAGGATATCCGACCCGGGCGCACAGGGAAGCGATAAAAACTTTCGGGTGCTGTCCCATACACAGACGTAGCTTCAAAGGGGTGAAAGAGTATATGTGATGCTGAGCGATAGCCAGGAATTCGGGAAAAAAAGCGAATCCGTTGCAGTCAGGTATTTAAAAAAAAATGGATATAAGATTTTAACACAGAATTACCGCACAAAATTGGGTGAAATTGATATCATTGCCAAGGATAAAGATACCCTTGTTTTTGTGGAGGTTAAAGCGAGAAGGTCATCTTATTACGCTAGTCCAAAATGGGGCGTTACCCTAAAAAAACAAAGGAAAATATCAATGGTCGCACTGTGGTACCTTAAATCTACAAAACAGACCCGGACAAAAGCCCGGTTTGATGTGGTGGCAGTCAGCGCGGGTGGAGATAAACCCAAAATAGAGCTCATCAAAAATGCCTTTGAACTCGCCTATGGATGATCCGGAACACATGCAGTTGGAAGCCGGTCTTTATATCGTTGCCACACCGATCGGCAACCTGGACGATATTACGTTAAGGGCACTGAAAATACTTAAAGCGGTCGATTTTATTGCTGCAGAAGATACCAGACATACCGCCAGGCTCCTTTCCCATCACCGGATCCAAGGTGCACGCCTGATTTCTTACCACGACCACAACGAGATAAGCCGTACACCTGAACTGATAGATAGGATCAAAAGAGGCTCCTCAGTTGCAGTTGTTTCAAAGGCAGGAACACCCCTGGTATCAGACCCTGGGTATCGTCTTATAAAAATGGCGGTTGCAAATCGTACAAAGATTATTCCGGTTCCCGGGGCATCTGCCGCTATTGCCGCTCTTTCTGTATCAGGTCTTCCAACCAATTCATTTGTCTTTGAGGGATTTCTACCCCGGACAAAGGGAAATCGAATTAAACGGCTGAAAGAACTCGCCGTTGAAAAGCGTACCCTTATATTTTATGAATCCCCCCGCCGGGTTCTGACCCTTCTAAAGGACATTCAAACGATCATGGGGGACCGGCCCGGTGTATTGTCCCGGGAGATGACCAAGATTTACGAAGAATTTATAAGGGGGAGGCTCTCTGCAATAATCAGCACCCTTGCAGACCGTTCCGTAATAAGAGGTGAATGCACACTCGTTGTCACGGGAGGTGAAATAAAGGACGATGTTTCAGAAACAACATTACGGGCGGAAATAGAGATGGGGTTACAAAACCGGGATGAAACGCCTTCAGCTATCGCAAAAGCGGTGGCAAAAAAATATGGCCTGCCCAAAAACCGGGTTTATGAGGAAGTATTGAAGATAAAAGATGGACTATAGACACCCCATATATCCCGTCATATTGTCTGTTCCCGAAAATAGCAGAAAACATTTGGGCAGAGAAAAGGTACGGGCCTTAAGGCATCGTGCCAGAGAAGCCCTTGAAATATCCGCTCAAAAAAGTGGTGTTGTTTTGGGCGAGCTGAAAAAGAATAAAAATGGGGCGCCGCTTCCCTTTAACGGAATTTACTGGTCTCTTACACATAAATCTAAATATGTTGCAGGTGTGATTTGTCCTGAACCGATCGGGATTGATATCGAGGAAATTCGTCCCTGCTCGGCACCTCTTTTTGATAAAATAGCGGATAGTAGAGAATGGAGACTGATAGACGAAGATAAAGTTAAGTCGTTCTTTCGGTACTGGACTTCGAAGGAGGCGACCCTCAAAGCGGTTGGAACCGGACTGACAGAACTTTCAAAATGCCACATCGAGAGGGTGGTAGATGATGTTCATCTGATCACCCAACATCGGGGTGTCCGATTTCATATCGAACATCATTTTTTTAAAGGACACATCGCATCGATTGTTAAAAATTCGTTTCAAGTCATATGGACACTACTAGACGAAAACAATTAAGCTACAACAGCCTTTTCAATGTTATTTTCTTGATTTTGTTCCTGTATTTATTCCTGCTCAGCCTTGAGTTGATGGGAACTTCTCTCAAGATGTTTGGAAAGGGCCTGGCAGAAGGCTTGATAAAAAGCACCACGAACCCCTTTGTGGGACTGTTCATCGGCATACTGGCAACATCCATCATCCAGTCATCGTCATCTACGACTACGATTGTCGTTGGGCTCGTAGCCGGAGGGGCACTGAATATCGGGAACGCCATCCCGATCATCATGGGTGCCAATATAGGCACATCGGTTACAAATATATTGGTGTCTTTAACTCAAATAAACCGCAATTTAGAATTTCAGCGTTCATTTTCCGCGGCGATCGTCCATGACTTTTTTAATTTGCTGGCTGTCCTCGTACTGTTTCCCTTGCAGTGTTTCACGAATTTCCTAGGCCGAATCGCAACTTTTCTGGGTCAGGAATTTCAACACATCGGAGGACTAAATTTTTTAAGTCCAGTCAAGGTCCTGACCAAACCCGCGGTTGGGCTTTTGAAGAATATAATGGGTGAATACCCCTGGGTTCTTCTTGTACTGTCACTGATTTTATTGATGTTGTCATTGGTCCTTATGGTGAAATCCCTCAAGCGTCTGGTCGTAGAAAAGACGGAAGCCTGGTTTGACCGACACCTATTTAAAAATTCCAGGCGGGCTTTTCTTGTGGGCATAATTCTTACGTCCATGGTGCAGAGCAGTTCCATTACCACTTCACTGGTGGTGCCGATGGCGGGAGCTGGGCTTCTGACCATGGCTCAGATTTTTCCGTACACTTTAGGCACAAACATCGGGACTACAATAACCGCAATACTGGCTGCGCTCGTGACCGGAAATCTTTCCGCTATTATTGTGGCATTCTCCCATCTGATGTTCAATATCTCAGGGATCGTTATCTGGTGGCCATTTAAATTTGTTCCCATCACCTTGGCAGTGAGATTTGCAACGCTTTCAACCAGGAGAAAATTTATTCCGGTTTTATATATTATTTTCGTATTTTTTATTTTACCGATAACTTTGATTTATTTTTTTAAGTAAGGAGAGTGACCGATGTTTAAACAATGGATAGCCATTTTTAAGAAAGACACATTGATGGATCGTGCTTACCAGCGGTCATTTGAGATGCTGGATATTACTCGGGAGATGTTTTTAAAAGCCCAAGAATCGCTCCGGTTCAGAGAAGGCAGTGAAGGGCATATAGATGTACGTAAAAAGGATAAACAGATTAACAGTTACGAACGGGAAGTACGGCGGAATGTGTTTAACCATCTCGCGGTCAGCGGTCCAGAAAAATTACCTTCCGGTCTGGTCCTGATGAGCATCATCATCGATATTGAACGCATCGGTGATTATACCAAGAACATGGTCGATCTGGCATTGAACCATCCTAGCAAGTTGTATGGGGGAAAATTCGAAGAATCGGTTCAGGAGATTGAAAAGTCCCTGGAGAATAATTTTATCAAAACCAAGCAAAGTTTTGAGGGCGGAGACAGCAGCCTGGCTTTGGAGATTTTAAATGAATATAAATGGGTTAACCAGGCATGCGACGATTGTCTGTTCGCCCTGGTTAAAGAAGAAGATAAGGGAATCCGGCCCGGAGATTCAGTTTCTCTCGGTATCTACGCTCGATGGCTAAAACGAATCAATTCGCATCTGCGAAATATCACAACCAGTGTCGTTAACCCGATTGATCGAATCGGATTTGAGGTAGAAAAGAAATAGTCCGTCACATTTTCCGTTTGTTTGCTTAACAACAACAAATTATGGAACAGCGATGAATAACTTAAAAAACAGGCCGATTATTGGAATTGATCGCGGTGCATCCTTTACAGATTTTGGTGTTGTCACATCTAACCGGTTAATTGATGCCGTAAGTGTTGAAAAAAGAGATTGGGAGAGTATTTTTCCCGTCTACGAGCGGTTGATTGAAAAATATCAAACCGATCACCTGGTTTTCACCGGATCGGTATCTGACATGCCCGCCGATCTGGAAAAACGGATTCAGGTTATTCCTGAGATCGATGCGGTGGGGTTTGGCGGGTCAACACTTGCCGCCTGCAACGAATGCATTGTGGTCAGCTTGGGAACAGGATCAGCCATTGTGCATTTTGCAGACAACCATTCCAAGCATGTCGGTGGAACCGGTGTAGGGGGAGGAACCATTAAAGGCCTTTCGTCTTTGATGTGCGGTATCGAAGATCCCGAGGTAGTAGAAACTCAGGCATTGAAAGGCAATGCCTCGCATTTGAATTTAACGATTTCAGATCTCGGTTATGAAAGGATCAGTTTTTTGGGTTCGGATGTTACTGCCAGCAATTTCGCATCCGTCCAATCAAAACGAATCGAAGACCTGGCTGCGGCTGTCTTAACACTGGTAGCCGAAACCGTCGGTATCATCTCGTCGATCTGTGCCCGTGAAGCAGGTTGTGGAGATAAAATTGTCGTGGTGGGCAAAGTGGCTCAAAATCGATTTATCCGGCACATATTGAAGGGTGTCGGTAAATTGTATCAGACAACCTTTATCTTCCCGGACAAACCCGGGTTTGCCACCGTCTTTGGGGCAGCCATGAAATACCAGTATGATTTGTTAAATCCTGATAAAAAAACGTTTAATTCCGTTTCTGCATAAAACAGGTCTACGGTTGGGGTGGCATAACTTTCACAACTGTTTTTGTGGCTTTTTTTCCGTTTTTTAGTCTATAGGACCGGTTGACGATTTTAAGACGGCCTTCAGCAAACAGCTGTACGCATTGCGGGTAAAGCTCCCACTCCAGCTTCAAACCTTTTTTTTTAATCGTCTCAATCGTATCGTCTCCATCAATCTCAAACGCTTTCTGTCCGATTATCGGACCGGAATCTTCGCCGTAATCTACAAAATGGACTGTACACCCGCCGATCTTGCACCCGTACCTATACGTATCACCATACCCGTCCGTACCGGGAAACGAGGGGAGAAGAGCAGGGTGGATGTTCATGATTCGGAAATGGCCGGGGTGGGTATTTATTCTGTCGATAAAGTAGGGGGTCAATACCCGCATAAATCCTGCAAGCACCAAAACATCGAATGGGAAAGCCTTCATTTCAGCCAAAAGTCGGGCCTCTGCGATCGCCCTGGAACTGAAAAAGGTATTTATCTTCTCAGGGGCGGCATCTGTAGAAAAAATGGACTGATTTGAAAGCAGATCCGTTAGATCAAAATCTCTAGGTGGGGGATTTTTCTTAGGGTCTGTTTTAAAATTTTGCAGGATTGTCTCATAGTCCACAGAAAAGGCAGGGATACAGTGTTTTATGGCCCTTTTCAGACCTGCGGCTTCCGGGTTGTCAGACCCCACGAACACCATTTCGCCATCGATTCGGCCGATTTCACACCCGTCGATGATTGCCTGCAGGTTTGTCCCGCCACCTGAAATCAATGCGCCGATACGGATTCTTTTATCCATTTTTTATCCCAACAAGAGAGGCAATATATTCGGACCCATTTTCATCTGACTCCCTCGTTTCCCGATAAAAGCGGATTTGTAGCGGCAAAAAAGCGTGAAGAAGTTCATTTTTCTTAAGTAGATGCTTTCGCCTTGAAGGTTCTTCGATTCTGTTCCCAAGAGGCTCAAGATATGTCTCAAAAATGAGGAGACCGCCGGATACAAGGCCTTCCTGAATGGACGGTAACAGCCGCCTTTCCAAAAACCGGCAGTTGACGATTAGGCTGTAACGGTTTTTTGGGATATTAAAATTATCGAAATCTGCACAGATCAGGTTCAGATTAATGTGGCGTTTTGACACCCGGTTTAATCCCACATCCGAAATATCGACGGCGTCAACATAAAATTCGTTTTTTGCAAGAAAGAGGGCGTTTCGCCCATTGCCGGCAGCGATGTCCAGCGCTCTTCCCTTTGGGGCCAGATTATAAAAGTCCTGAACAATCCGTGAGGGGTTGGTCGGATAGGTTTTATTGGTATATTTTTGGTTCCACCGGATGCGATCTTGCTGCATGCGAATCTCTTTTACTGCATTTTGTGTTTATGTTCCGAACTTGAATATCTGACTCAACACCTGGACCGTCTTTTCACTTACATCAAGGGTTTCGATATCGCTGGAAGATGCCCAGCGGACATCGAGGGCATCGTCTCCCGCTCGGGGTTCACCGCTTATATAATCTGCCATTAAGTCAACGATCACGTAGTGAAACCGGATCCGACCCATCTCATCCCGATCGACCACATCAAACGTGAAGGCCGGCATCCGAGCGTGTATCGTAATACCGGTCTCTTCCAAAATCTCCCGTTCTGCTGCTTCCTGAAGGGTTTCGCCCAATTCCACACTTCCCCCTGGAATCGCCCATTTCCCTATCGCCGGCGGGGTTCCCCGCTTCACAAGCAAAACCCGGTTTTGATGAAATACAAAGGCACCCACAGCCACGCGAGGGTATTTTGGGTATGCAGAACGCTTTAAGTCAACCACAGTTCGCTTTTTCCCAATTCTATTCTATCTCCTTAAATTTCTCTTTTATGGCACCACAGACAGGGCATTTTTCGGGAGCCTTCCCCTCGCGGATATAACCACAGATCTGACACACATAATACGCCGATATACGGTCGGATAGCAAATCATTGATGGCACTCTTATAAAGCTCCGCATGTCCGGTTTCAACATCTCTGGATTCGGAAAATGCTTTTTTTGGCACATCCATCCCTTCTTCTGAAGCCTCCTTGATCAACCTCGGGTATTCCTCCAGATAGGCCTTTATTTCGCTTTTAAACGCGTTTTCCAGGTTTTCTTCTGTGGTTCCGATTTTTCCCCGCATTAACCTGAGGTATCGTCTCGCGTGAACCGATTCTGCTTCTGCCACCGCCTTGAAAAGATGTGAAAATTGTGGGTATCCATCCTGTTTCGCCTTTATGGCAAAAACAGTGTTACGGGCGGCGGCTTTTGATTCAGCTGCAAATGCGAATGCCAGATTTTTTTCTGTTTTGTTAGACATGATGCCTCCCACCATAAGAAACGGCTGTTTAATTTGAAGATTCACCCCATCAAGTCAAAAGGGGCTTTGATCAAATCTATATGAAATAGTTTGGAGATGTCAATATTTCACAGGCCTTCAAAACATGCCGTATCTATCACCTATGTCTTTTGGCCGATGGTCAAAAAGACATTGTTGACATTCGAATGCGTTATTACTATATTTCAGCATGTTTATCACAATTAATTTCAGAAAGGATGTGGGGTGATGGCTAAAGGGATTATTGAAATCGATGATAAGAATTTCGACGCCGAGGTATTACAATCGGAAGAACCTGTTCTTGTCGATTTTTGGGCACCATGGTGTGGTCCATGCAGGGCAATCGGACCGATGGTCGAAGAGCTTGCAGGTACGTTTGAGAATGAAGTTAAATTTGCAAAGTGCAATGTGGATGATAATCCTGTTACACCTGGCAAATATGGCATCAGGGCCATTCCAACCTTAATTTTCTTCAAAGATGGAAATGTTATTGATCAGATTACCGGTATGGTTGCCAAATCAAAACTAGAGGTAGCTATAAAAAATATTTTGTAAAGTATCCGGTGATGAAAAACGTTGATTTTGATCTTGTTATTATCGGCGGCGGCCCGGCCGGGCTGGCCGCCGGTCTTTATGCCGCACGTGCCAGGTTAAAGGTCGTCCTATTGGAGAAGGCAGCACCTGGCGGGCAGGTCCTGATTACAGACTGGATTGAAAACTATCCGGGCTTTCCCGAAGGACTCAGCGGTTTTGATCTGGTACAGAAATTGACCGAACAGGTTAAAAAGGTAGATCTCAAAATTATAACCGACGAAGTTAGTTTCATTGATTTCTCTAACCGGATAAAAAAAATTCAACTCAGCGATCGTTCCATTTCAGCCCATACGGTCATCATCGCTACCGGCGCTGCCCCAAAAAGGTTGGGAGTGCCGGGAGAAGAGAAGTTTTTAGGCAGAGGCGTATCTTTTTGCGGTACCTGCGATGGTCCGTTTTTCAAAGAGCAGGTTGTGGCTGCGGTGGGAGGTGGTGATACAGCGGTCAAGGAAAGCGTATTTCTGGCCAAATTCGCAAAGAAGGTCTATCAAATCCATCGACGGGATCAGCTGAGAGCGGAAACTATTTTGCAGGAACGCGCGTTTGCAAATGATAAAATAGAGTTTATTTGGGACTCCGTAGTCAGCGAAATAAGCGGGTCGACCGGTGTTGAAAAGATAACGGTAAAAAATGTCAAAACCAATGAAACCAGAGAACTTGCGGTTGATGGATGCTTTATATGGGTGGGAATTAATCCGAATACGGAATTTTTAGGGGATAAGGTTAAACTGGATAGTTCCGGTTTTGTGATAGTCGATACCAATATGGAGACTTCTGTTCCGGGCGTATTTGCGGCAGGTGATGTAAGAAATACCCCTTTACGGCAAGTTGTTACGGCGGTCGGCGACGCTGCCATCGCAGCATTTTCAGCACAACATTATATCGAAAGCCATCTACAATGAAACGACTGTTCATCTTATGTCTCATTGCGCTTCTCTTTTTCCCGGGCTGTGCCCTGTTTAGGTCAAAAGAGCAAAAACCCGCACCCGAACTGGCGAGCGATGGAATGGATCAATTTCAAAGCGGAAATTATCGAAGCAGTATCGAATCGTTTGAGACACTGAAGAACTGGTACCCCTTTAGTAAATATGCGATTCTCGCGGAATTAAAAATCGCGGATGCCCACTATAAGTTAAAGGAGTATGAAGAGGCGATCTTCGCGTATGAAGAATTTGAAAATCTGCATCCCAGAAATGAAGCGGTACCCTATGTTGTCTATCAAATTGGACTCTGTTATTTTGAACAAATCGATACGTGGGACAGGGATCAGGCCCCTGCCCGAAAGGCGCTTGATACATTCAACCGTTTGGTTAAACAGTTTCCAACAAACCCCTATGCTAAAAAATCGGCCGGGTTGATCAAAAAAAGTTTGAAAAGCATTGCCGGACACGAAATTTACGTCGGTCTGTTTTATTTTAAGGGCAAGCACTACAAAGCGGCCCTAAAGCGATTCAAGGCACTGGTATCCAACCACCCTGATGTTGGCGCCCACCAAAAGGCATTGGCGTATATTGCACGGTTGGAAGGCTTGCTGGAAAAAAGAGAATAGTTGTTCGACGTTGCACCCTCACAATCTGCCGGAGTGTTTGTCTATGGAGTATAAAAGACAGCGTGCTGTCTGATAAAAAAGGTATGTTGCAAGGAGAATAAATCATGTCGAGAATGTGTGATATATGCGGAAAAAAGCCACAGGTGGGAAACCACGTTAGTCACGCCCACAACCTGAACAAACGGCGGTTTAATCCGAACCTTCAAAGGGTGCGGACTTTGCATAACGGAAGGGTTAAACGAATGGTTGTTTGTACCAACTGTATAAAATCAGGGCGGGTTGTTAAGGTTGCTTAACGATTAATTCGTTTGACCTCCTGAACATTTTTCACCTTTTTAATTGCCGATAGAACCTTGTGTAAGTGGTCGGTATCCTCGACCGCGATGGTAAATAAACTGATAACTGTTTTGTCTTCATTCGCCTCTGTTTTGGCACTGAGAATATTGGCAGCGTTTTTACTGATATTCGAGGCGACATCGGCCAGCAAACCCACTCTATCAGAAGAACGAACACGAATCTTTACCGGATAGGTTTCTCCGGTGTCGACATTCCACTCCACATCGATCTGTCTTTCCGAACTCATTTTTAGAGCATTGACGCAACTGGTCCGATGAACGGTTACACCATAACCTCTGGTGATGTAACCGGTTATCGCGTCTCCGGGAACCGGTTCACAGCACCTGCCAAATTTGATGAGAATGTCATCAACGCCCTTAACCACCACGCCTCTTCTCGGTTTTTTCTTCCGTACCCGGCCAATGACTTTGGTCAGGATCGATTTTTGTGCTTCTTCTGTTTCCGTTTTAGGGCTAAACTTCCGGACGATCTGCAGGGGTGTAATTTTGCCATACCCCACACTTGCGATCAGGTCGTCGAGTGCCTTGAATCCAAAATCAGCTATGACCCTCTCCATCTTATCAGATTTCATAATTTCGTTAAAATTGAGTCGGTATTTACGAAATGCCTTTTCGCACATTTCACGACCGAGAGTTAAGCTCCGCTCTTTTTCCTGAACCTTTATCCAATGCCTGATTCTGGAGCGGGCCTTGACCGTTTTTACAAAATTAAGCCAATCCTTGCTCGGATGGTGACCTTTAGAGGTGATTATTTCGATTGTATTTCCGGTTTCCAATTCAGTCTTAAGGGGAACCATCCGTCCGTTAACTTTTGCGCCTGTACATTGGTTTCCCACTTCGGAATGGATGAAATAGGCAAAGTCGACAGGAGTTGCGCCCCGGGGCAGTGTTTTGATTTCACCTTGGGGGGTAAACAGATAAACTTCATCCGGGAACAGGTCAATGCGAACATTTTCTAAAAATTCGCTCGGGTCTCTAAAAATTTCCTGATCTTCAACCAGATCCTGAATCCACGAAAATGTTTTACTCGCCTTCTCATCGATATACTTCCCTTCCTTGTAGCTCCAATGGGCGGCAATACCGGATTTTGCAATCCGGTCCAGTTCCCACGTCCGGATCTGAATTTCCACCCGTTCACCGAAGGGGCCGATTACCGTCGTATGGAGCGCCTGGTACATGTTGGGTTTGGGTACGGCGATATAATCCTTGAACTTTTTGGGAATCGGCTTCCACATGGAATGTAAAAGCCCCAGTGCTTCATAGCATTGCGGTATTGTATCAAGGATGATCCGAAATGCGATAATGTCATATATGTCCTCAAATTCAAGTTTCTGGTTTATCATCTTTTGATATATGCTGAAAAAATGTTTGAATCTGCCCAAAACCTCGCATTTCAGGTTCGCTTCAATCATCTTTTTTTGGATAAAACTTTTGACGGTTTCAATATATTTTTCACTTTCCTCTCTCCCCTGCGTGATTCGACTTTTTATCTTTGAATATTCGGAATAATTGAGATTCATAAAAGAGATATCTTCAAGTTCCTTTTTTATCCAATAAATACCCAACCGCGCAGCAATCGGTGAATAGATGTCAATGGTTTCCTGTGAGATTTCTTTTCTTTTGCTCTCTTTGTGAAATTGAATGGTCCTCATATTGTGAAGGCGGTCTGCCAGCTTGATCAGGATAACCCGGATATCATCGGCCATGGCGAGGATCATTTTTCTAATGCTTTCAGCCTGGCGGGCCTGTGAGCTGTCAAGTGGGAGGGTACTCAGCTTGGTGACGCCGAAAACGATATGAAAAACTTCTTCACCAAATACATTTTTTATCTCTTCCTGTGTCGCGTGGGTGTCTTCTATAACATCGTGGAGGAGGCCCGCTGCAATGCTGACCGAATCAAGCTTCATATCAGCAAGAATGTCGGCCACCTCGAGGGGATGGGAAAGATATGGTTCACCGGATAGCCGAACTTGTCCCTCGTGAACCCGTGCGGAATATATGTATGCGCGTTCTATGAGATCCAGATCAGCATCTGGATTGTTTTTTGCAATTTTATCAACAATTTCATTGATACGAATCATCGACACGCCCACTGCAGATCAATACGCTTTGGCAAATACGACACGTCCATTTCCTGTCCCGCCGCAGCAGACACACTTGCCCCTTTCTGTCTTTTCGTCAGAGGGGATACACCTTATGGTAACGCCCAGATCGTTTTTTATTTTCAACTCACATGCCGCTGAACCGCACCACTGAGACAATACAAACCCGCCGTGAATTTCGGGTTTTTCCTGATTGCTTGGAGTGAAGAATTGATAAAAAGCATTCCGATCATCAATGGCAACGGTGTTGCTGTTTTTGAACGAAGCAGCCCGTTCAAAAAGCGTGTTTTGTATTTCATCTAGCATGCGGGTTATCTCTTTTACAAAACGATCGCGTTTGATCGACTCTCTCTCTTTGTGTCCCCGGTCTCTACGTCCGACATAGACCGCGTTGTCCGCAATGTCTCGCGGGCCTATTTCGACACGCAGCGGGATACCCTTTTTAACCCAGTCCCATCCCCTGGCACCACCGATATCCCGGTCATCAATTTCTACTTTCAGCTTGCCTGAACCATACCGCAGACTTTTTAGCTCCTTGGACAGACCTTCCGTAAATTCCATCACTTTTGCCCTGTCTTTTGGTTTTCTAAAAATCGGCAGGAGAACCACTTGCGAAGGAGCAACTTTCGGCGGAATAATAATACCATCATCGTCACCGTGTGTCATAATAAGCCCGCCGATCAATCGTGTGGAAGCTCCCCATGAAGTGGTCCAGGCATATTCCTCTTTTTCATCGGCGGATTGGAATACAATATTGGAGGCCTTTGAAAAATTTTGCCCTAAAAAATGCGATGTGCCGGCTTGGAGTGCCCTTTTATCCTGCATCATCGCTTCGATGCACAGAGTGTCCACGGCGCCTGGAAATTTTTCTGAGGCGGTTTTGTTTCCCCTGATCACCGGAATAGCCAGATATTTTTCAACCAACTCAGCGTAAACATCGAGCATCAGCCGGGTCCGCTCTATCGCTTCATCCGCCGTGGCGTGGGCGGTGTGCCCTTCCTGCCATAAAAATTCAGTGGTTCTTAAAAATATCCGGGGTCGCATTTCCCATCTGACCACGTTTCCCCACTGGTTGATCAGCAGCGGAAGGTCCCGGTAGCTGTCGATCCATTTGGAAAATGAATCCCCGATAATCGTTTCAGAAGTCGGACGTACAACCAGCGGCTCCTGAAGCGGTCCAGCAGGAATAAGGCCTTTTCCGGGGATTTTTTCAAGCCTGTGGTGCGTGACCACTGCACATTCCTTTGCAAAGCCTTCGACATGCTCTGCCTCTTTTTCAAAGAACGACAGCGGGATAAAAAGCGGAAAATAGGCGTTTTTGACCCCGGTTTCTTTGAACATGTCATCGAGCTCACGCACAATATTTTCCCAAAGCGCATAACCCCAAGGTTTAATCACCATACAACCCCGGACGGGTGATCTTTCCGCCAGATCGGAAGCCTTGATAACCTGCTGATACCACTCGGAGTAGTCTTCGGTTCGAGTGGGTGAAATGGCGGTTTTTGCCTTTATTTTCATTTGAATCCTTTCATAGCCACAGGTTCAAAAGGGCTGGATGCTTCATTCTTTGTTATCATTTTTCAATTGAAGGTGATCGATTGTCTCGTATTTATCGACCTCTTTGAGAAGAACTTCAACAAGTTTTTCCTGGGGAAACTTCCTTGTGACCTTTCCTTTTCTAAAAAGAATCCCCATTCCATCTGCCCCAGCAATACCGATATCTGCTTCTTTTGCCTCTCCCGGCCCATTAACCATGCATCCCATTATCGCCACCTTAATCGAAAGCGATTTTTTCAACATCGCCTTTTCTACGCTTTCGACAATACCAAAAAGATCGATGTTACACCGACCACAGGTGGGGCACGAAATAATCTCGGGTCCATGCCTGCGGATCTCAAGCGCTTTTAAAATCTCAAACCCCACCCTTACCTCTTCAACCGGATCCCGGGTTAATGAAACCCGAAGCGTATCCCCAATCCCTTCTGATAGGAGAATGCCGATGCCAAGGGAAGATTTTACGATTCCGGAATAAAGTGTGCCTGCCTCCGTCACACCAAGGTGAAGGGGAAGGTCGGTTTTTGACGATAGAAGCCGGTAAGCTTCGAGGGTTCGATGAACATCAGAAGCTTTTATCGAAATTTTTATGTCGTGAAAATCAAGAGCGGTAAGCAGTTCGATATGCCTGATCGCACTTTCGACCATGGCTTCCGCTGTAACACCCTTATATTTATTAAGGATATCTTTTTCAAGGGATCCCGAATTGATTCCGATCCGGATCGGAATACTGAACATCATGGCAGAATCAACCACGGCTTTTACTTTTTTAACGCCACCGATATTTCCCGGATTGAGCCGCAATCCGTCTGCGCCGGCTTCAGCTGCAGCAATTGCCAGACGATAATCAAAGTGAATATCTGCGATCAGCGGGATCGAAATCTTCTTTTTAATCGAAGATATGGCAGCAGCAGCCTCCATGTCCGGCACCGCCACCCTGACAATTTCACAACCGCTGTTTTCCATTCGATGAATTTGCGCCGTGGTGGCCGGAACATCCTGTGTCCGTGTATTTGTCATCGATTGAACAACGATAGGAGCATTACCGCCAATTTTTACATTTCCAACCCTTATCTGGCGGGTCGGTTTTCGTTTAATCACCAAGGACATAAAGCGTATAAAACCTTCTTTTTTTCAAATTCCTAAAAATTCCTTTTAATATCATTTATATAATGCATAATGCAATTCGTGGTGAAAAACAAATTAAAACCCATGACGTCCATATTCGTTGAATAAAATGAGGCCGTGTGATAAACAGGTAAAGCGGTTTGGATGGCGATGTGCAGAGCGCTGCATTGAGTCATTCAAATCGATTCATCTGAAAAGGAGACATTGAATGGGTTTGCGTAAAAAGAAAAACTTTGCAACGAAGCACGGGGCTGAAATAAAATTAGACAATGCAATCGGAAACGAAATATCAAAACGAATAAGAGAAAAGGAACTGCCCTGTGCGGATGCATTTGAAATCGTAGAAAAGCTTCAGGTTTCATCCGATGCAGTCGGGATATCCGCTGATCTGCTCGGGGTCAAAATTACCAAATGCCAGCTGGGGTTGTTCGGCTATAAGGCCGGAAAAAAGGTTGCAAAGTCTCAAAACAGCCCCACACAAGACCTAAAACAGGCTATCGAAAACGCATTGGTCGACGGCAAGCTTCCGTGTGAAAGGGCCTGGTCGATTGCATCGCGGTTAAATGTTCAAAGGTTAACAGTCAGTCGGGCCGGCGAGGCGATGGAGATAAAAATCAAATCGTGTCAGTTGGGCGCGTTCTAACAAAGGGATTATATTTTTTTTCCTGACCGATAGTGGTTTCCGGGCCATGTCCCGGAAAGACCCGGACGTCATCCCCAAGCACAAATAGCTTTTCCCTGATACTGGATATCAACGTTTCGTGATCTCCACCCGGAAAATCGCTGCGCCCGATCGAGCCCTGAAAAAGAGTATCCCCGACGAAGACACAACCATCGGTATAAAGCGAAATACCTCCCGGTGAGTGTCCCGGCGTGTGAATCACCTTTAGTTCGATGGTGCCGAAGGCGATCGTGTCGTTATCTTTCAGTTCTTGATCGGGCGGTGATGAATCATCTGCTGAAAGCCCCCAGTTTGCGGCAGTCGTTGATAGGTGTTTCAGCATCGGGGCGTCGAGAGCATGGATCATAAGATCCGCATGGGTCGCATCTTTTAGTTTTTTATTTCCTCCCACATGGTCGAAATGGCCATGGGTGTTGATGATATATCTTACTCTCAACTTTGACTCCGCAAGTGAAAATAGAATCCGATCGGTTTCATCACCCGGATCGATGACAGCCGCTTCTTTTGTTTGCTCACAGCCTAAAATAAAAGAGTTGGCCATTATAGGGCCAACCATTAATGATTTAATAATCAATTCGGCCTCCTGTCGAATAGTTGATTTTCAACATTGACGGTTTTTTAATTCCTCAAAATAAGATCCAGGGTCTCATTGGCCGTCAATATAAGTTTTGGAACAAATTTCTTCCTTTCCCAGCGCGATTCGGACACTGTCTAAGATGCCGTTGATAAACGCACCTGATTCTTTGGTACCAAATTTTTTCCCAACATCAATCGCCTCGTTGATCGTTACTTTTGGTGGGATATCATCACAGAACAAAAGTTCATATACTGCAATTCGCATGATGTTTCGGTCGACACCGGACATGCGACTCATTTTCCAGTTGCTGGAAAAGCGTCCAATAATCGTATCGATTTCAGGTTTGGCGGCGATAACGCCCTTTACCAGCCTTGTAAAAAAAGGAAGTATCTCCTGTGGCGAATCGAAATTGTTACAATAACGCTCAAACATTTCACTGGAAATGTTCCGATTCATGTCCATATAAAAAAGCGCCTGCATGGCACGTACCCGTGATGCGCGACGCCCGCCCATCATTATGCCTGATCAACAACTTCGATCAAGTTGGCCATTTCCACGGCGGCCATTGCCGCGTGCCAACCCTTATTCCCGGCTTTGGCTCCCGCACGTTCGATGGCCTGTTCAAGTGTATCTGTGGTAATAATTCCAAAAAGGACCGGCACTTTTGTTTCCATGCTCGCCAGGGCGATCCCCTTGGAAACTTCAGCGCATACGAAATCAAAATGGGGTGTGTCGCCTCTGATCACGGCCCCCAGGCAGACAACCGCGTGATATACACCCTTTTCCGCCATCTTTTTGGCAACCAATGGGATTTCAAATGAACCCGGAACCTTAACAAGATCAATCTCGTCATCCTTCGCACCACAGCGTACCAGGGCATCAATGGCCCCGGAAACTAGCTTGTCGGTAATAAAATCGTTGAACCGGCTGACCACCAATGCAAATTTTTTGCCTTCGGCGTTTAGTTTTGCCTCAAGAATTTTTGGCATTTATCCTCCTCCTCATTCCAATCGAAACATCGATGATAATGAAAAATTTTAATCAATTCTTAAAAAATGAAGTCATCAAAAAAAGACAGACAAACCCCAAAACTTATGGAGCGGCATTAATATTCAGCAGGTGTCCCATTTTGAGTTCTTTGCACTTTAGATAACACCGGTTGTATTCATTTGGCTCTATCTCAATCGGCACCTGCTCAACCACACTGAGCCCATATCCTTCAAGCCCGACTATTTTTTTGGGATTATTGGTCAGAAGCCTCATTTTTCTTACCCCGAGATCCGCCAGGATTTGAGCACCAATACCATAATTTCTCAGGTCGGGTTCAAAGCCAAGTTTTTCATTTGCCTCAACCGTATCAAGCCCCTTATCCTGCAGCGCATAAGCCTTCATCTTATTTACCAGCCCAATTCCTCTTCCTTCCTGCCGGATGTACAAAAGAACTCCGGATCCTTCATTTTTCATCATTTCCATTGCCCTGTACAATTGATTGCCACAGTCACAACGGAGTGAACCAAAAATATCTCCAGTCAGGCATTCTGAATGAACCCTTACTAGAATTGGCTTCTCCGAATCGATATCACCCTTTACCATGACGATATGAAGCAGGTCATCCACATCACTCACAAACACTATGGATTTAAACTCACCCGCATGGGCGGTAGGAATCACTGTTTCAGCAACCCGGTGCACAAACGATTCGGTTCGCATCCGATATTCAATAAGATCCGAAATGGTGCAGATGCCGATCTCATGTTTTTTACTGAATTTTTCCAGTGTCGGCATTCTAGCCATGGTACCGTCTTCATCCATGATTTCACAAATCACCCCCGCAGGTTTTAAACCGGCGAGTCGGGCCAGATCAACCGATCCCTCAGTCTGACCCGCCCGCACTGTAACGCCGCCGTCTTTGGCCCGCAGGGGGAAGATATGTCCGGGTCTGACCAGGTCACTCGGTTTGGCATCATCTGCCACCGCTGCAAGTATGGTGGTAGCGCGGTCGGCTGCAGAAATTCCGGTGGTCACGCCGCATCTTGCCTCTATGGATACGGTAAAACCGGTTTGGAACCGGGAGGTGTTGTTGTTCACCATCAACGGAAGATCAAGCGTATCGATCTTGTCCCCTGTCATCGTAAGGCAGATAAGTCCCCGCCCATATTTTGCCATAAAATTAATATCGGCCGGGGTCACTTGTTCAGCGGCCATTGTAAGGTCACCCTCATTTTCCCGGTCTTCATCATCAACCAGGATGACCATACGACCTTCCCGTATGCGGTTAATCGCCTCTTCAATCGTTATCAGTGGCATGGTATGTAAATATCTCCTTTGTTTGCAATAAATAAAATGGGCAGCAATTGCATCAAGCGGTTCAGATTAGAGAAAACCTGTCTTTTCCAAAAAATCCAAACCGATGGACGATTTCCCTGTTTTCTGTAGCGCGGTTCGATCGGTTTTCCCCATCATAAATTGTTCAATATATTTTCCGATCATATCTGTTTCGATATTTATCGAATCGCCATTTTTTTTAAAGCCGATCGTCGTTAATTTTGCCGTATGTGGAATAATACTGACGTCAAAGCTGTTCTCCCCGCACCTATTGATGGTCAAACTGATACCATCGACGGCAACCGATCCTTTGGGTATCATATACCGTAAAAGGGCTTCGGGAACTGCGACGGTGATTCGGATTGAATTCCCCAAGGCTTCCCGCTGTTTGATAATGCCCCTGCCGTCGATATGTCCTGAAACCAGATGTCCATCAATTCTGTCAGAAAGTTTGAGCGCCCGTTCAATATTGATCCGTTCTCCGGTCGTTACCCGGCCAAAAGTTGTCTTTGAAAGGGTTTCCGGGGATAGATCGACTTCAAACCGCTTTTCTGAAATCCCCACAACGGTTAGGCAGACCCCGTTTACAGCTATGCTATCTCCAATCCGGGTTTTGTCGAGGATGAAATCGGCGTCTATGATAAATCTTTTGGCCGGGCCCATAGATTTTACGGTGGTGATGGTACCGAGTCCTTCGATAATTCCCGTAAACATTTATGACTTCCTAACCCGGACAAGCCGGTTGCAGCAAAGTGGAACTCCCGATTTATCGGGGAACCATAATGAATATTGACTATTGACTATTTGTTGTATCGCTTCGCGATGTCATTTTTATATAATTGATCCGCCGCAGGCGGACCCCAACTTTTCGATTTTCATTATTCAATGTCAGCGCTTATATATCCTTCGATCATGACATCATTTTCAAAGCGATGAACGCTGATATTTTTTACCGATATGCACCCGGACATCGATGCCGGCCCCGTTCCCTTGCAAATGGGGAAACCATCATCGCCACCAAGAATTTTGGGAGCATAAAAAAACAGTATTTTGTCCCCGATGCCCGATGAAAGCACTGATCCGATCACCCGACTCCCGCCCTCAACAAGAAGGCTTGTCAGCCCCATGGCTCCTAAGCGATCCATCAGGCGATCGAGATCTATCCAGCCGCCTTTAACCGGTAACTCGATCACTCTGAAGCCCCTTTTTTCTATTTGGACTTTTTTTTCCTCCGTGGCTGGATCAGGTGCGGTTTTTCCTGTCACAATAAGGGTATCAGACGCCGAACCGGGCGACAACACATTTGCATTTTCAGGGACTGAAAGATGCGTATCCAGAATGATCCTGGTCGGATCGAGACCCTTTTTTCCATCGAGTCGGGTTGTCAGATGGGGATTATCTCTTTTTATTGTTTCAACACCCACCATAATACCATCGACCTGATGGCGCAACCGGTGGACAAATTTTCTCGATGCATTACCTGAAACCCATCTGGCGTCACCGGTTCGGGTTGCGATGCGGCCATCCAGTGTTGAGGCGCACTTTATGGTTACAAACGGACGTTTGGTGTTAACATATTTGATAAAGGCTTCGTTTAGTCTTTTGGCCTCATTTTCACACACGCCCAATGATACGGAGATGCTTTTTTTCTTTAAATAAGTGATCCCCCCACCTACAATATCCGGATTCGGGTCTTTCATCGCCACCACCATGCGGCTGATCCCCGCCTCCAAAATTCTTTCCGTGCAGGGACTTGTCCGCCCGGTGTGATTACAAGGCTCAAGTGTCACATACAAAGTAGCGCCGTTTGCAGAAAAACCGGCGTCGTTCATCGCCACGACCTCTGCATGATCTTCCCCCGCTGCTTTGTGAAAACCTTTTCCGACAACCGTTTGGCCCTTCACAACAACAGCACCAACCATCGGGTTGGGCGATGTATATCCTTCTCCTTTTTTTGCGAGCGCAAGTGCGATTTCCATAAAATGTTTATCATTCATTGTCGACCTGCCGCCAATTTGGGTTCACCCCTCTACCGCTCGCTCAAAAGGCTTTTAAGTTCTGCGACAAAATCGTTTACATCTTTGAACTCCCGGTATACCGACGCAAATCGAACGTAAGCGACATCATCCAGTTCTTGGAGTTTTGTCATCATCTTTTCGCCGATGGTCCGTGACGAGATTTCTTTTTCTCCTGTTTCCTTAAGATCCCGTTCAAGTTCATCGACAAATTCTTCGATGACATTGATACTGATGTCCCGCTTTTCACAGGCTTTTTTCATGCCGGTGTAGACTTTTTCACGGGAAAAGACTTCACGGCGGCCATCTTTCTTGATGATCATAATCGGAATTTCTTCAATATGCTCGTAGGTGGTAAATCTTCTCCCGCAAATGATACATTCCCTGCGTCTCCTGATTGCATCTCCATGCTTGGTCAGCCTGGAATCGATGACCTTGTTGTCAAGTTTTCCGCAAAATGGACACTTCATCAATCTCTCCCCCGATGGTTACGATTAAATCGAATGACTTCAATACCTGCTTCACTCAGCATTTCAGTCGACATCTGATCAGCATACCCGTCCTTGTAATAGATTTTTTTTATGCCGGCATTGATGATCATTTTGGCACATATGGAACATGGCAGATTTGTACAGAAGAGACTGGCGCCCTTTATGGAAACGCCGTGAAATGCGGCCTGGATGATGGCATTTTGTTCGGCATGGATACCGCGGCAGAGTTCATGCCGCTCACCTGAGGCTACATTCATCTGCTGACGGAGACAACCGACCTCGATGCAATGCCGGATACCGGTTGGTGCGCCATTGTACCCGGTGGCGAGGATCTGTTTATTTTTTACCACCGCCGTCCCAACCGCCCGTCTCAGGCAGGTGGAACGTTTGGCCACCAGCGCGGCAATATCCATGAAATAGGCTTCCCATGACGGTCGGTTTTCTTCACCCGGCATTTATCAACTCTCTATATTTTCGGTCTCCATTCTGTCCCATGATTACCGGTCCTCAACCAGGTGTTTTCGTGACCGGGTCGATTTTTTCTATTCTGAGCCGGTGACGCCCCTCGTCAAAAGGCGTTTCAAGCCAGACATTAACGATTGCCCTGGCAAGTCCCTCACCGATAATCCGACTCCCCATAACCAGAATATTGGCATCGTTGTGCTGTCTGCTCAGGGTTGCTGAAAAGAGATCATTGCAAAGCGCTGCCCTGACGCCGACAAATCGATTGGCAACGATGGACATGCCGATTCCGGTTGCGCAGATGAGGATGCCACGATCATATTCTCCTTTTGAGACTGACGATGCGACCCGGGCTG